>Ga0114939_10000984_pt1 | contig 23193 bp, 17 predicted proteins | sample AshMeaCrysSpring_FD_87196 | JGI IMG/M metagenome (GOLD analysis project Ga0114939, IMG submission 87196) | Groundwater microbial communities from Big Spring, Nevada to study Microbial Dark Matter (Phase II) - Ash Meadows Crystal Spring | ecosystem: Environmental > Aquatic > Deep subsurface >...
CGGGTTGCCCGCGACGCCCGGGTCCTGGCCACCACCCTGACCAAGCGCATGGCCGAGGACCTCACCGACTACCTGAGCGACCATGGCGTGCGAGTTCGTTACCTGCATTCCGACATTGACACCGTGGAGCGGGTCGAGATCATCCGCGACCTACGCCTGGGGGAGTTCGATGTCCTGGTGGGCATCAACCTCCTGCGTGAGGGCCTCGACATGCCCGAGGTGTCCCTCGTTGCCATCCTCGATGCCGACAAGGAGGGCTTCCTTCGCTCCGAGGGGTCCCTGATCCAGACCATAGGCCGCGCTGCCCGCAATGCCGAGGGCAAGGCAATCCTCTTTGCGGACCAGATCACCGGCTCCATGCGACGGGCCATCGACGAGACCGAGCGGCGCCGGGCCAGGCAGATTGCCCACAACCAGGCGCACGGCATCACACCCCAGAGTATCCGCAAGGCCATTGCCGACATCATGGAGTCGGCCACGCCCGGCGCCCCCATGAAGGCCCGCGCCTTTGCCGCGGTGGCCGAGGAGGAGGTCGAGTATGCCGCCCTCACCCCGCAGCAGATGGCAAGGCGCATCAAGGCCCTTGAGAAGGAGATGTACCGACACGCCAAGGATCTGGAGTTCGAGAAGGCGGCGGCGCTGCGCGATCGGATCAAGGCACTCCAGCGAAGCGGCCTTGCGGCCTAGACAGCCGGCCCGACGCCATTGATCGTGTGTCCGATCCAGGTTCGCCTCTGCCCCTTGCATATTGAGGCTGAAACCCTTTCCTGGACCCGCCCCTTGTGGGGCGGGCCCAGCCGAGCGCATGTCAGAGGTCTGGCCTGGTGATATAGCCGTTTAGCACCAGAAGGAGCAGGGTGATGCCGAACAGGATGAGCATCACAGCCAAGACCGTCGACCCCTTGGTGACGCGATCCGACGGTGGTTTCACCAGGTACTTATCCAACTCGCCGCTTGCTGCCAGGCGCTCGTACTCCAGCTTGTGCTCGTGCTTGAACTCCTCCAGCGGCACGGCGCCCGTGAACATGGTGATGCTCATGGGGAACTTGTCAGGCCTGAAGTGGGCGTTGTAGAAGTGCACCGTAAACAGGAAAACCGTCGCCAGTAGGGCCTCCTCCGCATGGACGATGGTGGCGATATTGAACACCCACCCAGGCAGCACCTGTGCCGTCGCCGTCGGCAGGAACAGCGTCATGCCACTGAAGCCGATGATCGCGGCACCCCAGAAGGGGGCCCAGTAGTCGAACTTCTGCCAGTAAGACCAGCGGTCGAAGCTCGGCCGCGGGGCCTTGCCCAGGAACCACCGGAACATAGCCCCAACGTCGCGGAGATCCTGCCAGTTCGGGATCATGGACGTCGGCCCGAACCACTGGAAGGTCCTGCGCTTGCGGATGATATTGACCGTCACGATGAAGAAGTGGGTGAGGAACACCGACAGCCAGATGACCGCCGCGGTCCGGTGGATGATCGCTTCCACCTGAGGTCCGCCAAGCAGCAGCACGATCGCCTTCGCCCAAGCGGTATGGGAGAAGAGCAGGGTCATGCCGGTGAGGACCAGGGTCATGGTGGACAAGGCGAAGAGCAGATGGACCCAACGCCAAGTGGCGCTGAAGCGACGGAAGTACACCGTATCCGGCTTCGCAGGATCGGCAATATAGCCCTTGCCCTGCTTGCGGTCCTGGTACTCCCGGTAGAACCAAAAGGCGACGTGCACCCAGAAGAACGCGAACACCCCGAGGATCAGGAGGTTCATGAAGGCGGCGGTGAGCCACAGCCCGGGGTACTTCTCGAAGTCGTGGACATTGCCGTGGGCATGGAAGCCGAGGAAGCCCTCGGTGGCGTCCTCGTGGCAGTTGTTGCAGGTCTCCAGGCGATTGTCCAGGTGCACCGAGGATGCAGGGTCGTCGACCTTCGCGACCGTATGGCCGCCGTGGCAGTCGAAGCACTTGGCCGTGTTGGTGTAGCCGAGGCGGCTGACCTGGCCGTGATAGGAGGCCAGATAGGTCTTCTGGGCATCCTTGTGGCAGTTGCCGCAGTTCTCGATGATCTGGAGCTTGACCGCATCGCCCTCGGGCGAGGCGATGTTGTGTGTGGTGTGGCAGTCGGAGCAGACGGCGGCCTCGGCGTCGGCCTTCTCGACCACCGCGGTACCGTGGATCGAGGTCAGGTAGTCGGTCTTCTCCTTTTCATGACACCGACCGCAGACCTCGGGGTTCTTCAGCCGGTGCTCAGCGCGCTGCTCGCTCCCGATGGTGCCGATGTTGTGGGGCTCGTGGCAGTCGTAGCAGGTGGCATTGGTTCGCGACTGGTCCTTTTTGCTCGGCCGGGCATGGACCGAGTGCATGAAGCCGTCGATCTGCTCCATCACTACATCCAGGCGTTTGTACTGTGGGTCTGGGTCGTTCTTTTGCTCCTCCCACTTCTCCTCGTGACAGGCCACGCAACTGACACTGATCGGCAGCGGCTCCTCGTGGGGCAGCTTGGCGATACCCGTGTGGCAGTTGACGCATTTCAGATCCGCATGGACGCTCTCCCGGAAGACGTCGTAGTCCATGAAAATGTTGACCTCGGTCCCGTCGTCGCGGACCTCGACCTTTTCGTCCTCGTCGAAGTGGCACTTCAGGCAGCGCTTGTTGGGTATGGAGCGCTTGCCCCCTTCCTTGGCCTCAGGCTCTTTGGCCTCCTCCGCCTTGCCCTCCTCTTCTTTGCTTTCCTCCTCCTTCGCCTCCAGGTCTTCGGCCTCGGCCGCACCTTCTGCAGCCGCCGTGGCCGCTGCCGCTTGCTCGGCGCTTGGCACCGCCTGCGCGACGACCTCGGCCGCCTGGGCGAGGGGAACGCCCGCCAGCCAGAACAGGCTGGCCGTCACCCATGCCATCGATCGCAACGTCTTTCTCGCCATAGTCATGCTCCTGAGCCGGGGGTCCCGGACTGGATGATCAGTTGCTACCAACGCAGCTCACTGGCACAACTCTGCAAGCTGGTTTCGGGGGACATCGAAATCCCGCCGTTCCAGGGGCTGGATCGATGTAGAGACGGCGAGGCTGTATGCTGGACAAATACCCATCGTAGCCTGCCACTCGGGCACCTGGACGATGCCGCCGGCCCCAAGGCCCTAATGGCGCGCTTGGGGCGCCGTCTACCTTGTCATCATCCCCACGGAATGGAATCGGGCAATGCCATTTTGGCAGTGTCGGCGCCGAGTGCTCGCCGCCTGCGTAGCGCCAAAGTGTTCCAACTCGCACCCTGGTGCGGCGAGCGGGGCATGCGGCGGGGGTTCGCCGGGGTTGAGCGATCCTGATGGGGCGCGGCTTGTGGGTAGGTGGGCTAGGAGCGGAAACGAAAAAGGCGCTGCCGGGGCAGCGCCTTGCGCGTCATGCGGCCGGGAGACGGCCCGGGATCTGGTGCCGAGGAGAGGACTTGAACCTCCACGGGCTTTCGCCCACTAATACCTGAAACTAGCGCGTCTACCAATTCCGCCACCCCGGCAGGTGGCCTTGGGGCGGCAAATCTGCCCTGGTACCCCGAAGCAAGCGCGCATGTTAGTGAGACAAATTGGGCTTGTCAACGGTACACTATCGCGCTTTGGCGACCCGTCAGGCGGCGATCGTGGCAAGACGAAAGAGAGGGCCCTCGGCCCGGGACCTGGACCCCCACCAGCGGCGCGAGGCGAAAAAATACGCCAACCCGATCCCGAGTAGGGAGTTCATCCTCCAGACCCTGACGGACCATGGGGCCCCTCTGGCCTTCGATGAGGTGGCCGAGGCCTTGTCCCTGACCTCCGAGGAGGACCGGACCGCCCTGGACCGGCGCCTGGCGGCCATGGTCCGCGACGGGCAACTGGTCCGCAACCGGGTCAACGCCTTCTGTCTGGTCAACAGTCGCGACCTCATCGCCGGGCGTGTGATAGGTCACCCGGACGGCTTCGGCTTCGTCAAGCCCGACGCCGGCGGCGATGACCTCTACCTGTACCCGAAGGAGATGCGCGGCCTCTTCCACGGCGACCGGGTGGTGGTGCGCGTCACGGGACGGGACAGGCGCGGGCGCCTCGAGGGCGGCGTGGTGGAGGTCCTGGAGCGCAAGACCCACAGCGTGGTCGGACGCCTCTACGAAGAGGGCGGGGTCGGCTTCGTGGTCCCGGACAACAAGCGCCTGACCCACGAGCTTGTCATCCCCCGGGACCGGATCGGTGAGGCCCAACCTGGGCAGATCGTCGTGGCCGAGATCACCGACCAGCCCACCAAGCGGACCCAGCCCATCGGGCGCATCGTCCAGGTCCTGGGCGACCACATGGCGGCGGGGATGGAGACGGACATCGCCATCCGTACCCACAACCTCTCGGTGGACTGGCCGGCGGAGGTCCTTGCCGAGATCGCCGCGCTGACCGAGGAGGTCCCGGAGGCGGCCAAGGCCGGCCGCGTGGACCTGCGGGCGCTTCCTCTGGTGACCATCGACGGGGCCGACGCCAGGGACTTCGACGATGCAGTCTACTGCGAGCCCACCCCCAAGGGCTGGAAGCTCCTGGTCTGCATCGCCGACGTCTCGGCCTATGTCCAGCCCGACAGCGCCCTGGACCGCGAGGCCTTCGAGCGCGGCAACTCGGTCTACTTCCCGGACCGGGTCATCCCCATGCTGCCGGAGGTTCTGTCCAACGGGCTCTGCTCCATCAACCCAAAGGTGGACCGCCTGTGCATGGCCTGCGAGCTGGTCCTCAACGCCGATGGGACGCCTATCCGCTCACGCTTCTTCGAGGGGGTGATGCGCTCCCAGGCCCGTCTGATCTATGAGGACGTGGCCGCCATGCTGGAGGGGGACCCGGACCTGTGCGAGCGCCATGCCGAGGTCCTTCCTCACCTGCACAACCTATACGCCCTCTTCAAGGTGCTGCAACGGGCGAGGGCCGAGCGCGGGGCCATCGACTTCGACACCACCGAGACCCGTTTCAAGTTCACCGACGAGGGCCGCATCGAGGCGATAGTCCCGACGGTGCGCAACGACGCCCACCGCCTCATCGAGGAATGCATGCTCGCGGCCAACGTCGCCACGGCGCGGCACTTCGAGCGCAAGCGCATGCCTGGGATCTACCGCATCCACAAAGGCCCGACCGCCGAGAAGCTCTCGGATCTGCGCGAGTTCTTGGCCGAGCTCGCCCTGTCGCTGGGTGGCGGCGACACCCCCGGCGCCGCGGACTACGCGAGCCTGTTGGCGGCGGTGCAACATCGCCCTGATCGCCATCTGATTCAGACCGTGCTGCTGCGCTCGATGCAGCAGGCGGTCTATAGCGCGGAGAACCTTGGGCACTTCGGCCTGGCCTTCCCCGCCTATACGCACTTCACGTCGCCCATCCGCCGTTACCCGGACCTGATCGTCCACCGCATCATCAAGCACATCCTGACGGGGGGCACACCGGCGGACCTGGCCTACTCCCAGAGCGAGCTTCAGGTGGCCGCGGAGCACTGCTCCGGGTCGGAACGGCGCGCCGACGAGGCGACCCGCGACGCCGAGTCCTGGCTCAAGTGCGAGTATATGCAGGACAAGCTCGGCGAGGACTTCGACGGGACCATCACCAGCGTCACCTCCTTCGGCATCTTCGTCGAGTTGGACGAGGTCTACGTGGACGGGCTGGTCCACATCACCGCCCTGGGCAACGACTACTACCACTTTGACCCCATCGGCCACCGCCTCGCCGGGGAACGCACCGGGACCGTCTATCGGCTGGGCGATCGCCTGCGGGTCAAGGTCGCGGCGGTCAACCTGGACGACCGTAAGATAGACTTCGTCCTGATCTCCCATGCAGCAACCCCCAAGGGTGGTGCCAAGGGGGCCGCGCCCAGACCTGGCGCAAGGTCGCCGGCCGCACCCAGGGTCAAGCCGCAGGTCGATACCGGCGTGCCGGCAGAGGTGGGGGCACGGCCCAAGGCCGAGCCCTCAGCCGAGGTAGGGCGTCAGCCGGAGCCCCAGGCGGTTACTGCCGGTGGACCCGGGCGGAAGGCGAAGGCTGGGTCGAAGGCCGGCACGACCGGTCCGGGCCAGGCCGCCGGAAAACAGCCCCAGGCCACAACGGAAGGGTCCGCGCCTGAACCCTTGGCCCAGCCCGAACCGATGCCCGCCCCGAGGCGCAGGCGCCGTGGTGAGGCAGAGGTCGCGGCCCTCACCTCCCCACCGCCCCAGGCCGTCCAAGCCGAGCCCGCACCTAGGGCTGAGCCGGTGCGGGAGTCGAAAGGAAGGCGCAGGCAGCGGCAAGAGCCCGAGATCGCGGCCCTGACCTCAGGGCGGCACCCAGGCGAGGCGGTCACACCCCTGCCCACGCAGGGCGCCGCCGAGGCAGCGGCGCCGGCTGAGCCGGCGGAGCCCCAAACCAAGCCCCGGCGCCGCCGCGGCAAAACGGCCAAGCCAACGCAGGATGGCTAGGCTGGCCCGATCCCAGCTCGACGCGGGGCCCGCGAAATGGCACGGCTGCGAGGCCCTGAGTCTGGACCGTGCGGGGCTGCGAGCCCAACCCGCACCGACGCCGCAGGCATAGGCCGCCCCAGCCACCCCAGCATGGACACCAAGACCCCGGTCGGTGGTATCCACAGCGCTCGCAGCGCCCTGAAGTTCGGTGCCTACGGAGTTGCCGAGCTATGGCTGGAGCGCAGTCGCCGCGACCAGCGCCTGCACGAGCTGGCGGAGCTGGCCAAAGCGGCCGGCATCCCGGTGCGGCAGGTGACCCGCGACGAGCTGGACCGGGCCAGTCAGGGTGCCAACCACCAGGGGGCTCTCGCCTGGGTGCGTTCCCCGGCCGCCCGCGGGGAGGCCGAGCTCCCGGCTATCCTCAACGCCATCGATGGGCCACCCTTCCTCTTGATCCTGGACGGTGTCCAGGACCCCCACAATCTGGGGGCCTGCCTGCGCAGTGCCGATGGGGCGGGGGTACACTGCCTGATTGCGCCCAAAGACAACGCGGTTGGGATCACCCCAGTGGTGGCCAAGGTCGCCAGCGGCGCCGCCGAGACCCTCCCCTATGTCCAGGTCACCAACCTGGCACGGGCCATGGACCTGCTCAAGGGGCTTGGCATCTGGCTCTACGGTGCGGCGGGGGAGGCGCAGGCGAGCCTCTACGAGACCGATCTGACCGGACCCCTGGGCCTGGTGATGGGCAACGAGGGCAAGGGCCTGCGCCGCCTCACCCGCGAGCGGTGCGATGGCCTGATCCGGCTGCCCATGCGTGGGCGGGTGGAGAGCCTCAACGTCTCCGTGGCCACCGGGATCTGCCTCTACGAGGCCGTGCGGCAACGGGAGCTGCGTTCGACGCGAACCTAGGCCGCTAACCTGCGGCATTGCGATGGGTTGAGCGCAGCCGGAGCGACCGATTCTCCCTGTCCATCTGCCCCCAGGCCGCTCGGCCATCCCCGGATAACAGCCAAGCTCCAACCGAGCCACCCATGCACCAGAGCAACGAGCCTATCGCACCCTTCCTGCGCGCCTTCCGCGGCAGCTTCACCTCGGCCCTGCGCTGGCCGCAGCTCGACGAGCTTTGGCTGAGGGTGCGCGAGCGCGCCGGGGCCGGTTGGTATATCTACGCCGTCGGCGAGCCGCCCCCGACCGCCCCGACCGATGCAGAAGGCGTGCTGAGCTTCGTCACAGAGATCGACAAACTCCTGCGCGCCGAGCACGACGAGGACTACTGCGGCATCGTCTATGCGGACGAGCCTCGCGCCCCGACCTTCATCAAGATCTACGACCCGAACAACCTGGGGGTCTCCTGCGGGTCGAGCACCAATCCCCCCCTCCCGGGCTGGATCATGAGCCAGATTCCCCCTGTGGACCTTCCGTCGACCCGTGCCCCGCTGAACCGGCGCAACTGGTGGCAGCGGCTCTTCGACTGACGGCCGAGTCCACCGCGGTTGACCCGCGCCTCGCCCTTGCCTAAGGTGGCGACCCCGGCGGCGCATCCGGATGGCCGCGGGCGCCTGCCGATTTAGTCATCCGTCCCAGCCAAGCCGCTCAGCGATCAAGGAGCCACCGATGACGACCCAAGCCCCAACCAACGACCTGCAGCAGCTCACCCGGACCGTTGCCGCTTTGGCCGAGGCCCTGGCCCGCAGCGAGCGGCGCCATACCCAGATGGGACGCGCCCTGCGCTGGGGCACCCTGGCCCTGGTCACCTTGCTCGGGGGCGCGGCCGCCCTCTTCGGGGGGCGCTTCGGCGTCGCCTACGCCCAGCAGACGGGGGCCTTTCCCGAGGCGGCCAGCGCCGTCGAGGCGCTGAACAACATCAACCGCAACCTGGCGATCTTCGGCATGCTCGGCGAGACCGTGGGCGAGGGTCTCACCGAGGCCATGCTGTCGAACCCGGGACTACAGCAGCAGGTCGCAGGGTATCTCAAGGCCCATGGGCTCGCCGTAACCGAGGAGAATATGCGCTCCCATGCCGCCCACGCGGCGATGGTCGGGTCGGCCAAGGGAATGGCGCAGCTTGCCGCCCAGATCATTCCCGCCGTCAATCAGGCGATCCAGGACAACCCCGATGTGCAATCCCAGGTCAGGGGTTACCTGCAAACCCGCAACATCCCCATCACGGAAGAGAACATGATGACCTATGCGGGTCCTGCCGTAATGGAGGCGGCGGTCAAGGCCGTGGTGGGGACCGTGGTCGTCATCGATCACATCACCGAAGATTCCCAGAACTGGCACGACTACATAAAGAACCCCACACCGGTGCTGGAGGGTCTGCAACGGGAGCTTCAGGCCATGAATCTGGCCCTCGCCTCGGTCCCGGCCATGGTCGTACAGATGGACTTCATGAACCGCAACATGGCCTCCATGACCCACAGCATGGGCACCAGCATGGGTCGCATGGGTAGCTGGCTACCCTGAACCCTTCCCGCACAAGGCCGCATCTTGGAGCACCTCGGCATGACCAGAAAAATCGTTCGCACCGATCTGGCCCCCCAGGCCATCGGCACCTACTCCCAGGCGGTACGGGTCGGAGAGACCGTCTACCTCTCGGGCCAGATTCCCCTGGTGCCCGACACCATGGAGCTGGTGGTTGGGGGCATGGAGACACAGATCCGCCGCGTCTTCGACAACCTCCAGGCCGTCGCTCAGGCCGCAGGCGGCAGCCTTGCGGATGTCGTCAAGCTCAACGTCTTCCTGACAGACCTAGGCCATTTCCCCCTGGTCAACCAGGTCATGGCCGAGTACTTCTCCGAGCCCTACCCCGCGAGGGCTGCCGTCGGGGTTGCGGCCCTGCCGAAGGGCGCCCAGGTGGAGATGGACGCCATCATGGTCCTGGGTGACTGACCTCCGACTATCGCGATGACCATACCTATGCGACAGCTACCCCTGCTCCTTGCCCTGCTCACTCTGTCCGCCTGTGGGTCCGCCCCCACTCGGGACGACACCGGAGGGGCTGGCGGCGGCCCCGGCCACCTGACTGGCGACTACGGGCGCTACCCCGCCGCCCACCGGTTCATCGATCGCATGGCCACAAAGCACGACTTCGAGCGCGGCGATCTCGCACACACCCTGTCCCGGGCACAGCGCCAGCAGTGGATTGTCGACCTGGTCAACAAGACCTCGCCCTCTGGCCCCACCAAGCCCTCTGGTGCCTGGACGCGATACCGGGCCAAATTCCTCACCGAGACCAACATCGCCAACGGGGCCGCCTTCTGGGCCCGTAACGAGGCGACCCTGCGCCGGGCCGAGGCCCAGTACGGGGTCCCGCCGGAGGCCGTGGTCGGGATCCTCGGGGTCGAGACCCGCTGGGGCGGCTACATGGGCAAGACCCGGGTGATGGACGCCCTGACCACCCTGGCATTCGACTTCCCGCGCCGCTCGGCCTACTTCACGGACGAGCTGGAGTCCTTCCTGGTCATGACCCGCGACGAGGGTATGGACCCCTTCCGCCCCGTTGGCTCCTACGCAGGGGCCATGGGCCTGGGGCAATTCATGCCGAGCAGCTTCCAGAAGTTCGCCGTGGACTTCGACGGGGACGGGCGCCGCAATCTGTGGGATACCGAAGACGCCATCGGCAGCGTCGCCAACTACTTCGCCGCCCACGGCTGGCGGCGCGGCGAGCCCGTGGCGATTCGGGCGAGCAGCCAGGGCGGGGAGGCAACGCTCCTGAAGGCCGGCTTCGACACCAGGTACAGCCCCGCCACGCTACAGGCCAAGGGCATCAGCCCGGCCGGCCAGGTCCCGGCGGTGGGCGAGGTCAGCCTGTTGCGCCTCGACGGGGCCGATGGCTACGAGTATTGGCTGGGTCTCCCCAACTTCTACGTCATCACCCGCTATAACCACAGCACCCACTACGCCATGGCCGTCTACCAGTTGGGGCAGGCGGTGCGGGCCCGCCGCGGCGCGGGCCCCGGCCTGGCCGGAGGAGCAGTCCTGGAGGCCGCGAGGCTCAGTCTCCGCTGACCGTAACGGTCACCTGGCGTTGGTGGCCGCGCATGCGGTGCTCGTAGAGGTAGAGCCCCTGCCAGGTCCCCAGGGCGCAGTGTCCGTCCGATACCGGAAGCGTCAGGTCCGTCTTGGTCAGTATGGACCTGACGTGGGCCGGCATATCGTCCGGGCCCTCGTCGGTGTGGTCGAACAGCGGGTCCCCGTCCGGAGCCAGGCGTCCCAGGAATGCCTCCAGGTCCCGGCGAACCGTCTGATCGGCGTTCTCGCACAGCATCAGCGAGGCGCTGGTGTGGTGGCAAAAGACATGGCAGAGGCCAGTGGCAATGCCCGCGCCCCGCACCACCCCCTCGACCTGTGCCGTGATGTCGTAGGTCCCCCGCCCGCGGGTCGGTACGTTCAGGCGTTGCTGCACGATCATTGTATCGCCCCTCCTGGGGAGCACGTAGAGACTGGCCGGTGGGGGACAGCGACCATTCCAGAGCGGATAACCCAATCCCTCTCGTTGGCCCAGCGGTCCGCATGGGGATCACGTATCATACGGCGCTAGCCCAAGCCCTCCCATACGCCGCGGGCATCGCACAAGCCAACCGAAGGCATGAAAAAGGTACGCAAGTCCGCGCCCCTCTCGAAGACCCAGCATGGGACGCCCGAAACCCTGAGCTCCACGGCGCAGGGCCACGTCGCTGCCGGCCGTTTTCGCGAGGCCATTGCGGCATACAAGGAGCTGCTCAAGATCCAAGAGACCCCGGAGGGGCGATTGGGCCTGGCCTCGGCCTATGCCGGCCGGGCGCGGGAGCTTGTCGCCAAGGGGATGCCCAAAGAGGCACTGACCGTTTGGGAGAACCGAGCCCAGCTCCTGCCAGACCTCGCCCCCGAGCTGGACCACCTGACCCTGCTCCTGCGCCTCGGGCGGGTCGGGGCGGTGGCGAATCTTTGCGTGCGCGGCGGCGCTCGCCTGGATGCTGCGAGCCTGGCCGCGTTGCGTTCCCACCTGGCCGCCCAGCACCTGGGCGGGGAGTCGGGGATAGCCACGGCGTTACCGGCGGACGACCCTATCCTGACCCAGGGGCCGTTGGCCTCCCAGGCCCTGGATGCCTATTGTCGGGGAGACGACGGGGCCATGGCCGATGCCTTGTCAGCCATCCCGTTTCGCTCCCCCTACCGCGACCTGGCGCAGATCCTCAAGGCCCTGCAGCGACTCCCGGGCGATGCCTCGGGGGCGGCCGCACTCCTGGCTCGCGTGGGCGATGACACCGGGTTCGCCACGCTGCGGCGCGCCTGCGAGCTGGGCCTGCGGGCGAGGGCGACCCCTTTCGAGGACCTGGCACCGGCGAGTGAGCCGATCCGCCGGTTCGCCCTGACCCTGGCCGGCTGGGGCGAGGAGCGCCAAGCGCTCTGGGAGGAGGTTGCCAAGGCCGGGCCCCCAGGCCCCCAGGCCCTGCTCAGACTCCTGAACCGCCGTCGGGCTACCCTCGGCGAGGATTGGGCGCGCAGCCAGGCGTTGCGTCTACTGGTCCCCAGCTATCCAAAGAGCGCCGCCTGGATCACCGAGTCAGGCGGTAGGCGCTTGTCATCCGAAGAGGGCCTGCTGGTCGCGGCCTGGCGTGCGGAGGACAGCCGCACGTCTTGGGCCGAGGTCGATGCTTGGGGTGCCTATGCCCAGCACCTGATCAAAGCGGCACCGATCGGGCCCGGGAGCGACGCGGCCCTGCGCATCGCCCTGGCGCTGCGCCGCGTGGACAGCCATCGGCACATCCTCGACCATGCATCTCCCTCAGATGACCTGGACGATATGGGCCACATCGTCGCCGACGCATTGGAGCAAAGCCTCGGCTACGACCCGGACGATGTGGACTGCTATGAGCGCCTCATCCAGTACTATCTGCGCGGGAAGGACCTCAAGTCGGCGCGTCGGTTGCTTGATCCGGGCCTGCAGCGATTCCCCAAGGGCCTCGGCCTGCTGACGGCGGCCCTGGAAGTCGCCCTGACCGGAGACTCGTTCAAAAAGGCGGCGCGTTACGCCCGGGAGATTCTGGCGCTGGACCCCATCAACACCGGGGCCCGCGAGCGCCTGGTCAAGGCCCACCTGGCCCACGGCCGCAAGCAGATCCGTGCCGGGCGTCATGATCTCGCGCGCAAGGAATTGGACCAGGCGGAGGAATGGGATCAGGAGGGGCGTCTGCGCGAACAGCGCGACCTTTTTGGGGCGGTTCTGGCCCTGATTCAGGACCCGCACGGCAGCACTGCCGCCCTTCGCGAGCAGGTTGCAGCTCTCGGGGGTGGGATCGCCGCCGCCTTCGTCTTGGGCCTGGAGGCCATCGGCGTGGGACGTCGAGCCGCCTGGCTGCTCAAGGCCGCTGGCATGGGAAAGATCGGCGTGGCCAGCCCGGCAGAGCTCAACGCCTTGCTGGGGCGACTGCGCGCCCGTCTGGATGAAGGGGGGGAGATGCCGGGGGAGCTCAGCCGCCTCATCGAGAAGCCCCTCAGTGCCGCCGCTCACTGGCCCCTCCCCCGGGCCGAATGCGAGGCCACCTGTGAGACCCTGCGCCGGGCCGGCCTCGACCGGGCCAGGCGCGCCTTTGCCGAGGCCGCGCTCCACCGCTGGCCGGGCGCGCCGGTGTTCGTGCTGCACGCCTTCGAGGCGTCCCAGGCGGCGCGCCAGCACTTCCATCCCAGCCAGGCCGAGCTCACCCGATTGGACGATGCGCGGCGGGCCGCCCGCGAGACGGGCGACCATCGCAGCGCCCACCGGCTCGGGGAAATCATCAGCAGGTTCTCGTCCTTCGGGCGCATGGGGGGCCGATTCAACCCATTCATCGAGGACGACGAGGATGATGATGACGCGGAGGAACTCGGGCCCGAAGATTTTCGTATCGACCCGAACGAGGCCCTGCGCACCTTCATCGAGGTCATGGGGCTCGATCGGCTGCTGGAGATGATCGGCATCAGCGCCAAGGAGCGGGCCAAGATCAAGGCCATCGAGCGCGAGCTTGGGCACGCCTATGTTATGGACTCTTTGATCGGCATGCTGCGCGGTAACCTGCCCGATTTCGGCCACGGCATGCCACCGGACCTTGGCCCTGGACCAAAAGGGGGTCCGGCGCCAAGCCCTGGCGCTGGGCGTAGCGGCGGGCCCAAGGGCAAGACCGGGGGGGGCAAGGGTCCCCCCGACGACCTCGCCGAGCAATTCGAGCTCTTCTAGGTGACCCAGACATGAGCGACCCCTATCTGATTCTGGGCCTGGCTCAGGACGCGGACGACGCGGCCGTGCGGGCCGCCTATCTGGCGGCCGTCGCCGCCTGCCCACCGGAGCGGGACCCACGTCGCTTCGAGGCCTTGCGCGGTGCCTACGAGGCCCTGTGCACCCGCCGCGCGCGCCTGGCTCAGGGGCTCTTCGACCAGAGTCCCCCGACCCTCGGCGACATCCTTGACAAGGTAGAGCCGGTGCGCGCGCTGCGCCGCCCGGACCGGGGCCTCTTCAATCGCCTGTTGCGCGGAGGCGCCTGATGGACTTGGCTGCACGGGAGCAGCTCCTTACCCGCGTTGCCGCCTATCTGGACAGCGTCGGGGATGGTGAGCCAGACGACCAAGGCGAGCCGGAGGCCGCCCCGGACCTCTTCACCCTGCTCGCCGAGCTCGGTGCCCTCAAGGCCGAGGTGAAGGTCGAGTCCCGCCAGGTGAAGGGGGCACTGGATCAGTTCCGTGAGGCCTTCGATCTGGTGCGCCAGGCGCAGGTGCGGCTGGAGGATGGGCAGGCCCAGCGCATCGAGGCCGAGCGGCGTGCCCGCGAGGAGGCGGAGCGGGACCTGCTGCTGGAGCTGCTGGACCTGCGCGACCGGCTCCAGGCCGGGCTCGACCAGGCCCGACGCTACCGCCCAGGCTGGCTGGCCCGGCGGGGCGGGGCAGACGCCTTCGTCGGGGCCATGGCCGAGGGGGTCGCCATGAACCTCAAGCGCCTCGACGATACCCTGGCGCGCCGCGGCGTCAAGCCCTTGCGTGTCCTGGGTCTGCGATTCGACCCCATGACCATGCACGCCGCCGAGGCCGGTCTGGACCCCGCCCTGGCCGATGGCCTGGTGCTCGCCGAGCTGCGTCGGGGATTCAGCCGCGGCGAACGACTGCTGCGCCCGGCCGAAGTCGTAGTCAACCGGCTCACCTGGGCCGATGGCCACGGGACCCGGGCAGAAGGGCACGGGCAAAGACCCGCCAGAGATGCTCACCCGCCAGCCGGCGTTCCGGACATGGGGCACCGGGCCGACTGAACCCCGTGGCAGCCACGGGCCGGGCCCTCATCGCCCTGAAGCACATCGGACCTGCACCCAGGTTCGGCCGCACCCCTGCGCGATTCAATCAACCTTCCGCCAGACATGGGACATCATGAGCGACATCATCATTGGCATCGACCTCGGCACCACCAACTCTGAGGTCGCGGTCGTGCAGGACGGCCGTACCCGCATCCTTGAAGTGGACGGGTCCAACCTGCTGCCCTCGGTGGTCGGCCTCACGGACGACGGCGCCCTGCTGATTGGTCAAGGGGCCCGAAACCAGTACGCCCTCTACCCCGAGCGCACCATCCGCTCCATCAAGCGGCGCATGGGCGAGGACACCAAGGTGGCGATGGGGGCCCTGTCCTACACGCCCCAGGAGATCTCGGCCTTGATCCTCAAGCGCCTCAAGCAGGCCGCGGAGCAGGAGCTGGGCCAGGCGGTGAGCAAGGCGGTCATTACGGTCCCCGCCTACTTCTCCGACGCCCAGCGTCAGGCGACCCGCGACGCCGGGGAGCTCGCCGGGCTGGATGTGGTGCGCATCATCAACGAGCCCACCGCGGCGGCCCTGGCCTACGAGGTGGATCACCCCCAGGGCAAGACGGTCTTGGTCTATGACCTGGGGGGTGGGACCTTCGATGTCTCCGTCGTGCGGGTGGCCAAGGACGTGACCGAGGTCCTGGCAAGCCACGGCAACAATCGCCTTGGCGGCGACGATTTCGATGCCCGCATCGTCGCCCATCTGGTCGATCACCTGAACGCCCAGGGCCATGACCCGCGCGAGCACCGCGCTGCCATGGCCCGCCTGACCCGCGCCGCCGAGGCGGCCAAGATCGCCCTCTCCGATGCCCCCTTTGCCCTGATCCAGGAGGAGTATCTGCTGGAGCACGAGGGGGCGCCGGTGCACCTCTCCCTGGAGCTTTCCCGGGAGGACTATGAGGACATGATCGCACCCTATATCGGCGAGACGCTGGAGGCCGTACACATCGCCGTCAAAGGGGCTGGGCTCTCGGCCTCGGACCTGGACGAGGTCCTGTTGGTGGGCGGAGCGACGCGCACCCCCTTGGTCCAGCGCCGCCTGGAGGCGGACCTGCGCATGCAGCCGCGCAGTGAGGTCGACCCCGACCTGTGTGTCGCCACCGGTGCCGCCATCCAGGCGGCGGTCATCGCAGGTCAGCAGGTCGGTAGCGTCTTGGTGGACGTCACCCCCTACACCTTCGGCACCAGTGCCATCGCGGACCTCAACGGGCAGATGTATCCGTATACCTTTGTTCCGCTCATCCGCAAGAACACCCCCATACCGGTCACCAAGAGCGAAGCATTCGAAACCTTTCACGACGGCCAGCGCTCCATCATCGTCGAGGTCTACCAGGGTGAGGACCCGGACGCCCTCAACAACACCGAGATTGGGTCCTTCCGCATCGACGGGCTCTCGGACGTGCCGGCCGGCAATGTCATCATCACCACCTTCTCGCTGGACGTGAACGGCATCCTTCACGTCAGCTCCAAGGAGAAGCGCACCGGGCTCGAGGCCCACATCACCATCGACAATGCCACCGCCCGCTTCGCCAGCGACGAGCTGGCCGCGGCCCGCGAGCGGATCGCGGCCCTGGTCGACGGGGTCGAGCAGGGCCCGGCCTCGGGTGACGGATCACAAGGGGACGCTGCTGGCGACCGGCGCGAGGCGGTCGCCGCCCGAGCACTGGTGGAGAAGGCTGAGCGACTCATGGAAGGGGCCAACGCGGAGGATCGCGATGACCTGGTGGACGGGATCGAGGCCGTCCACGAAGCCCTCAGCCGGGACGATGGGGCCGCCCTGGAAGAGGCCGTGGCCCAGCTTGCAGACCTGATCTACTACCTCGAGTCCTGAAGGGGGGCCCGATGGAGCGTTGCCCCAACTGCCGGGCCCGCTGGGAAGGGGGGGAGATCTGTCGGCGCTGCGGCATGGACCTGGGTCCCCTGCTCGCGGTGGAGCAGGCGGCCGACGCCCTCGTGGCCAGGGCCGTCGCCTGCCTTGCCGGGGGTGAGGCCCGGCAGGCGGTGGAGCTCCTTTCCAAGGCATGGGGTCTCAAGGCCGACCCCGGCGTCCGCCACCTCAGGGGATTCGCCTGCGCATGGTGCGCCGAGTCCGGGCCAGCGGATGCCGAGTCCGGGCCGAGTCCGACCCGAGGCGCAGGACCCGGCTTTTTCGAATTCTGCGAGTAAGGGTACGGACGCGGCCGTCTCCCTTATCTCTTAGCCGAGGCGAAGCGGGGCCATGCGGCCCGAGGTCCGATAGGCCTGGTAGTCTGCCATTACCAGGCCGTGGTCGAAGGCCAGCTCCGCAGGCAGGGCACCGAGGGCGAAGACCCCCAGGGCGCGCGCATCGTCCAGGGCCCTGGGTTCCCCTATTGCCTCGGCCACATATACGGCCGTGACGGTATGGCCCCGCGGGTCCCTGGCCGGGTCGGAGTACAGCCCGAGCAGGGCCCTCAACCGCACCTCGAGCCCGGTCTCCTCCCGCGCCTCCCGCACCGCGGCATGCTCTACCCGTTCCCCCAGATCCACGAAGCCACCGGGAATGGCCCAGCCGTGGGGAGGGTTGAGGCGCTCGATGAGGACGATGGGGCGACCCGGCCTGTCCGTCAGCTCGATGATGGCGTCGGCGGCGAGCAAGGGGGTGACGGGTCTGGGCATGGTGGGGCTCCTCAGGGTAGAGCGAAGGGGTAAACGGCGATGGAAAAGGGGAAGCACCTGACGGGCACCCTTTTGCGCAACCTGATTGCGCGCACGCCTCCCTTCGTCGCCAATGTCCGGCACCGCCCTCTGAATCACCGGGCCAAGTCCGGCATTGGTTCTATAATCCGTCAGCAACCGCTCCCCGATCCACCCGGGATTCGGTGAGCGGGGTGGGTTGCTGCCGTACTCAGGTGACCTTCGGTCAGGAAACCCGTGATCGGAGGCTTCCGGTGCGACGTGACCGCGCCGTGCACCCGGCGATTCCAGGTCGGGCTTGCGCGGCGCGATGGGCTGGGCGAGGCGGGCCCCATCGTCCAGGCCCCGGCGCAGCCCAAGTTCCTGGCCACCAACGCCGATCAACCCTGAGGAGTCGACATCGTGACCGAGCAAGCCAATCGCATCTCGCTGAGCCGCCGCGGTTTCCTGAAGGCGTCTGCGGGCGCCGCCGTTCTCTTTTCCATAGGAGGCTTTGGCACCCTCGCGCGGGCATCGGAACCCAAGGCCCTGCCGCCCCTCCCCTGGGCGGAGAACGCCCTGGACCCGGTGATATCCGCCAAGACCATTGGGTTTCACTACGGCAAACACCACAAGGGCTACCTCGATAACCTCAATAAGCTGGCCGCTGGGAGCGAGTTTGCCGACCTTCCCCTGGAGCAGATCATCACCCGCACGGCTGGGCAGGCGGATAAGGCCGCGCTCTTCAACAACGCCGCCCAGGTCTGGAACCACAGCTTCTACTGGCAGAGCCTTCGGCCAAACGGCGGCGGCGAGCCGCCGGCCGCCCTCAAGGCGAAGATGGATGCCGCATTTGGCGGACTGGACGGCTGCAAGAAGGAGCTGGCAGCGGCCGCAACCTCCCAGTTCGGCAGCGGCTGGGCCTGGCTGGTGCTCGACGGTGACCAGTTGAAGGTGGTCAAGACCCCCAATGCAGAGACCCCCATGACCCGCGGCCTGAAGCCCCTGCTGACCATCGACGTCTGGGAGCACGCCTACTACCTCGACTATCAGAACCGCCGCGCCGACTACGTCAATGCCGTCCTGGACAAGCTCGTCAACTGGGGCTTCGCGGCCGACAACCTCGGCGCCTGAGCGCCGGCGGCGTGGTGTGTGGGGATGAGGGAAGGCGCAGTCTTTCCTCGTTGAAGCCTTGGAATAGCCCGCCCTCGAAGCGGATGGGCTCGAAGGCCAGGGCGATGTCGCGGCGGCCTGTCATGGCCCCCTCGTCCAAGTCGTCCAGGGTGTGGCTCGCAGGCGTACTGCACCCTCGGATGACCCGGCCCTTTCCGCCTCACAACCGCTCCCGATTCTTGCCCTCGATGATCCGATAGATCTCGCCCATCGCCTCGATGAAGGAGTTGTCGCGGGTCCAGAAGGCCGGGCGGTCGCCTTCGCGCCGCAGCAGCAGGGCGGGGATGGCGGGGGGTGGCTCGGGGAGGTCCTGCGGCAACGTGCCGCCGTGCCAGAAGCCGTGCAGATCCACCGCCTCCCCAGGGACCATAGGGGCCGGCGGGTAGCGGTGGCTGCGGGGTTGCGGCGTCGGCGGTTGGTCGTCGGCCCTGAGCTGGGCGGACAGGGCCTTCCCCAAAGGCGTCTTGACCAGCTCGCGGTGCAGGGCGTCGCGGCTCAGGCCCCGCAGTTGGAAGAGCAGGAAGGGGTCCTGCTCGATGAGCTGGGCGACGTGGTAGTAGGTCCCTGCGATGTGCTTGCAGGGGTTGGCATAGTCGGGACAGGAGCAGTGGCCCTTCAGGTCCTGCGCCCGGTAGGGCAGCAGGGTGTGGCCTGCGGCGCGGAAGGCGGTCTCGATGTCCTCCGGGACCTCACCGAGGAGCAGGCGCGAAAGCCAGCCGGCGTTGGCGGCCAGGCGCTCGACGATGCCACGCCAGGCGGCGGGGGGGATGGCCTGGAGTTGGATCTCGAGGTTGTACTTGGGCTCCTTGTAGACGCCGAAGTAGGGGTTCTTGTTGCCGCGCACCTTGGCGCGGATCTTGGCCCCGTCGATGTGAAACTCCAGCAGGCGCGACGGGCCGGCATAGCTGCGTCCCCGTTGCAGCCGGCCGGCGTCGGTGGCGGCCTCCAGGGCCTCCAGGAAACGCTCGCCCCACCAGGTGGATGTGAGTCTGGACATAGTGTGAGACCCCTGTGGTGGTCCGTGGTCTTAGAGGACGGCATGCGACATCGGCGGGCGCCCGGTCATTCGATCACCGCCTCGGCCCGGTTGAGCTCGATCAGGCGCCGGAAGGCGTCGTTGTCGAGCTCGGTGAGCCAGGCCTCGTCGCTGCCGACGATGGTCTCGGCGAGCCGTTGCTTGTCTTCCAGCACCCGGTCGATGCGCTCCTCCAGGGTGCCCAGCGTCACCAGCTTGTGGACGAAGACCCGCTTCTCCTGCCCGATGCGGTAGGCGCGGTCGGTGGCCTGATTCTCCACCGCCGGGTTCCACCAGCGGTCGAAGTGGAAGACATGGTTGGCGCGGGTCAGGGTGATGCCCACACCGCCGGCCTTGAGCGAGAGGACGAATATCGCGGGGTCGCTCGCCGGGTCCTGGAAGGACTGGATCATCTGCTCCCGGCGCAGCCGCGAGGTGCCGCCGTGGAGGTAGTGGACGGGGTAGCGGTACTGTTGCCGGAACAGCCGCTCCAGGGCGTCGCCGATCTCGGTGAACTGGGTGAACAGCAGCAGGCTCTCGCCCTCGGCCATGACCTCCTGGACCATCCCGGAGACCCGTTCCAGCTTGTGGGAGCGTGCTTCTAGGAAGGGGCTGCCGTCCTGGAGGAATTGGGCCGGGTGGTTGCAGATCTGCTTGAGGCGCATGAGGGTGGCCAGCATCAGGCCCCTCCTCTGGATACCGTCGGCGGCCTCCAGCTTGCCCTGCACGTCGTCCACCACGCTCTGGTAGAGCGCGGCCTGCTCCGGGGTGAGGTTGCAGTAGACCTTCTGCTCCACCTTGTCCGGCAGGTCCTGGATGATGCGCTTGTCGCTCTTGACCCGGCGCAGGATGAATGGCTCCACCAGGCGCTTGAGGGTGGCGGCGCGGGCCTGGTCCTGCTCGCGCTGGATGGGCTGCTCGAAGCGCTTCTTGAAGGCGGCGGCGCTGCCCAGGTAGCCGGGGTTGAGGAAGTGGAACAGGGACCAGAGGTCGAGCAGGCGGTTTTCGATGGGGGTCCCGGTCAGGGCGAGGCGGTGCCTGGTCTTGAGCCCCTGCACCGCCCTGCTTTGGGCGGAATGGGGGTTCTTGAGGTTCTGCGCCTCGTCCACCACCACCCGCGCCCATGGCTCGCCCTGGAAGAGCCCTGCGTCGCGGCGCAGCAGGCCGTAGGAGGTGATGACCACGTCCTGCCCGGCGATGGCCTGGCGGAATGCCTTGGCCTGCTGGGGTCGGTCCGGACCATGGTGCAGGTAGCTCGTCAGGCTGGGGGCGAAGCGTCGCAGCTCGCGCTGCCAGTTCCCGAGGACCGAGGTGGGGGCCACCAGCAGGGTGGGGCGAAGAATGGCCCTGACGTCCTCGGCATGCCCGGTGTCCCTGGCGGCCGCGCCGGCGTCTGCTCCTGCGCCGCCGGCATGTCCGGTGTCCCTGGCGGCCGCGCCGACGTCTGCTCCTGCGCCGCTGGCATGTCCACCGACCCTGGCGGCCGCGCCGGCGTCTGCTCCTGCGCCGCCGGCGTGTCCGCCGTCCCTGGCGGCCAATAGCAGGGCGATGACCTGCACCGTCTTGCCGAGGCCCATATCGTCCGCCAGGCACATCCCCAGCCCGGTGCGCTCCAGGTAGCGGAGCCAGGAGAGCCCACGTTGCTGGTAGCCCCTCAGGGTACCGGCAAGGGTCGGGGGCGGATCGGCAAGGGCAAAGCCCCCCGGGTCGCGCAGCCGCTCCAGCATCTCGCCCAGGGCGTCTTCGAAGGCGAGCTCGATGTCTTCCTCCTGGGCACCGGCGGCGCGCTGCAACAGCTCCGCCAGCGGCATCTCGCGCTCGCCTGGCTGCTCCAGCAGGCGCAACACGTCGGCCATGCCGGCCCGATCGATCTGTATCCATTGGCCGCGGAACTGCACCAGCTCGGACTTGGAGGCGAGGAGGGCGGCCCACTCCTCGGGGGTGACGGTCTCCCCGCCGATGGACAACTCGTAGCGGTACTGCACCACCGACGGCAGGGAGAAGTCGCCGCTGCTGCCGCCGGATTCGTGCTTGCGTGGGCTGCTCGCCCGCAGCCGTAACCGGGCGCGGCGCCGCCCCGCCGGGGTCCACCACGAGGGTACCAGTACCCGGTAACCGCTCTCCTCCAGGACCCAGGCGTGCTCTCGCAGGAAGGCCAATGCCTGCCCTCGGTCCAGCGCGATCCCCACTGGGCGCTCCGTCTCCAGGCCCGCCCACAGGGCCGGAACGACCCGCGCCGCCTGGCCCACCTGGATCAGCAATTGCTGGGCCAGGTCGCCCCCCAGGCGGCGGGTGACGGCCGCTTTGGCCGGGCCCTCCAGCCCCCAGTAGTCGGCCAGCGGCAACTGGAAGCCGGGGTCCTGGCGCGATGCCGCAAGCCATTCCAGATACCAGTCGTCGGGTTGATTGGGCGGCGCCTCCTGCAGGCGAAAACCGAGCTGGAGCCCCTGTGGTCCTTGCCCGCCTTCCAGACGCTGCCGCCAGCGCTCCCAATGCTGCCAGGTCTCCAGCCCCACGCAGTCCTGGGCAGGGTGGGCGGGGCCGCCGAGCAGCGCCTGGGTCAGAAAGGTCCCCTCGACCGCCTTCAGGGTCTTCTGCGGGAGCTTGGTCCGGGCCACCAGGTTGTCATAGGTCTGCTGGGTGAAGCCGCGCAGAACTGCCTCGGCATCCCGCCGGGGCGGGGCGGAGACCGCCGGCGAGCCTGGCCCGGTCTCGGATGGGGCGGCATCGCTCAGGACGCGGCAGAGCACGGGCATGATCGGCGCGAACTCGGCGATGCACGCATCGTAGTGTGCGGAGAAGGGCAGCCAGCCGGTAGCGAAGTGCATGGCTGGCTCCTGGGTCTTGCGACCCCGGCCCCGCTTGTCCGTGGTCGGCCCTGACCAGGGAAGGATCGCCGGCACAAAGGCCTGGCGCCGCACCAGGTCCCGCACCGCCCGGCTGAAGCGGTGCCAGAAACGGATGTCGCTGCCCAGGCGCAGGCGGTCCTCCAGTTGGATGGACTGGAAATGGAGCTCCTTGAGGAGCAGCAGCGGATCGGTCGTTGCCATGGCGGCCACGCGCCAGGGTTGCCAGTGGAACTGCTCCGGCATGTCGGCCCCGAGCAACTGCCCCAGCTCGGGCGAGGGGAGGGGGGCCGCGTTTGCCGATGGCAGCCAGAGCCAGGCCGTTGTTGGCAGCGTGTCGATCTCCCGCGCCACCGGCGCCGGCAGGACCTCGGCGATCAGCGCCGCGAGCCCAGCGCCAGATGCGGCGAAGGGGTGGGCATCGGGCCCGCCTTGACCGCCCGAGGTCTCCTCCTGCTCGATCCACAGGACGAACCGGCCAGGGTTCTCGAGCTGCGCCTGTTCACCGGGTGCCCAGGTGCCGTGCAGGATGTACATAGGGAGCGGGTCGGCCGATGCGCCTCAGGCGTGGTCTTTAGAACGCCCGACGGCGGGCGTCTGCGAAGCCTGCCATGTCAGCATCGACCGGCCCCCACGGCCAAGCTGCCGCCCGGTGCCCTGGCTACAGTTCATCCGAAGGCCATGTTGCCATGCGTCGACCGCACCATGGCCATTGTGTAGGGCTTGGCTCGCGGGACCAGATGCATCGGTGATGCTATTCCACGGTCACGGACTTGGCGAGGTTGCGGGGCTGGTCCACGTCGGTACCCTTAAGGACGGCGACGTGGTAGGCGAG
>Ga0114939_10000985_pt1 | contig 23159 bp, 14 predicted proteins | sample AshMeaCrysSpring_FD_87196 | JGI IMG/M metagenome (GOLD analysis project Ga0114939, IMG submission 87196) | Groundwater microbial communities from Big Spring, Nevada to study Microbial Dark Matter (Phase II) - Ash Meadows Crystal Spring | ecosystem: Environmental > Aquatic > Deep subsurface >...
ACAAGGGGCTTAAGCCCCTTGCCTGCTGGGACGGACAAGGGGCTTAAGCCCCTTGCCTGCTGGGACGGACAAGGGGCTTAAGCCCCTTGCCTGCTGGGACGGACAAGGGGCTTAAGCCCCTTGTCCATGTCCTAAGAAACATCGCCATTGCTATCAATGACTAAATTTTAAGTATGATGCGCTCCATTAACTCGGAGTACTTCCCCTGAGACATATTTACTAGCTACTGGAGAAAGAAGGTAAGCTACTGCCCAGGCAATATCTTCTGGTTCACCAAAACGACGGAAAGGAATTTCTGCTGTAATTTTCTCTTTGACTTTATCAGGAATAACTTTTGTCATTTCTGTGTTGATAAAACCTGGGGCGATCGCATTTGCTCTTACTCCATAACGGGCACATTCCCGTGCTAAAGATTTAACTAAACCGATTACGGCTGCTTTAGTTGCAGCATAGTTTGCTTGACCTGCATTACCCCGATCGCCTGAAATGGAGCTAATACAAACTATGGATCCTTCCCCTTGATCGTACATTCCTTGAATAAAAGGTTTGATGGAATAGTTCACCCCTTTTAAGTTGACATCAATTACTTTATCCCAGTCTTCGGTCGTCAGGCTGGTATAAAAATTATCTCTTGTAATTCCAGCATTGGCAACTACTCCATAAACTTTCCCTAACTTTTCTTCTATTTCTTTTGCTGCTGCTTCCATTGAGGCTAAGTTGGTAACATCTGCTTGAATAGCTAGGGCTTTTTCATTGGGGTTGGTAATTTTAATATCTGTATAAGCTACTTTAGCCCCTAATTCTATCAAAAGGGAAACCATCGCCGCACCGATCCCTTGATTACCACCTGTTACTAACACTACTTTATCTTCTAATCCCAGGGATACCATATTTTTTACTCCTTTTTTTTGTTGTTGAGGATAGTTTTGAGCTTGTCTTGTTTTTTGTAACCCTTGTCGGTTATTTCGACTGCGCTCAATAACCGTGTCTTGGAAATTTTGTGAGTTTTTCGGTTATTTCCACTGCGCTCAATAACCGTGTATTGGAAATTTTGTGAGTTTTTCTGTCCTGTTCGACTACGCTCAATAACCTTGTTCTTGACTATACTCGTTCAATAGCGATCGCTGTTCCTCCTCCTGTACCATGACAGAGTGCTGCCATACCCAGGCTTTGATCTTGTTGTTGTAAAGCGTTGAGTAAGGTTACTATTACCCTTGCACCAGAAGCACCGATGGGGTGTCCGAGGGCGATCGCTCCCCCATTAACATTTAATTTCTCGTGGGGTACGCCAAGCATTTTATTAAATAATAAATTACTCACTGCGAAAGCTTCGTTATTTTCAAACAGGTGAAAATCTGATATTTCCATTTTCAACCTTTGTAAGAGCTTTTTCGTTGCATGGATGGGAACTTCTGGAAAACGCCAACTCTCTCCACCAGAGAAAGTTCCCCCTAAAATTTTGGCAATAGGTTTGAGGTCATATTTTGCCACTGCTGACTCACTAGCTAATAATAAAACTGCTGCACCATCAGATATTTGAGAGCTATTTCCTGCTGTGAGGATACCATCTTTTTGGAATGCTGGGCGCAGTTTTCCCAAACTTTCTATGGTAGTATCACCCCTAATACCTTCATCTGTATCAACTAATGTAACTTCTTTCTTCACCTGAACTTTTATGGGGGCTATTTCTTGCTTAAAAATGCCCTTTTCTGTAGCTGCTGCTGCTCGCTGTTGGGAGTACAATGCCACTTCATCCACATCTTGGCGGGTAAAACCATGTTCTGCTGATAGTCGCTCGGTTTGATCCCCCATGCCTTCTCCAGTGGTAGAATCAGTTAAACCATCATAGAGGAGGATATCAGTTAACTGTTCTGGAGCACCCATCAGAAATTTATAGCCCCAGCGAGCGCGATGGGAGAGGAAAAACCCTGTTTGAGACATACATTCCATTCCCCCTGCCAGAACTAAATCTGCTTCTCCTGCTTTAATAGCAGTAGCTGCATTAATAGTAGCGATCATCCCTGAAGAACAGACCATATCCACTGCATATCCATCCACTGTGGCGGGGATACCTGCTTTTAAAGCTGCTTGACGGGGTACTAACTGGCCATGTCCCGCTCTGAGTACATTTCCCATAATATACAAGTCTAGGGCTTCTCCTGGGATACCTGCTCTTTCTAAACCTGCTTTCATTGCATGAGCGCCTAACTCTGCTGGGGAAAAACCTGATAACACACCGCCAAAACGACCTAAAGGCGTGCGTACTGCTGATACTATGTAGGCTTCTACCATATTTTTTTTACTTTAAATTTTTATTCGCACTGCGATCAACACTAATTTATCAGGTTAATCAATCTTTTTTTCCTTATTTTTTCTTAATTTTTCCTTGAAATTTCTTAATTTAACCTGAGTTCCATGAGGCGAAAGTAGCTTTTAAAAAGGCAGTTAAGGTAAACTTTTTATGTCACTTTTTAACGATAAAGTGTAATTTAAATCAGATTGATGACACTGGGGTAACGCTGAGGAATGAATATAGAATTTTTACTACATGTCTGATATAGCAATTCCTTGATGAGTGGTGGTATAGACTGGCGATCGCCCGCCTCTTTGTACTACCTTGTTTATGAAAAATTTATTACAACTGTTTTGTGACAAATCACAATATATATAATAATAGTAATTATCCACTGGACTTAACCAACTTTCACTTATTAATATTACTTTAATTGTTCTAATTCCTGTTTAACTTTTACATATTCTATTTTAATTTGGGTGAGAATTTCGGCAACAGCATCAACAGTTTCTGTTCGCCCACAATTTTCAATTTCTTTACAAAGTTTAGAGAGATTTAAAGCTCCTAACAAAGCACTACTAGACTTCCAAGTATGACCTATCATTCTTAACTCATTAAAGTTTTTTTGCTCCACAGCAGTTTTTATTTGTTCAATATATGAACAAGAATCTTCTATATAAGAATCAATAATAGTAGACAATTCCTGATTATCATTGCCAAGCATATTAAGCAATTCTTGAATATAACTTGGCTCAATTACTGTATGAATATTTTCTGACATAGTTTCTGATTTTTTTATCTTATTTTTACCATGATTGAGAGTTGCTACCAACTCTTGAACGTGAATAGGTTTACTAATATAATCATCCATACCTGCTTCCATACATTTTTCTTGATCTCCTTTCATTACATTAGCAGTCATAGCAATAATGCGTGGCTGTTTATTTAGTGCTAATTTTTTGATTTCTTTAGTTGCGGTTATACCATCCATTTCTGGCATCATTACATCCATAAAAATTACATCATAATTTTTGTTTTCTAAGGCTTTAAGTACCTCAATTCCATTAGCAGCAATATCAGGGTGATATCCCATGCGCTCAAGTAATTTTAGGACTAATTGTTGATTAACTACATTATCTTCTGCTACTAAAATTCGCTGCGGATTTTTTTCTGCCATTTGCGGATCAAGTTGTAAATATTCGGAAGTAGATTGATTAGTTGTAATGGGTTGTCCGCTAATAATCTCAATTAAAGTACTATAAAGTCGGGATTGTCTAACAGGTTTATTTAAAAAAGCAACAAAATCAGACTTATTCTCAGACTTTTCAGGGCTCCCAATTGAGGTTAACATAATTAAAGGCAATTGCTGATAATCAGGTAGTTGATGTATTTCTTTTCCTAATGTCAACCCATCCATTTTTGGCATTTGCATATCCAGAATACCTATGTCTATTTTTTCTTTTTTCTTTAGTAATTCTAACGCTTTAAAACCTGATTCTACAACTAAAGGTATCATGCTCCAAGATTCAGTTTGTTTGGTAAGTATTTCTCGGTTAGTGGTGTTATCATCCACAATTAATACTCGCTTTTCAACTAATTGAATTGGGTTTAAAGGTAAGTCACAGGTAAACTCAGATGATGGAGAAACAAGTACAGTAAAATAAAATGTTGAACCTTTCCCTACTTCACTCTCTACCCAAATTTCTCCTCCCATTAACTCACTCAAACGTTTAGATATTGCTAAACCTAATCCTGTTCCTCCATATTCTCTGGTGGTAGAATTGTCTGCTTGAGTAAAAGATTTAAACAGTTTATTTATTTTATCTTTTGCTATACCAATCCCTGTATCTTTGACAGCAAAACAAAGTTTTATTTTTCTTTTTTCTTCGGTTTCCTCTCTTGGTAAAGAAGAATTTACTGGTGTTATTTCTTGATTTTCCTCTCTTGGTAAAGAAGAATTTACTGGTGTTATTTCTTGATTTTCCTCTCTTGGTAAAGAAGAATTTACTGGTGTTATTTCTTGATTTTTCTCTCTTACAAGAGGTGGATTAAGGGGGATAACTGAGGAAGAAGTTATTACAGCAACCTCTCCCTGGTGAGTAAATTTCACTGCATTACTCAGTAAGTTGACTAATATTTGCCTTAGTCTGGTAACATCTCCAATAACTAGCTCTGGAATTTCAGGGGGTAATAAATAAGTCAATTCTATTTGTTTTTCTGCTGCTTTGGGGGCTAATAAATCTAAAGCTTCTTCTATACAAGTCCGCAATTGAAAAGGTTGTTCTTCTAATTCTAGTTTCCCTGATTCTATTTTAGAAAAGTCTAGAATATCGTTAATTATTGTTAATAATGATTCGCCACTATGACGAATGGTTTCTGTATATTGACGCTGTTCTTGAGTTAATGATGTGTCTAATAATAATCCCGTCATCCCAATTACACCATTCATTGGCGTGCGAATTTCATGGCTCATATTTGCGAGAAATTCTGATTTTATTTCTGTTGCTGCTTTTGCTTCTTTTAATGCTTGTATCAGTTGGCTATTTTTAGCTTCTAATTCAGCGGCTAGTCTTTCTGTTTCTTCTTTTGATTTAATTAGTTCTGTGAGATATTTCTCAATTTTTTTTGTCAGAGGACGAAAGACAAATAATGCTTCCAATACTAAAACTATTAAGGTGATAATTAGAATAGAAATCTCAATTTGTTTCATTCTATCTACCTTGGTTTTAGCTTCTTGATCATATTGAAAAACAATCTCATTCATCCCTTCTAAAAAAGCTGTTTCATTTGTCAGTATTTTCTCTAAAAATGGGGATATATCATTAGTTTTATTGTTAATCAGTCCTTTGGCTGCATTTAATATTGTTTGATAATGATCTTCAATTTCAGCAAACATTTGAGTTACTTCAGCGCTGTTATTCCCAGGTAATCCTAATTCTTTATCACCTTCCTGTAACCCTAAATGTGAACGTTGCCAAAGAGCGATCGCCTTTTTCAACTCTTCTACTCTTTTTTGACGTTCATTTACATTTGCAGCATTTTCAATAGCTAAAGCTGCTTTAGTTACTTTTTGACTTAGCATCCGTTGACGACCTGCAATATTGATTACCCTTGAATCACTTGATTGCTGTATCAGCGCTCTTTGTATTGTCACCTGAGAGAAAATTGACAAAAAAGCGATCGCTGACAAAGCCAGAAGATATTTTGTAGTTATATGATTCATAAGGTTCTTTTTGGGAGTCTGATGCAAATCCATGTGTTTCAATAACTGACAATACCTTTATTTTAAGTCCTTTATTTTGTATTTTTTTTTTTTCAATTATATATTTAGAGAATTTATTAACTGCTTTGGCTGGTGGTCATTTTCCTAGACTCAGACCATGAATTTCACTATATTTTTTGCACTTAGCATTTAAAATCAACTCCCAATTTAATATATTTTTAATTAGCGTTACTGAATCAAGGAATGAAATGAGGAGAAAGCATTTGTATCCCATATTATAATAAATTAATCATCAATGAGTAATTTTGTATTTGTTCTAGATTCAAACAAAAACCCATTAAAACCCTGTCACCAGGCAATAGCTAGAAAGTTATTAAAGAACAAAAAAAGCTCATTCCGTTGGGAACGAGTCTCTGAGAAGCCTACACTGTACCGCAGGTCAGTGTGGGAATATGTCACAAGGGATTAATGATGTTTTTGAACCCCTTAAATATGGCAAAGTTAATGGTAGGATTGTACTGAAAGTTAGTGATAAGAATAGTTTAAAAAAGCACTAAAGCGCTTATAGTAAGCGCTTTAGTAAGTGAGTCAACTAATTAATTAAAATTAGCTACTGGGGTTTTGCGCATTGTTTCAAAATAGTTTTTCCAAAACTCCTTTTGAGAGTCCAGCATCATTTTACTTGCTTTTTCTTGAGCTTCTAGGTAATTTTTTACTGCTTCTTCTTGGAATTTGAGGGTTTTCTCGAAATTTTCCTGAAAATCAATTTTTCCGCTGGGCATACTTTCCATCCAGGTATCAAAAAACTTTTTCTGCCAGTCCGCTACTTGCTTTTGATAATCTTCAAAAATTTTAGTATCCATTTAACTGTTGACCGCTAAATACTCCCAGAATGTTTAACTGGGGAGAAAGTGGGGCGGTTTAATACCACTTCCTCATGGCTTTGATTAGTTATTATTTATCTTTGAGCTACAAGTTCGGATAATTAGCTATTCTTTACACGATTGGCTGTTAATTTCAAAAATGTTGTTGTGTAAGTATTTATCCGAATTTAAGATTACCAGTTATCAGTTACTTTTACTATTTTTTTTATGCTTTATTATCTGATAACCGATTTACTAGATTTTTAGTTTTTGATTTCTAGCTTAAATTATAAACTAATAATTGTCCCTTTGGTTGATGTTTTTCAAAAATAAATAAGATTAAAGTTTATTGATTTATTTTATAGATATGTTATCATTTTTCATAAATTGATAACATAGTTACTTTTTTAAGATTTGCCTCAAAGATAAACCATGTCAGCATTAGGGCTATTTTGTATTTGAGAATACCTTAAAATTAAATTAATTTAACTTTACATTTATGCAGCGTTTAATTATTTCCCCCAGTCAACTCCAAGATGGAGTAATTAATTTAAATGTTGAACAAAATCACTATCTTAAAAATGTATTAAGATTGGGCAAAAGTGAACGTTTTGTGGTAATGGATGGACTGGGACACTCTTGGTTAGCTGAGTTATCTGGTGAGGGGTTAGCAAGGATCCTTGAACCAGTGATGGTTGCAACCGAGTTGCCAGGAAAGGTAACTTTGATGGTAGCTTTACCTAAAGGTAATGGTTTTGATGAGATAGTGCGCTCTTGTACCGAACTGGGGGTGACAACTTTGATGCCCGTAATGAGCGATCGCACTTTACTCAAACCTAGCCCCCATAAACTCCAGCGTTGGTGTAAAATAGCTCAAGAAGCTGCAGAACAGTCAGAACGTCAACTTGTTCCTCATCTCTTCTCACCCATCCCCTATAGTGCTGCGCTCACCCAAATTGAACCAGAAACATCTGCTTATATTTGCGTAACGAGAAAAGAAAGCCCACATCTGCTCCATTATTTAGAAGCTAAACCAAATAACATCATAATTGCCACAGGACCAGAGGGTGGGTGGACAGAAACAGAAGTAGAAGCAGCCATAACTGCAGGTTTTCAAAGAGTTTCTTTAGGTAATCGAATCCTGAGAGCAGTTACCGCTCCCATTTTTGCTCTTTCCCTGGTGGCTGCTACAAGGGAAAATTGCTCCTAAACTATTAACATTTGGATAATGCCCACATTTTCACGAAATTTGAGAGCATTGCTAGTCATTGATCTGAGGATTTTTCTGGGTGAAACTGCACGGCTATTATGCCTAGTTTTTAAAGGCAATGGGAGATATTACAAGCCCATTAAGGTAAAAGCTGCCCAGTCTCTGGGGTTGGGGTGTTGCTCTTTAGTTTTCAACATCCCTTGACGTAAAGCTTGTGCTTTGTCTGGGTTAACTTCTAACTGACGATAAAACTCAACCATTAATGTTGCGGTGGGAGCGTCAGGTACACTCCAAAGGGAGACAATTAAGTTGGCAGCACCAGCAATAACAAAAGCGCGAGATAACCCTAATACTCCATCCCCAGTAATTTTACCTCGCCCTGTATCACAAGCACTTAACACCACTAAATCAGCATTTAAGTCTAAATTAATGATTTCCTCTACTGTAAGTAAACCATTATCTTGTTCGGAAGGCGTAAAAGCGATCGCCCCCCCATCTCCTTTAAACCCTGCATACTCACTCTGCAAAACTCCATCACTACTCACATCCAACAAACCATGGGTTGCAAAATGAATAATTTTTGCGGCGGGCATTTTTTCTACTACTGCGGTTTCTGTTGCTGCTACGCCTATGAGAGGTTGAGTAGATAACAATTGAGCAATATTTTGAGCTTCTGTTTCTGTACCTGGTAGCTGGTTTAACTGCTCTGGAGGTTGGTCAGGTGAGGTTTGTATTTCAGGCATGACTGGGTTTCCCACCACCAAAACCTCCCCCGCACCCTTGCTTTCTTGCTGAGTGAGGGCTAAAACCTGAATACTGGGGGCTGTTACCAGGGTATGCTTGTCAATGAGATACTCCCCATCTGTATCTTTCAAAGAGGGAAAAGCAACTAAAAAGAGCTCTTCTTGGGGGATAAAAACCACTCGAGACTCTGGGTTATCAGGTAAATATTCAGCAATGGGAGTCACCAACAGTTGATACAAGTCGCTCAAACTTCTATCTTGAGTTTCTTCTGGTGCGAAAGTCACGGTTAAACTTCCTCTTCCTTCCACTCCCATCGCTTCACGAGTGTTATTAACCGCTTCGCGAAACCCGATATTTTTATCAGTCAAGTCAACTTCCTTAAACTCAACCTTCCCTTGCGGTTGAATAACCCAGATATAGAGTTTTATCTCTTGCTGCTCTTTAGCGTCATAGATGATGGAATACTCAACTAAAGTAGCTTGTTTATCTTTGGCGGTTTGTTTAATATGCTCAATGGTTGGGGGTTTTAACTCCAAAGTAGCAGACAACTTCCGCGCCAGTAAATCAGCAAGAGCACGCGATCGCCCAGCTTCTGCTACTTCTAGGGCTTCTTCTACTTTTCCAAGCTCAATTAAAACCTGTTGTAAAATGCCATAAGTGCGTCTTTCTCGCTCAAAAATGGAGACTTGGTTTTCATCCACATCTCCCACTTTACCCCGCAAACTTGCCAAAACCACAATAGCTTGTTTAAGAGCTTTTTCTGCTTCAGGGAGTCTTTTCAAATAATAAAGAGATGCACCAATATTAGTTAACATCAACCCTTCTCCCCTGAGATATTTTTCTTGTTGAGCGATGGCGAAACTTTGTTGATAATAATCTAAAGCTTGGTTAAAGTCTTGCTGATAATAATAAGCATCTCCTAAACTTCCCAAAGCTTGCCCTTCAATTAAACTATCTCCTAATTTTTTCGTAATACTTAAATCTTGTTGGAGATATTCTACCGCTTCTGTATATCTTTCGAGACTGATATAAGTCAAACCAATATTCCCTTTTAAATACGCTATGCTGCTTATACAATTCAAGCCTTGAGCTAGGGTTAAACCTTCTTGATATGATTGAAGAGCTAACTCAAACTCACCTAAACAGTAGGCAGCATTTCCTTGATTTTGTAAAATACCCAGTTGTGCTGTTTTTTCCGTTGCTAACTGTAAACTTGCTTGGAAAAAAGCCAAAGCATACTCACAGTTTCCCAGAAAATAATAAGCATTTCCTAGTGATTTTAAAGCTTCACTTTCTCTCTCTTTTGCTCCTACTTCTCCTGCTATTTGATAGAGTTGAGTATAATATTGAATTGCTGCACTGTAATTTTGTTGCTGATAGTAAATGTTTCCTAAAGAGTTAAGTGCAGACATTGCTAGGTTAGCATCTTTGGTTTTTTGGGCTATTTCCCATGCTTGTTGATATAAGGCGATCGCTTTTTCCGTATCTCCTTGACTTTCGTATATTTTCCCCAAACTTCCTATTGCTATCCCTGCACTTTCCCAGTCATTTATTGTTTGAGATACTGTCAATGCTTCTTCATAGAAAGGAGTTGCTTTTATATCTTCTCCAACCTCACGATAAACTTCTCCCAACCTTAACAACAAACTAACCATTGCTTCTTGGTTATTTAACTCTCTTGCAATGGTTAAACTTGTTTCAAAGTATTCTGTGGCTTTCTGAGCTTCTCCTAACTCTATATATACTACTTTGAAGTTTTCTAATAGTCTTGCTTCCTGTGCTTTATCTTGAAGTTGACAATAGATAAGTAAAGCTTGCTCCCAGTTTTTAATGCACCCTTTTATATCTCCTTGCTGGAATTTTTCTATGCCTGTTTTTTCCAGGTTATTTGCAGTTTCTAGCAACTCTACTTCTGTTTGCGCTGCTAATGGTTGAAGTGGTAAAGATAGGGGAGTTAAGCAGGAAATTGTACTTAACATCAAGGCTATTGAAGCTGACTTAAATCTTATGCTTACCCCCATGATTTTTTTCTCCTTTTGCCCTTTTTTTTTGCGCCCACCTTTTCCATATATTAGTTTTTCAAACCCTAATTTATCAACCCTTTTCTCTTTCTTCTCTCTTTCTTTTCTCTCTTTCTTTTCTCTTTCTTTTTTCCCTTTACTCCTTGCTATTTTTTTTAACTTCAATTATTTTAGTGACCCAAAGTTAACTCATTTGTTACATCAGTAACCTCAGCCGTTGCCAGTTTTCCCTTATTTATATAGTAGCTGTTTTCCTCCCTTTTTCTCAACCATTTTTTCTTACCTTTTTCTCAACCATTTTTTCTGATTTTTTTCTGATTTTTTTCTTGCTTATTTTTTTTGGATAACTTTAACTTTTTCGTTAATTTAATATATAACTTTATAAGTTTTTACATTTTCAGTTAAATTTAGTGACCCAAAGTTAACTCATCCGTTACATCCGTAACCTCATTTGTTGCTAGTTTTCTCTTATTTATATAGTAGCTGTTTTCCTCCCTTTTTCTCAACCATTTTTTCTTACCTTTTTCTGATTTTTTTCTTGCTTATTTTTTTTGGATAACTTTAACTTTTTCGTTATAGATAACTTTATAAGTTTTTACATTGTCTGTTAAATTTAATGAAATTAGTTTGGATTAAGAGTTTTTAAGAGAGAGAAAAAAGTCTGGAGCGATCGCTATTACCATAAAAAAATATGGATAGAGAAAACTCCTGACATAGGGGAAATTAGGGAGCAATTAACTTATACTAAAGCTACTGCTGTTTTTAGTTGAAATATTTTTTCAATTACCTCTTCTACAACTTTATCGGGAGTAGAAGCACCTGATGTTACTCCCACCACAATGGGGCCATCGGGAAGCCAATTTTCTTTGATTTCTAAATCTTTACCGAGAGGTTTATGTTCTACCTTATTTGCATCAAAAATGCGAGCTGCACTATCTATATGATAGGAAGGAATATTGTGCTCAATGGCTATTTCTTGGAGGTGGGTGGTATTGGAAGAATTAAACCCACCAATAACCACCATGAGGGATAAATCTTCTTTAACTAGCTCAAACATGGCATCTTGACGCTCTTGGGTTGCGTCGCAGATGGTGTTAAAACTCATAAAATGGTCATTCAGTTGAGTAGGGCTATATTTTTTTAACATTGTGCCTTCAAATAATTTGCCAATTTGCTCAGTTTCACTTTTAAGCATAGTAGTCTGGTTAGCAATACCTACCCTTTCTAAATCTTGATCTGGATCAAAACCAGCAGAATAAGCATTTTTGAATTTTGCCAGAAATTCCTCTTTATTCCCACCCTTGAGAATATAATTACAGACATAGTTTGCCTGTTCTAGATTTAAAACTACAAGATATTTACCAGCAAAAGAACTGGTAGCCACTGTTTCTTCGTGATTGTACTTACCATGAATAATTGAAGTATAGTCACGTTTTTTGTGCTTTTCTACAGAGTTCCATACTTTAGACACCCAGGGACAAGTAGTATCAACAATTGTGCAACCTTTATCATTGAGCAATTCCATTTCTTTCACAGTAGCGCCAAAGGCAGGTAAAATCACCACATCCCCAGTTTCCACTCCTGAGAAGTCTTTTTCCCCATTGATAACAGGGATAAAACCCACTTCCATTTCCTGTAAACGCTGATTTACGGAGGGGTTGTGGATAATTTCGTTAGTTACCCAAATGCGATCGCTAGGAAAGTGCTGGCGAGTTTCGTATGCCATTGCGACTGCTCTTTCTACCCCCCAGCAAAAGCCAAATGCTTCTGCAAGGCGAATAGTCACATCTCCTTTTTGCAGTCGGTAGTTATTGTTGCGAATTTCTTGAATTAGATTACTTTGATATTCGCTGTTTAGTACATTAGCCACTTCTGCTTCGTGACCAAAACCTTTACGGTGGTAGTTTTCCGACTGTTGCAATGAGCGTTTAAAGGCTTTTGTATCCATGTCAATTATTGTTCGTTGTTATTCTTTATTATTGTTGAAAAAATAACCCCCCTTGTGCAAGGGGGGGATGTTTTTAATTATGAGTCCTTAGCTTATGAACCAATGACTAACACAAAGGACTGCGCGGTTGGTGAGCGTAGTCGAACCACAGTGCGAGTCACCAATGACCAATGACCAATGACCAATGACTACTCATTATGAACCATGTTATCCACACCACTGAAGCCACCAGCGCTGAGTCCCCCGACAACATCTGATTCTTTCACGAAACCGTGATAAGCTTCCATACCGTGTTCACCAATATCCAAACCTTCGATTTCTTCGTGTTGGGTAACGCGCAGCCCTAGTGTAGCTTTAAGAGCAAGCCATACGGCGGTACTCAGGGCAAGGGTAAAGGCGGCAACTGCTACGATGCCTATAATTTGGTTAATTAGTAGTTGGAATTGACCAGTAATCAGACCAGCATCTTTATTAAAAATACCCACTGCTAGAGTTCCCCAAACACCACAGACGAGGTGAACTGAGGTTGCACCTACTGGGTCATCAATTTTGAGTACTGTGTCAAAAAAGCCAACGGCGAAAACAACAAGCACCCCAGCAATAGCACCAATAATCACGGCACTGAAGTAGGATACACCGTCACAACTTGCTGTTACCCCCACTAAACCAGCGAGGATACCATTGATAATCATGGAAAGGTCTGGCTTGCCATCTTTGAACCAAGCGGTAAATGTAGCTACAATTCCACCTGCTGCTCCTGCTAAGTTGGTGGTAACAGCGATATAGGGGATATCTTTACTAGCAACTAATGCCGAACCTGGGTTAAAGCCAAACCAGCCTATCCAGAGAATTAAACAGCCCAGGGTTGCAATACTCATATTGTGACCTGGGATAGCATTTGCTCTACCATCCTGGTCATATTTACCATACCTCGGCCCTAATATTGCTGCTCCTACTAAAGCTGCCCAGCCACCGACTGAGTGAACTGCTGTTGAACCTGCAAAGTCTTTAAATCCCATGTCAGCCAGCCAGCCGCCACCCCAGATCCAGTGTCCTGTAATGGAGTAGGAAATGCCTACTATAAATACGCTGAAGATTAAAAAATCGGTAAACTTAATCCGTTCAGCTACAGCACCAGAAACTATAGTAGCTGCTGTTCCTGCAAATGCCACTTGGAAGAGGAAAAATACTGAGATGGGTAAACCTGCTGGAAAAGGGGCGAGTCCGTAGGTTGCAGGGTCTTCGCTAGTTAAAAACCACCCTCCCAAACCAATAAAAGGGTTGCCATCTCCACCTCCACCGAACATCAAGGAAAAACCAATTGCCCAATAGGCAATTGTTGCAAGTGCAAATACAATCAGGTTTTTAGCTAGGATATTAACCGCATTTTTCTGGCGACAGAAACCAGTTTCTAGCATCCCGAAACCTGCGTTCATAAAAATTACCAGGATGGATGCAATTAAGATCCAGATGGTGTTTAAAGTTCCTTGTAGTTCTTCGAGGGTGGGTGCTTCCCCATCCTGGGCTACTGCTGCTGTATTCCAAATTATGACTATTATTGCTGTCAGGGGGATGCAGGCTAGCCAGTAGGGGTTAAATAATCTGGCGATCGTTTTTATTGGTTCCATATAGGGTGCATCCGACAAATTTGGGGCTTGTCGCCTAATTTGGTTGGGTGCTTTCTTTGTTGTTACGGTTACTTTAGACATTTTCATTAGAAAGTATCAGAGTCTTTGTTTTTTTGTAGGCTATCTACTTTTTATTTGGTTTTTAGCACTACTCTTTTAAACTTTGTTATTGTGTCCTTTTTTTTAATGGTCGTCTGTATCCAAAATTACATTATTCCCAACATTATGCCTTTTTTGCATTAAGTTTTTATTAATATTTCTTGCTTATCAGGGGGATTATGTATGTTTTTTGCTTTTTTTTTAAAAAAAACTCTTTTTTTTCTCTGCTTGCTTATTTTTTACTCATAAAACTCAATAATTTACCATTAACTAATGAGAGATTATTGAAACGAGCCTCACAATTCTCTGTAAAACTTCATAAAAATTAACTTTTCTTGATATTTTGCTGTTTAACATATCTTTACAATTTTCCCCCTAAGTTTGTAATAAAAAACTTTACGTTTCTTCTGTCGGATCACTATATGTACTGTCTAGGGTTTTTCGAGTCTATTTTACTCAGTTAATGCTCTCATATATGGTTCAATATAATTTATACCCTTATTGATAAAGTGTTCCGTAAAAATCATTAGATAGTTATCTCTAATTATTTGAAAAGATTTAGTCATTCTTGCTTGACCATATACCAAAAACTGAGCAGTAGATAAAGCATAAAAATCCTCCTCTTTACCCTCTATTTGATTTTTAAAAGCATCTATGTATAACTGCCTACCTTCATCAATTAAGTTATTTATTTCTGGTGAAAAAGTTATGGTAATATTGTCATTTAAATTGATTTGTTTATTTTTTATTGAAGACATAGATAAATGCATACATTGTCTTGTTTGTTCAACCGATAAACAATCTGGTTTTTTCAAACGATATGCCCATTGAGTACAGCCATTAGTTACCTCTAATGCTCTAAGCAAAGCTAGTTTATCTAAATCTTCTGAACTTATTTGTTCCCATTTTTCAAGATGAGATTCTATTTTGCTTTTGAAATTTGTAAAATCATCAGCAAAAAAAACTTTTAACTCTTTGATTTCGGCAAGTTTTTCCCAATCAATTTTCATCATTCTCATAGCTTTTGTATTTTTTAGACTTATTTGCCAGTCAACTTTTCACAGTTTAACTTTAGTTAACAGTATATACCAATCCGTTACTTCCCGAGAAATAAAGCCCCAACCGCCTTCTGGGTGAGGAAGACAACGATCAACAAGATTTTGAATTAAGTTAGCAAAAAAGTACGGGCATTTCTGTGCGAATATTAGACATAGGTTTCTTGTTTTTAGGTCATGGGTTACTTATATCACAAAGTTAGCAAGTTTTGGCTTGAGTGATCAAGCAAGCTTGTTCTAAAATCAGCTTGCTGAAAAACCCAAGTGTATTATGAATTTCAACAATAATTAAAATTTTTCAAAATCTACTTTAAAAGAAACAGAAAAAGCTAAGACAGCGAAACTGAGAACTAGATCAAAACCTTGCGCAAGTGACAAGACTAGATCCAACGCTTACGTGACTGACAAAAGTTTAATGCTTATATCATCAGACTTTGAGGATAATAAAATTTACCTCGCTTATTTGAAAAATGAGATAGAAAAGTGCTATAATATCCGCTCAATAGTTCGGCTTTGGTGGGTAACTGGGATTTGACTATGACTGCTTTTTTATCAGTTAATGGCTGCCTAACCCACCATATAATTTGCTTAAACATAACGATATTTTCTCAATACCTGTCATTAATTAATCTATGCTCAAACCTTATTTATTTCTCATTGAAGAAGCTGTCTATATTTTTTTATTTCTGGCTATTCCTCTTTTTATATTTCAATACAAATTTTTTGGCAAGTTTAGAATGGTAAAAGCTCTGGTTTTTTATTCATTTTGTTTATACTTGATTTGCACAGTTTTTTTGGTTTTGTTTCCATTATTGAAAATAACAGATGATTTTTGCGACAAGAATGTGTATTTGGAAAATATCCAAATTATTCCTTTTAAATTTATCCTTGATATTTGGACTAAAAATAATATTTCATGGGGCAACTTAAACCTGATATCTATTTTGAAAAGTCAAGCCTTTCTTCAAGCATTTTTAAACTTTTTATTATTAATGCCATTAGGGTTTTATTTAAACTATTATTTTAGGGCAAGTTTTAAAATTGCAGCCATAATTTCCCTAGCCACTACAACAACTTTTGAAGTTACTCAAGTAACAGGAATTTATGGTATTTATCCGTGTCCTCATCGTCTTTTTGATGTGGATGATTTAATTTTAAATTCATCGGGGGCAATTGTTGGCTATCTCATTATACCAGTATTTTTGTTTTTACTAAAGTTAGGAAAAAAACAGAAAAAACTTCCTCAAATAGTTACCCCACTGCGTCGTTTAGTTGCGTTTAGCATTGATTGGTTTGCAGCTAATAGTCTGTTAACATTGATATTTTTACTGTTAAAGTTAAAATTAACAGAATCTGTTCAGATTTTACTAGATTATTTCATTTATTTTATTTGGTTTATTGTAATTCCCTATTTCTGGGATGGACAAACTCTGGGGAAAAAATTACTGGTTATTCATTTGACTCCTATAAGTAGTAAACGGATTAGGTTTCTTCAATTATCTATTCGCTATGGATTATTAATTTTTCTCCCTGTTACCACTGAGGTGATCTTTAATGATCTTTTTGTTCAACACAAAAATCAGTTAGGTGCTATTAATGAGGTGTCTGAGTTAATATTTTTTGGCTTATTTGCTTTAGAGTTTTGGTTATTGTTTGGTTTAGTCATTGTACGTCGAGATCATCGGGGTATTCATGATTTATTGTCTAAAACTCAAAATGCTATAGAAAAAACTAAGTTACAGTCCTTTTCAGATTAATAAGTTATAACTAAGATCTAACTATTTACAGTCTAATTTGTGTAACAATACAAGGTGCGATCGCCCTTTGGCTCCTATTTTTGATTGATCACAACTTATTCAGGACTGCTATATAGTCAAAAAAAAATACTGCTTAAAAAACGTGTAATTATTTGAGTTTATAGCAATGAAAGGAATGGTTAGGAGAGTGGACAATGGGCTTCAGCCCATTGTCTGTGATAATTTTTATATATTAAACGTCCTAACATTTCCTTTTTTTGCTCTAAGAATTGAAACTTGCTGTAAATCATACTTGTTTAATTGGATTTTGGGGGTGTTTTTTAGTTACTAAACTGTTGTTGTCTTTTGATAGTTATGGCTAAAAATCCAATTCCTAATAGTCCAAAAGTGAGATTACTTTCGGGAACAGTTTGAGGAGGTTCAAAAGCTTGAATATCTACTTGCAAATTGACATAAGATGTGCTTGAATTTCCCTGAGCATCAATTCCTAAATATGCTTGTGAACCTAACACCTGATTTTGCGTCATTGTGACTTGAAATATAGGTTTATTTTCAAAAGAAAGACCTTGAGTAGTATTTTGACAACTTTCAAATAAAGAGGTAGCTACTTTGACAAATTCACTAGGATTTTTTCGATTACCACTTGGAGAAAGATGGCTAAAAATATCATTAGAAGTCGCAGGTATTTCAGGGGAGGAGCAAATTAAAGGATTTTTTGTAGGAAAAAGAACTGTTTTTGTGTTAGGGTCAAAGCGATCGCCTTGAGTTAAATAAGTGACTGATACATTTTCGATAGAAAAATAATCTGTTGAGTCTTTAATTTCAGCATTAGACAAATCAAAAACAGTTACTCCTTCTTCTCCCATAACTTCCATTTCTGGGGTAGATGTTTCCAGGTTAGTTATCAATAATCCTGTATTTTCATCCACACCAAAAGCCATTTTTACATCTGTTTCTGCGGCGAGTCGAATTAAGCGACCTTGACGACCACGTGCGCTAAAATGGGTATCTGTAATACCATAGGGAAAAAAGCCCAAACCGCCTAATGGATTATAGTATAATTCTCTGGCAAAAGGTGGGGTGTCGATGAGAGGGATAGGTTTTTCAAGTAGTGCTTCGTAGCTTTCTCCTTCTGTGATCATGGGGCTACTGGTTTGTACTGCTGTTCCCGCACTTGTTCCTGCAATTATGATATCTTCGTTGTTAAATTTACTGGCTAATGCGTCAAAAACTGGGGTTGTTGTTTTTGTTTGAGTTGCAGGATTTTCATTAAAAAAGCATTTAGTAATTAAAGATTGATCTCCACCGCCAAAAATAATGGAATTTGCTGCTAATATGGCATTTATAACATTAGAATTGCTTTTATTTTTGATATTATTACAATTGCCAATATGAAAAGGAATCCACTCCACATCTGGGGTTAAATCTGGATATTTTTGAGCATATAAATCGACAAAATCTTGAACCCATAACTCACCATTTTTCATGGCTGATTTTTTGCTAGAAGAAGCAGTTGTAAAGATTCTAATTACTGCTTGAGAGGGATCTCCATTACCTCCTAGTTCAACCACTTTATCATACATAGATATGCCATAGGGGTCACCTGTTGCTGGATATTCCCATCCTCCTCCCACCAAGAGTAAGTCACTTGCTAAAGTTGATTTACTATTAGACAATATCTCTAAAAAAACCAAAGAAAAGGTTAAAACTTTGGCTAATTTTGGCGATATTTTAGGTCTCATAATACTTATTTGCTAGATAAAAATCAAGGGTTAACTTTGTTATGATATTAGCATCTAATTGGCAAACAAGTAAAATTAGTTATTTTGTTATCTAGGTTTTATTTTTTTTGTCGAAATGTTGGATGGTTATTTGTTGAGTATTAAGAAAATGGTTTCTCTCAATTTACCAGTCATCAGTCACTGATGACTGTTTCAAAGGATATGAATTTAAAGGATAGTACAAAAAAAATTTAGGAGAAGAAATTACCAAATTGGAAGGCATCCCATTTCATTAGATAAAAAAGTAGCTATAAATTCAAGAATTTAATAAGACTATGCAGTCAAGTATAACAGCGGGTCAAAGCAAGTGGGGTGCAAAAATTTACAGAGATTATTCCTAACGAGTTTGGGGAAAATAGTTTTTCTTTTGTCGCCCCTGATGGCTATTTTTGGACTTTATTGGGTTAAATTAGTGAACAGTGAACACTGATAACTGATAATTGATAACTGATAACTGATAACTGATAACTGATAACTCTTAAATGAATTGATTTTAGGACTGGCTGAGGAGATTAACCATAAAAAGCTCTCAGCTATTAATGGTAAAATTCATTCGCCCAAAAATGTAACAACATCTGTCTTGTAACAAGACAGATTTTGTTACATTTTTAATTTTTTTAGGTATTGAAATACTTCTGTTGTAAACTGATAACGATTAGAAAAATCCCAGCGTACCATTTTTTCTAAGATATTGGCAAACTCTGGAGTAACTTCCACTTGGTCACGCCAAATGAATTCCCCTGTGTCGGAATTAATTTTAAATTGTCGAGGAGGAATCCCTGTGAGCGCTTGAATCCCCAGTATCCCTACTGTATAAATATCACTGCATGGTTTCGATATACCATAAATCTGCTCTGGGGACCGATACCCTAAAGTGCCAAGAAAATTGCGACATTGGTTACAGCCCATTATTTGGATTGAGCTGAAATCAATTAAAACTATCTTGTTATCTGGTGTTTCGATTAACTTTGATGGCTTGATATTTCGATGGATGACCTCCCGCTTATGCACAAAGTCTAAGATATTCAGCAGTTCTCCTACTAACTGAATAACCTTCTCCTCACTCCAGGGTTCACCAGGTCGCTTTTCTGGCAGCTTTTTGCTTAAAATTGTACCTTCTATATATTCGTAAACTAAATAAAAATTGGTTGCATCTTCATAGTGAGCCAGCAACCCTGGGATTTGAGGATGCCAACCTAATTGATACAACAGTCCTGCTTCTAAGTGGAATTTCTTTTTTACCATTGGGTTCTGCTGGTTGAATAGTTGCTTGATAATGCACTGCTTATTGAGGTCTAAGTCTTTTGCTAAATAAGTTTTGCTGCACTTGTTACTGCTCAGATGTTTGAGGATTTGGTAGCGATCGCCCAGAATTTGACTTTCTAACTCCCATGGTTGCTGCTGGGTAAAAAGTAGGTTTAAGGTAATTTCTAAGTTTTTTTTTGTGACCTTTTCCCCTGTGACTGTTGAAAGTAGCTTCCACAATTTGGGGGCTACCATTTTCTCAATGTACTCAAGACTGTATCCAGGAATCTCCAGTTCATGGTATTTCTTCCCTTCCCAGCATTGCCTGATGACCTCCTCTTGGAGGGTTTTTAAAGGTTTTCCTGTCTGCTGGATTAGCTTATGATTCAACTGGCTTATTATTTCTTCAATTTGCATCGTTTTCCCTCTATGTAAGAATATCCCAACATTATACTTTACATTTCATAATCGTTTTAGAAAAATCTCTTGAATTTTTATGAAATTTATAAAATATATGAACTTTATTAAGTTAAGGCAATTTTTCAAACCAAAAAGCTATGAACTTTATAGTTTGCTTTTTTCTAAGCCATTCCTATAGAATGGTCTTAGTAAAAAACAAAAGTGAGAATTTCAAAATGGCTTTTATTCCAGGAACACCAGGCAATGACATTTTCCAAGGTCTTAATGAAGATGATTTGATGGAAGGTTATCAGGGTAACGATACCCTCAATGGCAATGATGGTAAAGATTATGTGAATGGAGGTTCTGGCGATGACTTGCTCACTGGCGGAGCTGATGTTGATACGGTTTTGGGCGGCTCTGGCAATGACTCATTAAGAGGAGATGCAGGCAACGACCAAATTTTGGGCGGTTCGGGAACGGATACTATAGAAGGCGGCACAGAAAACGATAGTCTTCTTGGCGCTAGTGGTTCAGACTTAATGAAAGGGGAGGATGGCAACGACTTTCTAGAAGGTGGGTCAGAAAATGATACCCTGGACGGCGCGGCTGGCAACGACCTCCTCGTAGGCGGCGAAGACAACGATCTCCTCCTAGGGGCAGATGGAAATGATACCCTCCAAGGGGAAGAAGGTAACGACTCACTAGAAAGCGGGGCAGGTCGTGATTTCCTCGGAGGCGGTGAAGGAAATGATACTTTTACTGGTGGCACAGAACATGACACGATCATAGGTGCAGAAGGAACTGATTCTATTTCTGGAGACGAAGGGCTTGATATATTATACGGCGGCTCAGGAGCTGATACCATCTCTGGTGGAGATGATATTGATGATATTTATGGGGGCTCTGACAATGACTTGCTTTTTGGAGGAGCAGGTAAGGAAACCCCTACACTTTCTGAGGATATCTACGGTGGTGCAGGAAATGATACTATTTCTGGCGATGAAGACGAAGACAATTTGTATGGAGATCAAGGCAATGACTCACTTTTAGGAGGAAGTGGGAAAGATAATCTGTATGGCGGCGCTGGCTTGGATACATTAGATGGTGGCACTGAAGATGATACACTCCTTGGGGGAGAAGGAAATGATTCGCTTGTAGGCGGAGATGGAAATGATGACTTAATTGGTGAAGAAGGAGACGATATCCTGAACGGTGGTGAAGGTAATGATGATTTAATAGGACAGGAAGGTAATGATATTATCAGCGGTGGCGAAGGTATTGATAAGCTAGATGGTGGTGTAGGTCTTGATACTCTAACAGGTGGTAAGGAGAATGATGACTATATAGTTGATGAAACTGGGGACGTAATTATCGAAAACCCTGATGAGGGACTTGATGATGTAGAGTCCACTGCTAACACTTATGCTCTTGGAAGTAATGTTGAAAAGCTGGTCTTGAAAGGCGAAGGCGATATAAGTGGCACAGGGAATAGTTTAAATAACACAGTTGTAGGTAATGATGGCAACAACAAAATTGATGGCAAAGAAGGAAATGATAATTTAATCGGTAATAAAGGTAACGACACAATTAACGGAGGATTAGGAACCGATAAACTAGACGGCGGAGTAGGAGTTGATAGCCTGATTGGCGGAGACGGTAGCGATCAATATACTGTTGATGACCCAGGCGATACAATCGTTGAAGCTCCTCTTGAGGGCAATGATAAGGTGAATGCCTCGGTTAGTTATGTTCTTTCCCCAGAAGTTGATCAACTGACTTTGACAACTGATAACGACATAAATGGCACAGGTAATGATCTCAATAACAGAATAACAGGAAACAACGGTAAGAACCTTCTCATAGGACTTGACGGAAAAGACATCCTTTTAGGCAGGGGCGGTAATGATACCCTCGTAGGTGGTCTTGGGATTGATAACCTCACTGGTGGAGCAGGGAATGATCTTTTCCGATTTGACTCATTAACAGAGGGTTTAGACAAGATTATAGATTTTAATCCTGGTCAAGATCAGATTGGAGTTGTCAACGCAGGCTTTGGTAATGGTGACCTCTTGCCTGTAGCCCCAGTAAATACTTTAGACCCAAGCCAGTTTTTTGTAGGTCCAGTTGCGCAAAATGCAAACCATCGTTTTATCTACGATCTAAACAGCGGAACGCTCAACTTCGATCCGGATGGAATAAACGGAGTTGCTCAAAGCAAGGTTCTCACCCTGACTGGCAGCCCAGAAATTAGCGCCACTAATATCGTAATCCTCTAGAAAAAGATAATTCACTGTTTCTTGCAGTAGGATAAACCATACCCTCCCCTGAAAAAGGGGGGGGCTGTTTCATTCTCAGGACTTACGCATCAAAAAAAAATAATACATAGCTGAAGTCCTTATTAGATAAAGAAAATAAGCAATTAATCTAGTAAAATAATAACTACAAAATAAATTGTGTTAAAATTAGAAAATATGTGCGATTCGTTCCTACGCGAAAAGTAGTGAAATAGGTCTAAACCCTTACGGGATATAGAGCCTAGAACTCATAAATAAGGTGGGGTGAACCTCTAAAAGTTCATAACTTGGTATCCATGAAGGTGAGTTTAACTATTTGACAAGCAACTAAATCGGCTGTCAGATAGGGGAATTACCACACCTACACAGGGAGTGATAACCGTACAAACCCTTCTTCCCAGTTGCAGGGAATAAAGCATACAGCGCCCTACATTGCGAGATGTAAGAGGAGTTTCCCCAGAATCTGAATACTGATTAGACTTCTCCGAAAACAGGCAAAGCATTACTGTAAGCAGTTTTGAGATCATAAAACACCAAACTAAAAGCTGCTCAATTTTTACGAGATTACAATAGGTTTAGTTATTTCAAGTTAAAAA
>Ga0114939_10000986_pt1 | contig 23149 bp, 17 predicted proteins | sample AshMeaCrysSpring_FD_87196 | JGI IMG/M metagenome (GOLD analysis project Ga0114939, IMG submission 87196) | Groundwater microbial communities from Big Spring, Nevada to study Microbial Dark Matter (Phase II) - Ash Meadows Crystal Spring | ecosystem: Environmental > Aquatic > Deep subsurface >...
AAGCCGGAAATCAGGCAGATGGCCATCGACTATGGCTACCCGGAACTGGCCAGGAAAAACGAGAGCTACGAGATCTGCTTTGTACCAGATAATGATTACAGGGGTTTTCTGAAAAGAAACGTGGAAGGCATTGAATCCAAATTAGACGGCGGCCTTTTTGTTGACAAAACGGGAAAGGTACTGGGCAATCACAAAGGCTATCCTTTCTACACGGTGGGGCAGCGCAAGGGACTGGACATCACTTTTGGCAAACCCGTTTATGTCACAGCCATCCTTCCGGAGTCAAACACCGTAGTATTGGGCGATGAGGAGGATTTGCTCAAAGCGGAAATGCAGGTGGTCCGGGTCAATCCCATGAAATATGCGGAGATCCCGGATGGACTGAAAGCAACCGTGAAGATCCGCTACAGGGACCAGGGTACCCCGGGTACCCTTTGGCCAACGGATGGGGGCGATGTACGGGTGGAATTCCTGGAGGACGCTAAAGGGGTGGCTCCGGGTCAATCGGCCGTTTTTTACGAGGGCGACGATGTCCTGGGAGGGGGAACCATCCAGCGCTACGCCAGCCCGTTCTAAGCAATATCGGGGTCAGTCGGCCGTTTTTTAGCAGGCCGGCCCCATTCAGCACGCAAGGGCGTTAGAATGACACAACCGACTGAAACACAGAAATTATGCGTTTTCTAAAGACATCCGCTCTGAGGCTGGTCTTCTTCTTTTCTCTTGGCCTGGTCGTTTTTCAGGGCTGCAAGAAAGAGACGGAAGACTTCAATGCGCCCAAATTCAGCGAGTACTACCCGCTGCAGGTGGGGAAATATATCACCTACCGACTGGATTCAACGGTCTATATCAACCTCAACACCCAGAAAGTGGTACGGACCTATACCGTACGAGACCTGGTGGATGCGGAAATCACGGATAACCTGGGTCGTAAGGCCTACCGGATACGCCGACTGATGCAGAACCCCAACAACCCGGATCAGTGGGTGGATAACGCCGTCTTCGTAGTCACTCCACAGGACAAATCGGTTGAAATGGTGGACAATAACCAACGCAGCATCAAACTCAAAGAACCATTGAAAGAAGGATTTTCCTGGATGGGCAACAGCTTCATTTCTGATACGGATGAATCCTTTTTTGCCTTCATGGCCGCATGGGAGTTTATCTACGAGTGGGTAGATCTCCCATACAACCTTGGCAGCCTGGAATTTGATGAAACCCTGTCCGTGCTGCAGGCTGATGATACCCTGGGTGATCCGGACGACAAGCGATTCTACTACCAGATTGAAAAATCATCTGAAGTCTACGCCAAAGGCATCGGGCTGATCTACAAGGATTTTCTTTTCGAAGCCTGGCAACCGGCGGATATCAACAACCCCGGCTTCTACAACCCAAATAGCTTCGGCGTCCGGCTTACGTATTTGAACCACAACTAACCCGTCTGGGTTAATAACCTGTATATGCGGAAAATCCAGTTCCTCCTTGCAGCCTGTTTGATCTCCTTGCTGGCAGAAGCACAGCCTTCCAGGCATATTATCGAACTGAGGGACAAGAAAGGGACCGCCTATTCCCTCCAGCAACCAGGTCTCTTTCTGACGCAGAAAGCCCTTGCCCGCAGACAGCGCTACAATATTTCCCTGGACAGTTCTGACCTGCCGGTTTCCAGCGTCTACCTGGACAGCATCCGGCAGTCGGGATCCGTCACCATCCTGAATACTTCCAAATGGTTGAACACGGTCCTGATCCAGACAACAGACCCGGTGGCGCTGGCCAAAATCAATGGCTTTCCCTTTGTCAAACAGGCATCGCCCATCGCCAACCAACCGTTCACCATCCAGGATCCCATTGAAAAATTCAATGAAACCCTGAATGAAATTCCACAGGTGGTGAGCCAACCCCAATCCATAACCGAAGATTTCTATCAATATGGCAGCATGGGCAACCAGGTGCGGATCCACGAAGGTGAATTCCTGCACAACCTGGGCTATCGTGGTGAAGGCATGACCGTGGCAGTCCTGGACGCCGGATTCCTGGCATACCTGACCAGCCCTGCATTCGATAGTGTCAGGCTGCAAGGCAAGATCCTGGGCACCTGGGATTTTGTCAAGAATGAGGCCAGTGTAAACGAAGACAACAGTCACGGGATGCTCTGCTTCTCCGTAATGGCAGCCAACCGCCCCGGCTTTACGGTAGGTACGGCTCCGCAGGCTTCTTATTACCTGTTCCGCTCTGAAGACGCATTCACGGAATTCCCCGTGGAAGAACAAAACTGGGCCGCTGCCGCGGAGCGCGCGGACAGCCTGGGCGTTGACCTGATCACATCCTCGCTGGGATACTACCAATTCGACGACCCTGCTTACAACCATGTATATGCAGATATGAACGGGGACAAGACCTTGGTCACCCGCGCCGCAGACATGGCCGCCCGGAAAGGCATCATCGTGACCAACAGCGCCGGCAACTCCGGAGGCTCCACCTGGAAATACATCATTGCCCCGGCTGACGGCGATAGTGTCCTGGCCGTGGGAGCCGTCAATACCAGTAAACAAATTGCCCCCTTTTCCAGTTTCGGTCCCAGCGCAGACGGCAGGATCAAACCGGATGTGGCTTCCGTTGGATGGGGAACCGTTGTGACGAATACAGCAGGTAATCCCTCATCTGCCAACGGCACATCCTTCTCCAATCCCAACCTCGCAGGGCTGATTACCTGTCTCTGGCAGGCATTTCCTGAATTCAACAATATGGAAATCCTGGACGCCGTGCGAAAAAGTTCAGACCGGTATACAAACCCGGACGACCGTACCGGATATGGCATCCCAAACATGCGCATCGCGTATGATATTCTCCAACAGGAAAAAATAAAGAGGAACGCAGTTAAAATCCTGGGCGATGACCACATTAAAGCCTACCCTGTACCCTTCAATGACCACCTCAAAATCCTGTATAAAGCGCGTGGCAATGCCTACCTGAACATGACCATGGTGGACGCATCCGGAAGAATCATCGCACATAAGCAAGTCCTGACCACCACCGGACAATTTTATTTCATCGATTTTGACGGACTGGGAAAGGTCCCTGCCGGAGTCTATTTCATCCGTTATGAAGATCGCAACGGTAAAGGCACCATTAGTGTGGTGAAGTAAACAAAGCCGCGTACATCGTATCCGCTCTTTTTTCATAGCCGGCAATGATGCCGGAGCGCAGACAATGCATACCGTACTGCTTCTGGAGATACCGGGTCATGTCCTCATTCTCATCCCGGTAAACGGAACAGGTCAGGTAGAGCAGGAAAGCTCCCGGCGCCAACTCCTGAACCAGGTTGTCCATGATGGCCCGTTGGGTCTGCACATAGTCTTTCAGCAGGGATGCGGAAATCCTTCCCATTGCCCAGGGATCCCTGCCCCATGTGCCGGATCCGGAACAGGGTACGTCCGCCAGGATCAGGTTAAAGTGACCCCGAGGGAAAGCATCGCGCAGTTTATTTTTTCGGATATCCGGCTCCGATAGATCAATCATCAACGCTTCAAACGATTCAATGCCTGCGGCCCTGAAGCGGGTCAACAGGTTTTGCAGGATGGGCCTGCGGACATCAGAAGCTGTCAATTGCGCGCCGGGATAGAAATCATGCATCATAATGGACTTGCCCCCACTTCCGGCACAAGCATCCCAAATCCGTGGCTTCGCAGGCAGGCTCCCCGGATCCGGCAGGAAAGCAGCCGTTTGCTGGGACGATAAATCCTGAACCACAAAATCCGCATCCGGCATGCCCAGTTCCTCCAGTCTGGTCCCGGCGGGCAGCCTGAAACAGCTGCCTTCCACGCGCTCCATGGGCATCTGCAGGTGCTCCGCCTTTTTCAGGATGGACCGTTCCCGGCCAGGCCGCATCCGGATGAATACATCGCGTTGTTCAAAATGAGAAAGGATGAAGGATCTGCTGTCCACGGATTCGCTCAAATGCTCCGGCATAGGAAATACATCTTCCATGCTGAATCCATCCATTTCCGTTTCAGCAAAACGGATCCGTTCTGCACGCGAACCTTGCACGATCTCTTTCCATCCGGGGACCAGCTCAGCCAGGGCCGGATCCGCGGCATCTTCCGTGAGCAGCCAGCCCAGCAGCATCCGGTCCCGGATATTGGCTTCCGGCATGGCATACCCGAGCCGGAAAAATGCATAACAAAAAGCAGTCACCTGCCTGCGGTCCTTTGAACCGAATTTCCGGTTGACCTGAAAAAATCGTTTGAGGTATGCGGGAAAAGGATCGGCTCCATCATAGTGCGCCAGGATCTGTTCAGCTGCGCGAAGATGGGCGGCCTGGTAGGCCTTGGGGCTGCTTGACATCCTGCAAAAGTATGGAAGGGAATCTTACCGGCTATCGCAGCAGAAGCCCGGTCAGGAATGTCCCCGAGTCCGTAAAAATTTCTATCTTGCCTCACCAGGAAAGCCTTTATAGCACGAAGATACCTTCACCCAAATCCTTCCTTCCTTGATCAAGAAACTGCTCAAAATCCGGTATATCTCGCTCATCGCGGTACTGTTTACCCTGCTGAATTCCATCATGTTCCTCGCGGCGGGTGTGTATGAATCCGTGCAGGGATACATCATGTTCTTTCAACATGGCCTGAGTGAAGAACACCGGCCGGGAGTCTATGTGCTGAAAGGCCTGGATCTCTTCCTGGTCAGCATGGTCTTCATGATCTTCGCCCTGGGCATGATGCGCATTTTCACGCACCACCACGAAGACGACTCCGATCTTCCCAATTGGTTGAAAATCGACAATTTCAAGGAACTCAAGGTACTGTTATGGGAAACCATCGTGGTAACGCTGGTCGTATTTGCCTTCACGGAGATCGCTACCAGCAAGAAAGCCCTGGGCTGGGAGGCCCTGATCATGCCCGGCGTCATCCTGCTCCTCACCATTGGCCTGGTCCTGATGAGAAAACAGGACAAGCATTGAGTAGGGGGAAAGGTTTGGAGCGATGCCCATATCAAGCCGCCGCTTTTTCCGTTTCATCCAACTCCTGCTAGAGTTCGAGCAGCGACCGGACAGGGTCTTTTCCAAACAATAACAGTTCCGGGTTCTCCAACAATTCCTTGACCCTGACCAAAAATCCAACGCTTTCCCTGCCGTCGATGATACGGTGATCATAGCTGAGGGCAAGGTACATCATGGGGCGAATCACCACTTGTCCGTTGAGGGCAATGGGCCGCTCTTCAATTTTATGCATGCCCAGGATGGCGCTCTGCGGAATATTGATGATGGGCGTACTCAGCAGGGAGCCAAAAACACCGCCGTTGGTAATGGTAAAAGTTCCACCCTGCATTTCTTCGAGGCTGAGTTTATTGTCCCTGGCCTTGGTGGCCAGTTCCACCACTTTCTTCTCGATCTCGGCCATGCTCAGGCTTTCTGCATTGCGGATCACCGGAACCACGAGTCCCTTGGGCGCGGAAACGGCGATGGAAATATCACAGTAGTCGTGATAGATGATTTCTTCTCCATCAATATAGGCATTGACTGCCTTCCATTCCTGCAATGCATAGGTACAGGCTTTGGCAAAAAAGCTCATGAATCCAAGTCCAACGCCATGGCTCTCTTTGAACTTGTCTTTGTATTTGGTGCGGATCTCCATGATGGCGCTCATGTCCACTTCATTGAATGTGGTGAGCATGGCCGTGGTATTCTTCGCCTCCACCAGCCTGCGCGAAACGGTCCTGCGCAGGTTGCTCATTTTCTCCCGCTTGTCTTCCCGGCTGAACAAGGCCAGTCCGGGTTTCCTGCCCGGAGCGGATAAGGCTTCGAGCACATCCTGTTTCAGGATTCTTCCGCCACTGCCTGACGCGTTGATCTGGGCAGGATCCACTTTTTTATCGGCGATGATGGCCGCTGCCACCGGCGTAGCTTTCAGATCTGATGCAGGAGCAGCTGATGCAGGGGTGGACGATGAAGCCGCTACAGCAGGTTTTTCTGCTGCCGCAACTGGAACCTTCTCTGTTTTTGCAGGCGCAGCTTCGGCTTGCGTCGCTGTTGACCCTTCCGGCCTTGCAGCAGTATCGTCGATCCGGGCCGCCACGTCGCCAATCTGGAGGGTATCTCCTTCCCTGGCCAGCATCTTGAGCAAGCCTGCTTTCTCCGCGTTGATTTCGAACGTGGCTTTTTCGCTCTCCAGCTCGGCGATGATCTCATCGCGCTCCACCCATTCTCCTTCCTTCTTTAGCCATTTAACCAGCGTGACTTCGTTGATGGACTCGCCTACCGTAGGGATTTTAATATCAATCATAAATTATATGAATCGCGTGTTTGAAGATCAGATGCTGAACGATGTTTCAATTAATTCCAACTGCTCCTGTGCATGCACCTTGGCATAACCCGTAGCGGTGGCCGCACTCGCCTGCCTGCTGATGACGCCGTAATTGATGCCTTTGAGGTTGACCTGCAGGAAACTGGCCGCTCCCATATTTAATGGTTCTTCCTGCACCCAGAACCAGGTGGCCGCACTGTACTTTTTATACAGGCCTTCCAGTTGCAGGGCCGGCAGTGGATACAACTGTTCCAGCCGGATGATGGCCGTATCCCGGATATTATGTTTGGTGCGATACTCGTTCAGGTCGAAGTAAACCTTTCCGCTGCAAAACAACACTTTCTTCACGGAACCGGGGCTGTTGATGGAATCATCGTCCAGCACTTCCTGGAATCCAGATTTGGTGAATGCGTCCAGCGTGGAATAGGATCCGGGGTGACGAAGGTTTGCCTTGGGTGAAAAATTCACCAGCGGCTTTCTGAAAGGCCAGTTCAACTGCCGCCGCAATGCATGGAACAGGTTTCCTGCCGTGGTGATATTTGTAACCACCATATTCAACTCCGCACACATCTGCAGAAAGCGCTCCATGCGGGCGCTGCTGTGTTCCGGACCCTGTCCTTCATATCCATGGGGCAGCAGCATGGTCACCCCATTCATGCGGTTCCATTTCTGCTCTGCCGATGCAATGAACTGATCAATCATGGTCTGCGCACCGTTGGAGAAATCGCCAAACTGCGCCTCCCACAAGACCAGGGTATTCGGTGTTGCCAAAGCATATCCATATTCAAATCCAAGCACGCCATACTCACTCAGCAGGGAATTGTAAATCCTGAACTGACCGCATGCGCCGGGAATCCTGCTTAGTCGGTTGTAGGCCTGGTCCGTCTGCTCGTCCCGCAGCACGGCATGCCGATGGGAAAAAGTACCGCGGCGCACGTCCTGTCCGCTCATGCGTACGTCCTTTCCATCCATGAGCAGGGTTCCATAGGCCATTAGTTCGGCCGTGGCCCAGTCCACTTTCCGTTCTTCCTTAAAAAGTTTGACCTTATCCTGGATCAGCTTTTCCACTTTGCGCAGCGGCTTGAAATCTTCAGGCCATTTCATCAGCGCGTCAAATACGGCGTGAAAGTTGGCTTCTGAAACAGCCGTTGCGGGCGATTGCCTGAAATCCTCTTCCTTCGCGCGGCGCAGGCTCTTCCACCAGAGTTCCGGTTGCTGGTAATGATAAGGCAGGGGATGTTGTTTGACTTCGTCCAGCCGCTCCTGCAGGTCTCCCCAGAATTTTTTCTCCATCTCCCTGGCCAGCTCCCGCGCATCCGGTTCTCCGTTTTCCAGGAGGTATTGCGTATAGACCTCCCTGGGATTGGGATGTTTTTCGATCAGTTCATACAAATGAGGCTGAGTGAATTTGGGATCATCGCCCTCATTGTGCCCGTGCTTGCGGTAACAGACCATGTCAATGAAAACGTCTGAGTTGAATTGCTGGCGATAGCGAATGGCAATCTCCGCGCATTTCACCACCGCTTCCGGATCATCCCCATTGACATGCATCACCGGCGCCTGCACCATGGCGGCCAGCGAGGTGCAATAATCCGCGCTGCGCGCATCATCAAAATCCGTGGTGAATCCTATCTGGTTGTTGATGACAAAATGAATGGTGCCACCGGTATAATATCCCTCCAGGTTGCACATCTGCAGGATCTCGTACACGATGCCCTGCCCCGCCACGGAAGCGTCTCCGTGGATGAGGATCGGGAGGATCTTGTCGTAATTGCTTTCGTAGAGCACGTCTGCTTTTGCCCGGGAAAAGCCCAGGACCACCGGGTCCACTGCCTCCAGGTGGGAGGGGTTGGGCATAAGTTTGAGGTGCATGGTCTTGCCATGCGGGGTCTGTACCTCGGAACCATAGCCCATGTGATATTTCACGTCTCCACTGCCCATGGTCTGGTCCAGCTTGGCCGTCCCTTCAAATTCACTGAAAATCTGCGCATAGGTCTTGCCCATGATATTGGCCAGCACATTCAGCCTGCCCCGATGGGCCATGCCAATGACCACTTCATGCACATCCTGCTCCGCTGCAAGGTCAATCATGGCATCCAGCGCCGCAATGCTGGTCTCCCCGCCTTCCAGCGAGAATCTTTTCTGCCCGATGTATTTTGTATGCAGGAACTTCTCAAACATCACACCCTCGTTCAATTTCTCGAGGATCTGTTTTTTCTGTTCCAGGGGCAAGGGCTTGAGGAACTCCTTTTCCATTTCCCGGGTCAGAAAATCCACCTTGTCCTGGTTGCTGATGTATTTGAACTCAATGCCTACATGGCCCGCATAGCATTGCTGCAGGTGACCCAGGATATCCCGGAGTGTCACCGTTCCCAGGCCAATCAGGTTGCCGGCATAGAACATTTTATCCAGGTCTGCTTCAGACAGGCCAAAGAAAGAGAGGTCCAGGTTCGCGCCGCGGTCCTTGCGTTTGCGGATGGGATTGGTATGGGCGATGAGGTGTCCCTTGTTCCGGTAGCCCAGGATCATGCGGTAGGCCCCCAATTCCTTTTTCCAATCGGCCCCGGCCAATGGGCTCCCCTGCTCCGCGTCTGCGCCAATGCCGGCCTCAGCGGCGTGGGCTCCATTACCTACTGAGGCACCGCCATGGGAAACGGCAAAATCGAAGCCCTCGAAGAATTTCCGGAACTCCGGATCCACGGTACTGGGGTCCCGGACAAAATCCTGGTACAGACCTTCAATAAATGCAGGAGAAGCTTGTGTGATATAAGAAAAATCCTTCATCTGACAGGGTGGTTAATCGAAATCCCAAAAGGACGACAAATATCGGAAATTAGCGGATTGCGGATTAATTGAATTCGTTGTTACTTTGCCGGAAGGTGTCCCTTCGGGCTTCGCCCGGGGTCACCTTCCGGCAAAATTGCGCCCGGGGTCACCCTCCGGGAATGCGGAATCCGCAATTCGGAATTCTAAAAAATCTTTGGAAAATAGGCCCAGGAGGCCTACCTTTGCCGTCCGATTTGAAAAATATATAGCATGGCAAACCATCAAGCAACGAAAAAAGACGTCCGTCAGGCCTCCAAGCGAAGGGATCGCAACAGGTACCAGGGTAAAACGACCCGGAATTCCATTCGCGATCTGAAAGCCCTGACAGACGGGAAGGAAGCTGCTGAAAAGCTGACCACCGTGGTGAGCCAGATCGATAAACTCGCCAAAAAAGGCGTAATCCACAAGAATAAAGCGGCCAACCTGAAAAGCAGCCTGTCTAAAAAAGTGAAAGCCCTCGCAAAGTAAGGTCTCCCTTTTTGATAAGTGATTCATCCCCCGGGCTTTGCCTGGGGGATTTTTTTTCCGGGGTTCTTCTTTCCAGCTATTTTAACAAATCCGAGACCGGGTTTGTCTTACCTTAATGATGGCCATGATTGCCGCCATTTTCTACTTTTCCATGCTTTTGCAGGTGGTTCCCCGCCTACCGGTAGGGGGAAGCTCCTTTTATACCTCCCCGAAAAATCCAGGCATTAAAGATATACCGGTCAGTCGCTACGCCAACCTCAAACCGGGGCAGGGTCCTGCTCCCCAGCGCTTTCAGAGAGAAATCATTTTTGAAGCGGGGATTTATGATGTCCAGGTGAAAGATTCCAGCGGGAAGCTCCTATCGTCCCAGACCTACCTCGACCGGTCCTTGCAGAAACCCCATGGCAAACATTGGTTTTTCTACCCGGACGGATCTGTCTGGCATGTGGACAACTATGAAGACGGCGTGGCCCAGGGCAGCTGGAAAAAATACTACCCGGACGGTCGGATCGCTTCGGTGAAGGAATACGAAATGGGCAGCCCCGCCTCCGTGCGGTATATCACCCAACAAGGAATGCTGATCGAACAAAAACCAACCGGACTTCTCGGGAAAAAAGACATGATCTTTTTCGATGACCTTTTGGAACGTGAAGAAGAACTCCTCTATGCAACGTATTATGGCAAACCGGTCCGGCTGGATAACGGCATGTATTCCATGGAAATTTTTAACATGGACGGCAGCAAAAGAGCGCTGGTTCATTTCTCCAACAACAGTTTCAGAAATAAGACCGGTCCTTTCCATTGGTTTGATCCGGATGGTAGAATCCGCATCCTGACTCAACACCATGATAATAAATTTCACGGCGCCTTTGTCACCTGGCATGTCAATGGACAGATGTCAGATTCCGGTACCATGTACCAGGGCATGCCGCATGGTAACTGGCAACGATGGCATACCAATGGAAACCGGAAGGATTCCGGAACATTCAGCAGGGGAAGGACGGATGGTGTCTGGAAAAGCTGGTATCCGGACGGCACGTTAAGGGACTCAGGTCTTTATGTGAAAGGTTATCGGGAAGGGCTTTGGATGGTCTACGATGGGAAGGAAAATATCCGGGGTATGGGCCTCTACAGGATGGGCATGGAATCCGGAGTATGGAAATATTACAACCAGGCGGGCAAAATTCTCTTTGTCCGGAATTTCAGGAAACCAAACTGGCGAAACATCGATTATGAGACCATTGGCATCCACGAGGATTAAATCCCATCTCTGCACCGGATTGGTTAATTTGCGGACCATGAAGCAACTGTTGATATTGCTGATTTGGATCCTGCCTGCAGGACTGCAGGCTCAAAAATCGGATACCCTTCTCCGTTATTTCACGCCTAGCTTTGATCCTACCAATACTGCCGAGGGGTCATACCAGGGAAAAGTGTTTCCCGAGCAGACTGGATGGGGCGTGATCGTGGAAGATGCGCAGGGAAAAGTGCTGATGCGGGGTGCCTACCGGGATAAGTCGCTTCGCATCAAAGACGGCCTGTTTACCTATTACTACCCGGAAGGCGGAAAATTGGTGCAGGGGACATATCAATCAAACCGGAACGCCGGGATCTGGTTAAGCTGGCACCCCTCCGGTCAACTGAAGGATTCCGTTGCTTTTGCAAACGGGGTCAAAAACGGGATGAGCAGGGGCTATCACCCCAATGGCCAGATGATGCATCAGGGTTACTACGTGGCAGGTTACGCAGACAGTACCTGGGACTGGATGTATCCCAACGGAAAGTATTCCACCAGGGAGAAATATACACTGGGCAAACTGCAGCGGCTGGAGTGTTACGATTCAACAGGTGTCATGACGGGGGATAACTGCAACATCGAAGTGCCACCCACCATCCAGGGCCGCTATGGCGGAATACAGAAATACATCACGGACTCTCTTTACTATCCCAAAGAGGCCCTGGAAAAAAACATCCAGGGGATCGTGGCAGTGGAATTCACCATCACCAAAGAGGGGCAACTCAAAAACATCCGCATCCTGAACAGCCCGGACAAACTGTTATCTGATGAAGTGATCCGGTTACTCAACTCGGTACCGGCCTGGTATCCCGCCGTGATGCACAACCAGGTGATGGACAATACCCAACAGTTTCGCATTCCATTCTACAAACCGGGGACGGAATAAGACCGTCACCAGTTTTGTTGCTTAGCCCGTGTAGGGGCTATCGCCGTTTTTTTGCCTGGTCAGTGCATAAGGCTATTGCAGTTTTTGTCGCTTAGCCAGTGTATAGGCCAGGTAAATGCTGGCGCCCACCACGGAAGCGCTGAGGTAGCCCACCCAGTTGTAATGCAGGATTTTCCCGTCTGGTGCTTTGGAGACGATCATTCCGGAGACCAGTGCGGCCATTCCCGTAAAGAGTTGCTGGAACGATGCATTAAAGCTCATGAACCTGCCTCTCTTGGCGGGTTCTACCACCGTGCTGATCATAGCCTGAACAGGTATATTCCTGCTGGTGGAAGCCGCAAACCAAAATCCAAAAATCGCCAGGATGACGTAGAGCGGCCATGCAGGAAGGTTTGTGATGAGCAGGATGGGGACGATGGAACAGAGGACGGAGATCAGGAAGACCTTGAACTTACCGTACTGATCTGCTATTTTACCAATGATGGATGAAGCCAGCAGCGCACTGACGCCGCCCACCATATAGATCAGGGGTGTCTGGGTTTTGCTGAAGCCCCGGTTGAATTCCAGGAAGGGATTGATAAAAGGAATCAGTAGAAAATGCCCAAACATCAGCATGCCGGACAACAAGAGCGCGTTGACCTGGGTTTTGTTGCGCAGGATATCGCCCAGCACCTGCAAAACGGGTTCGCGTTCCTGCGCATTGGCCAGGTGGCCGGTCATGTGCGGGAGGAAACGATGAATCAGGGTAATCACGAGTAAACCCAACCCTACAATAAAGAAAAACGGCGCATGCCAGCTGAAAAGCCCGGCCAGGTAAAGACTGAAGGGCACGCCAAAGACCGAGGCTGCTGCAAAGGCCGTGAAAATGGACCCCATCGCCCTGCCCCTTTTCTCATAGGGAAAAACATCGGCCACGATGGATAGCACCTGTGCCCCAATGAGTCCTCCAAACAATCCGGTGAGAATCCTGGCCAGCATCAGGAACCATGCGTCCGGGGCGATGCCGCAACAGAATGTGCCGATCAGGAAACCACTGTAAGCCAGGAGCAAGACCTTTTTCCGATCGTACCGGTCCACATAAAACGCCGATACGAGGCTGGAAAAAAAGGCCGTGATGGGATACGCGGCAACGATGCTGCTGAAATAGGCGGGACTGATCTGAAAATGCGGCATGAGAAAATTTCCCAGCGGCATCATGATCATGAAGTCGAGGATATGTGTAAAGTTCAGGGTTGCGAGTAAAACGAGGATCCATCTCTCCTTCCGGTTCATGCATGTAAAATTCCCAAAAAAAATCCACCCACCGGGAAAATAAAGCGGGATCCTGTTGATGACAACTAGTCTGTTTTTTTCACACTGCCCGCACCGCTGATTTTTTGCTGGAGGTCCTTTGCGTCTCCTTTATACCGGACATTGCCCGCCCCGCTCACCTGCGCATCCAGTTTGACGCTGGCATAGACTTCCGCAGAGCCTGCGCCGGAAATCCGCACTTTCACATTTTCCGCCAGCAGGTCATAGCATACCGCCTTGCCTGCTCCGCTCAGCTCCATCTCAAAATCACGGGTTTTGCCCGTCAGGGCGATTTTCCCGGCTCCGGATATGCGTGCTTTTAGTTCGGGCGCATCCGCATCCATTTTAATATTTCCGGCTCCACTTACCTCCATTTCCAGCCTCTCCGGGGAACGCACGGATGTCTCGCCAATGATGTCACAGGCTCCGGACACACGCAGTTTTTCATAATTGGGTGAGCTCACATGGACTTTCAGCTTTTTCGTAGGCCGCAGGTTATATCCACTCCGCGTCTTCACTTCCAGTTCACCGCCATGCTCCTCCACGTTGATGTAACGGAGCAGGTTCTCATCGCCCTCAATGCGCACAGGTGCCAGGGGACCCTGCGTCACATGTACGTCGATGGCGCCGGCCACTTCTACCCGGTCAAAGGATCCCACGGTCACTTCCTTGCTGACGATGTTTCCATTGCCGGATTTATACCGGCATCCGGTGCCATATATGAAAACCAGGGCCAGGAAAGCTGCAAAGGGAATAAATCTGCGATTCATATGTGATTGTTTATGCAAAACTGCTCTAACCCTACCGGTTGGTAAAGCAGTTTCCGGTTAACGCGCCTAAATTACCGGTAAATGGTCATTTGTCAGACGCAAAAAAGGATGGATGGTTACGGGGAGGGTCAGGCCCGGATTCAGTACCTTCGCGGCACCGTATGACACAGAAAATCCTGATCCTGGACTTTGGATCGCAATACACCCAGCTCATTGCCCGCGCCGTCCGGGAAGCAAATGTTTATTGTGAAATCATTCCTTACCACAAGCCCATCGACTACAGCCCGGAACTGAAGGGGATCATCCTTTCCGGTTCCCCCTTCTCTGTGAATGATGCCAAGGCACCCACGGTGGATGTGGCCGCCATGCTGGAGAAAAGGCCTGTGCTGGGCATCTGCTATGGCGCCCAGCTCACCGCGAAGAACTTTGGCGGAAGGGTGGAGAAATCTGAGAAAAGGGAATACGGTCGCGCCACCCTCCATATCCAGCAGGGCAACGAGCTTTTTGACGCCGTCCCCTCAGTGTCCCAGGTCTGGATGAGCCACGGGGATTCCATCCTGGAACTTCCCGCCGGATTCGAGATCCTGGCCACCACCGCTTCCATCCCTGTGGCCGCCTTTCAACGCAAACAGGCGGGTAGCAATCCTATTTATGGATTACAATTCCACCCTGAAGTCTATCATAGTGAACACGGCAAGCGCATCCTGCGGAATTTCCTGATCGACGTCTGCAACTGCGAAGCCAACTGGACCCCGGCGCATTTTATTTCTGATACGGTGGCGCAATTGAAAGAGCAGATAGGCAACCGCAGGGTGGTCATGGCCATCAGCGGCGGCGTGGACTCTACGGTGGCGGCTACCCTCATTTCAAAAGCCATCGGTGACAGGCTCTTCGGCATCTTTGTTGACAACGGGCTTTTGCGCAAAAATGAATTCCAGCAGGTCATGGAAACCTATAAGCAGCTGGACCTGAACGTGAAGGGCGTGGACGCGCGGGAGCATTTCTATACCAAACTTGCCGGGAAGACCAGCCCGGAAGAAAAACGCAAAATCATCGGGGGGACTTTTATTGAGGTGTTCGATCGTGAAGCGAAACTCCTCACGGACATTGGTCTCCTGGGTCAGGGTACCATTTACCCGGATGTGATTGAATCCGTCTCCGTGCACGGACCCTCCGTGACCATAAAATCACATCATAATGTAGGCGGACTGCCAGATCATATGCATATGGAACTGGTGGAACCCCTTCGCTATCTTTTCAAAGATGAAGTGCGGAAAGTGGGCGTGGAACTGGGCATCCCGCCGGAAATGCTTTTCCGGCACCCGTTCCCGGGCCCCGGCCTGGGCATCCGCATCCTGGGTGAAGTGACGGAGGAGAAAGCCAAACTGCTCCAGGAAGCCGATGCCATTTACACGAATGCCTTAAAATCCTTTGGCCTCTATGATAAAGTCTGGCAGGCCGGCACCATCCTGCTGCCGGTGAAAAGTGTGGGGGTGATGGGCGATGAGCGGACCTATGAATTTACCGTTGCACTCCGCGCGGTCACGTCCGTGGATGGAATGACGGCCGATTGGGCGCATCTCCCCTACGACTTCCTGGGCCATGTATCCAACGAAATCATCAACCAGGTCAGGGGCATCAACCGGGTGGTGTATGACATCAGCAGCAAACCCCCTGCAACCATTGAATGGGAATAAACATCTTCAAAAGGCATGAAAGCGATCCGGATCATCCTTAGCCTGGTCATCCTGACATCAGGATGGCTCACTACCGTAGAAGCACAAACGAAAAAAACCTTTAAAGTAGGTTTGTTCGTCTCCCTGCACCTGGACTCCGCCTTTGATGCATCTAATAACTATCGCTTCGGCAAGGGTTTCCCCCGTCAATCCGTTCCCGGCCTGGAATTTTTTGAAGGAGCCGAATTTGCGCTGGATACCTTGCGCAAACAAGCGGCCAGCATCGATTTCCACGTATACGATTATAAAAGCGCTTCCGGTGCCATCCCCGTTGTGGCCCGCACACCGGTACTGGATTCCCTGGACCTGATCATCGGCCAGGTCAGCGGCACGGAATATCTTCAATTGGCGCAGATAGCCCAGGATAAGAAAATCCCCTTTGTCAGCGCCACCTATCCCAACGATGGCGGGGTGAAAAACAACCCGCAGGTGATCATGGTAAACGGAAAACTGAATACCCATATTCAGAGTCTGTACAACTACATCCTTCGCAACTGGGGCACCCAAAACATTGTTTGGTACCGCAGGAACCTGGCAGCGGACAACCGGATTGAGTCGGTTTTCAAAGAGCTCAACCAAAGCCCGGGCGGCGGCGTGATGAAATATAAAACGGTCAATCTCCCGGATCCATTCGGGGCCAAAGAGCTGGCAGCGCGGTTGGACAGCACGCGCGATAATGTGCTCATTGCCGGCAGCCTGGACGAGGGCTTCGCCCGGAAAATCCTTACCGCAGTGGCGGCCCTTCCCAAGAGCTACCGGATCACCCTGGTGGGTATGCCCACCTGGGAAAGTCTGCGGGAGTTGGGCAGGTCTGAATTCCGACAAATACCCCTGGTCTATTCCACCACTTTTCACAGCCTGGCCACCGGCCAGAGCTGGTCGGCTCAATTTGAAGAAGCCTACCGCAAAAAAACCTTCAGCAAACCCTCAGACATGGCATTCCGGGGTTTTGAAGTGACCTACTATTTCACGCGACTCCTGATGAAATGGGACAGCGCCATGCTGAACCGACTGAACGACCCCACCCTGCGCGTCATATCAGATTACAATTTCATGCCCGTGCGCTGGGACAAGGCCGATATGGATCCCGATTATTATGAAAACAAGCGGATCTATATCCTGCGCCGCCTCCAGGGCCAGCTGACCCAGTTGCAGTGAAATCTGAGTTGTGGGTTATGAGTTGGGATAAACGGCGAACCAGCTACACTTGCTTTTGTTAATTTACAGCATGCAACGGATCCTGCTGATCATCCTTGCCCTCATCGCCCTCATGGGATTTGGCCCGGAATTCCAACCCGGACCGGATGATCCTGTTTTTATCCCGCCCAGCCCGCAACGCGCGGGCGATGCAGAAGCCGGGTACCGGTATATTATCAGTGGCGACTATGTCAACAGCGGACTGCCCCTCTCGATGTACAGGCTGGGTATGGGACGCGATAAAGATAATTTCCTCAAAAGAGAAGGCCCCAGCGCCGAACTGCGGTATGATTTCAACCTCGTGAACGCGCCCAATGGAGAAGCGGTGGTGGTGCCCAACTGCCTGCAATGCCATGGACAGGTCTTCGAAGACTCACTCATCGTTGGACTGGGAAATGCCAATGCGGATTTCACGGTGGGCCGGAATTTCGATTCCAAACTCGCCGGCGGCATGGTGGAAGGACTGCTGAAAACCAATAAAAAAAGATGGGAAGCCGCCCGGGAATTCATGCAGGCCGGAAAAGCCATCGGGGATAAAATTTATACCGAAGTGCTGGGGGCCAACCCGGCCGACCGCCTCACAGCCGTATTGGTGACGCATCGCAACAAAGAAACCCTCAAGTGGCGGGACAGCGCATCTGCGCAACTATCCGAGACCGTTATCCCTTCTGATGTGCCGGCATGGTGGCTGCTCAGGAAAAAAAATGCCATGTTCCACAGTGGACTGGGACGGGGCGATTTTGGAAGATTCCTCATGGGCGCCATCCTGCTCACGGTCAGCGATACCGCACATGCCAACAAAGTGGATGCCCGCATGAATGACGTGCTGGCGTATATGAACTCCCTAAAGCCGCCCAAATATCCCAAACCCATTGATTCAACCCTGGCAGCCAGGGGACAGGTCATATTCGAAACGAACTGTGCAAAATGTCATGGCTTCTACGGCAAGTTCTCATCCTATCCCAACTACCTTATCCCGCAACAGGTCATTGGTACGGACTCCCTGCTGAACCAGAGCAATTACCAGGAATCCGGGATGATCGAATGGTTCAACAGTTCCTGGTTTGCGCAGGGAGACCACCCGGCACAACTGGTGCCGTTCAATGGCTACATCGCCCCGCCCCTGGACGGGGTCTGGATCACGGCTCCCTACCTGCACAATGGCTCCGTGCCCACCATCGAAGCCCTGCTGGACTCCCGTAAAAGACCCGCGCTGTGGAGCAGGGATTTCAACCAGCCCCGGTACGACTATCAAAAGCTGGGCTGGATCTATACCACGGAAACGCGTAAACGAAATAAGACCGTCTACGATACCTCCATTCCGGGCTATGGAAACCAGGGACATTATTTTGGCGATAAACTCTCCGATGAGGAACGAAATGCCATCCTGGAGTACCTTAAAACACTCTAGGAAAAAAGGAACCGATTCCGGCATTCCCAAAAACGCCATATTTTGCCCAACCCAGGACGCACGCCAAGCCCGATTCAGGAGAATGACTCATAAAATACCAGCACAACCCATGCAATCAATGCATATCCATTTCAGGCAGACCTTGTGGAAAAACTTCGCGGCCGGGATTGACATGCTCAAAGAAATCATCCGCCTTTGCCCGGAGGAGATTTGGGCGCGAGGTGACCGGTTTTTTTATATGACCTACCACACCGCGATTTTCCTGGATTACTATCTTTCGGCGCCCGTGAGGGCATTCAATCCGCCCCTCTCCTACACCCTCGCAGACCCTGATCAGCTTCCAGAAAATGCCGTTGATGATGTGATCCCGAATGAAACTTATCACCGGGAGCAGATGCAACAATGGCTGACATCCCTGAGGGCCAGGGCCGGGGTAAGAACCCTGGACAGCACGGATGCTGAACTGATGGACAGGTGGATACAGGACGATGAAATACAGTTGCACCTGGGCTGCCCCTCGCTGGTAAAAGATTACAGCCTGCTCGAGATCCTGTTCTACAATTTGCGGCATGTACAGCACCATGTGGCTCAATTAAATCAAATGCTGAGTAAAGAAGGTTGTCAACCGGCCGAGTGGATTTCCTACCCAGACTAAACCATTCTCCGGAGGGTCACCCGCCTAAGGCAGGGACCCTCCAGGCACACAATGACCCCTGCCCACCAACATATCAAAGAATGGCTTGCCTCCCAAGGCAGAAAGCCCTTCGCCTTCCAGGAAGAGACCTGGGCGGCGATGCAATCCGGTAAAAGCGGGCTGGTAAACGCACCTACCGGCTGCGGTAAAACCTACGCCGTCTTCCTGGGCACCCTGATCCGTTACATCGATGCCCATCCAACGGATTGGGCTACCCGAAAAAATAATGGCCTGCAATTATTGTGGATCACCCCCCTGCGTGCCCTGGCCAAGGACATCGGCAGGGCCATGGACGAAGTGATCCGGGAACTGGGCATGGCCTGGACCGTGGGGATCCGGAATGGGGATACTTCTACTTCGGAGCGACAAAAACAAAAGCGCTCCATGCCGGAGATCCTCATCATCACGCCGGAAAGCCTGCACCTGCTCCTCGCTTCAAAAGACCACGCATCCCTGTTCAAAAACCTGCAGGTGATTGCGGCGGACGAATGGCATGAACTGATGGGCAGCAAACGCGGCGTACAGGTGGAGCTGGCCATTAGTAGGATTTTTGGAGTGTCAGTTGGCAGTTGGCAGATGGTGGATGGCAGTACAGAAAAAACCAAACACCATCCAACATCCACCATCCATCATCCCCTCCTTTGGGGGATCTCCGCCACCATCGGTAACCTGGAAGAAGCCTGCGAGGTCCTGCTATCGCCCCTCATAAAACAATTTCCCCAAGCTGATCCGCCGTTCATCGTCCGGGCGGGAATCGACAAAAATATCCAGGTGGAATCCATCTTCCCGGATGAGATTGAAAAATATCCCTGGGCGGGACACCTGGGCATCAAACTCGCGCACAAGATCATCCCCATCGTGGAAGCCTCGCGCACCACGCTGATCTTCATCAACACCAGGGGCATGAGCGAGACCTGGTACCAGACCCTGTTGGACCTCCGGCCGGATTGGTCGGGCGCGATTGCCCTCCACCACGGGAGCATCGAACAGGCATTGAGGCTCTGGGTGGAAGACGCACTGCATGAAGGCATCCTCAAAGCAGTGGTCTGCACGGCCAGCCTCGACCTGGGCGTGGATTTTCGGCCAGTCGAGACCGTTATACAGGTGGGATCACCCAAGGGTGTGAGTCGCTTCCTCCAAAGAGCCGGCCGCTCCGGCCACCAACCCGGCGAGACCAGCAGGATCTATTTCCTGCCCACCCATTCCCTGGAACTGGTGGAAGCCGCGGCACTCAAAGAAGGCATCCGGCAGGGCATCATCGAAACCAGGGACCCGCTCATGCTCTGCTTTGACGTGCTCATCCAATGGCTATGCACCCTGGCTGTGGGCGATGGGTTCAGGCCGGAGCAGCTGCTCCAGGAAATCCGCAGCACCTATTGCTACCAGGATATCACCGATGAGGAATGGCAGTCGGTTTTGCAGTTCGTGATGACCGGCGGAAAAGCCATGCAGCAATACGACGAGTTCCAAAAAGTGGAATCCGTGGACGGCGTCTATCGCATCCTCGGCAGGCGCACGGCCATGCGGCACCGGCTGCACATCGGCACCATCGTCAGTGATCCTATGCTGAAAGTGCGCTTTCTGACTGGTGGATATGTGGGGGTGATTGAAGAATATTTCATCTCCCGACTAACACCTGGAAATAGCTTTACGCTGGCTGGCCGGAACCTGGAACTGGTCATGATCAAGGACATGACCGTGCTGGTCCGCAAATCCAACGCCAAAAAATCCATCGTCCCGGCCTGGAACGGGGGACGCATGCCGCTTTCCGCCAACCTGGGCGTACTCCTACGATCCAGTATGGCCGCAGGCGCAGGGCCGGCTCCGGGGGATGTTGAACTGGAAGCGCTGAGACCCCTCTTCCTGCTGCAGCAGGGCATTTCCCATGTGCCGCGCGCCGACGAACTGCTCATTGAACAGATTGAGACCAGCGACGGATACCATCTTTTTGTCCACACTTTTGAAGGGCGATTGGTGAATGAGGCGATGGCAGCCATCCTGGCTTGGCGCATCAGCAGGATTCACCCCATCACTTTTTCCTTTGCCATGAACGATTATAGTTTTGAATTGCTGAGCGACCAGCCCATACCGGTGGACGACAGCAATGTGCGTGAACTCTTCACCACGGAAAACCTCACCGAAGACATCCAGCGATCCGTCAACTCAACGGAAATGGCTAAGCGAAAATTCCGGGACATCGCGGTCATTGGCGGACTGATTTTCACGGGCATGCCCGGGGAACAGAAAAAAGCCCGCCACCTGCAAAGCTCCGCATCGCTCCTGTTCAACGTCTTCCGGGAATATGACCCGCACAACCTTTTGCTCAGGCAGGCATACCAGGAGGTCTTCGATAAGCAAATGGAAGAAGCCCGCCTGCGGGATATGCTGGAACGGGTCCAACGTGGCAGGATCGTGCTCACCTGGCCGGAACGGCTCACCCCCTTCAGCTTCCCCGTCAAAGTGGACAGCATGCGCGAAACCCTCACCAGCGAAAGACTGGAAGACCGCGTCCGGCGGATGCAGCAGCAGTTGGAGCGATGAAATGCCCGGAAGGTGCTCCACTGCGCGGAGTCACCTTCCGGTGAAATTTCCCGGAGGGTCACTTCGCGAAGCGAAGGACCCTCCGGCCACAAGCGGAGGACCATCCGGATTGCGTATCTTCACCGCTATATCAAACAGAAAATGGCTGACACCCTCCAGGAAGTAGAACAGTTTTTTCGCGGATGGAAAAAATCCGGCAAAATCGAGATCCAAACGCTGAAACAGGCGGGCAGCAACCGCCAGTATTTCCGCGTCTGGCATAACGACCATAGCTATATCCAGACCTATAACCCCCTGAACATCCGGGAAAACAATGCATTCATTGAATTTTCCCGCCACTTCCACCTCAAACAACTGCCCGTGCCGGAAATCCTGCACGCGGACGCTACCCGGGAACAATACATCCAGAGCGATTTTGGAGACGTCTCCCTTTTCCAGATCATGCAGCAGGAAGGTTTTTCGGATCATGTCTTCAACCTGTTTCGAAAAACCCTTTCCCAATTGGCCAGGCTGCAGATTGAAGGCGGGAAAAACCTGGACTACAATCATTGCATCGCCACCAAGAGTTTCGATAAACAAGCCATCTACTCGGATCTGCTGTACTTCCTCTACTACTTTGTCCGGGCGCTGGACCTTCCGTACGACAAGAATATGCTGATGAACGATTTCGACCTGCTCAGCAGCTACCTGATGCAGGAAGAACAACAGCATTTCATGCACCGCGATTGCCAGAGCAGGAATGTGATGGTGAAAGACGAGCGGGTCTACTTCATCGACTACCAGGGAGGCATGCAGGGCGCCCTGCAATACGACCTCGCCTCCATGCTCTGGCAAGCCCGCGCGGGTCTGCCCTACGAATGGCGCGATGAACTGCTTAACTACTATTTTGACCAGGCCAACGAACTGCTGGGACATTCCCTCAACCGGCAGCATTTCATTGACAGCTACGATGGCTTCGTGCTGATCCGCATGCTCCAAACCCTGGGCGCCTACGGCTTCCGTGGACTCTTTGAACGCAAGCCGCATTTCATTTCCAGCATCCCATACGCCCTGAAAAACCTGCGCTGGTTCCTGGAACATAAGAAAATGCCGGTGCGCCTGCCGGAACTGGAAAAAGTCCTGCGCATGATCGTCAAAGACGAAATCATCCAGCGCTACGAAACCGTCAAAGCAAGTGCCGATACCCCGCTGACAGTGACCATCCGGAGTTTTTCCTACCGCAAAGGCATACCCGAAGATCATTCCGGAAACGGAGGAGGTTATGTGTTCGACTGCCGTGGTATCCTCAACCCAGGAAGGATCGAGGCATACAAAACCCAAACCGGCAGGGATAAAGAAGTGCAGGAATTCCTGCTGCATAAAACAGAAATGCCCAATTTCCTGCAGCATGTATACGGCACCGTGGACATTTCCGTACAGGACTATATCAAGCGAGGCTTCGAACACCTCACCGTGAGTTTTGGATGCACCGGGGGACAGCACCGATCCGTTTTTGCCGCAGACAAACTGGCGGAACATCTGCGCGACAAATTCAGCGTGCGGACGGAAGTGGTGCACCTGGAACAGGAAGCCAAACAATGGATTAACCAACCCTATTAACCCCTTCCCGGAGGATGACCGCAGCGAAACGAGGACACCCTCCAGAAGAAAAACACCTTCCCGGAGGATGACCGCAGCGAAACGAGGACACCCTCCAGAAGAAAAACACCTTCCCGGAGGATGACCGCAGCGAAACGA
>Ga0114939_10000987_pt1 | contig 23121 bp, 20 predicted proteins | sample AshMeaCrysSpring_FD_87196 | JGI IMG/M metagenome (GOLD analysis project Ga0114939, IMG submission 87196) | Groundwater microbial communities from Big Spring, Nevada to study Microbial Dark Matter (Phase II) - Ash Meadows Crystal Spring | ecosystem: Environmental > Aquatic > Deep subsurface >...
ACGGATCCGGCTTCTGGGCCTTGAGTTTGTCCTGTTCGTCCATGTCCGGGAAGATCCGGACCGGCGGTTTGGAGAACTTCTGGCCGCGCAAGCCGAAAATGCCGACGACGAGCAACGCGATCAATGCGTAGGCGAGGAAAAAGTAGCGCATCGGGGAACTTGAAATTTGAGATTAGAGATTTGAAATTGCCGGTCAGTCTTCCTCTTCAACCAACTCGATGTTGGCGCCGCCGATTTCCGCGAGCAGATCGCGGGTGGCGGCGGGGCTGAATTTCGGGTCGCGGGCCTCGATGGCGATGAAGAAGCCGTCATCGGTCGCGCGGTGGAACTGATTGCTGGCGAAGAGCGGGTGGTTGAGGCGCGGAAGCTGAATGAGCGCGAGCAGGCCGAAGAGCACGGTGAAACCGGAGAACAGGATCGTAAGCTCGAACATCACCGGGAAGAACGCCGGAATGGTGAAGATGTTGGCGGGTTTCGCCTGCACCACCGTCGGATAAATCACCACCTGGGTCGTGTAGGCCAGCGTGAAGGCGGTGGCGGTGCCGGTCATGCCGCCGAAGAAAACGAACCAGGGGAGGATGGAGCGCTTCATGCCCATCGCGCCGTCGAGGCCGTGGATGGGGTAGGGCGAATAGCAGTCCCATTTCCTGAAGCCCGCGTCGCGGACCTTTTCCGCGGCCTTGTAGAGGGCGGAGGCGCTCTTGAACTCGGCGAGGTAGCCGTAAACGCGTTTGCGGGTGGTGCTCACTGTCGGGATTTGAAATTTGAGATTTGAAATTTGAAATCGGGGATCACGCCAGCTCCTTCTGGTATGCGGCTTCGGGTTTCGCGCCGTGATCCGGGTGGTGCTCCTTGTCGTCGAAGTGCGGGTCCGATTCCAGCTTGGTCCACTTCACTTCGGCGATGTTGATGCATGGCAGGAATCGCAGAAAGAGCATGAAGAGCGCGAGGAACATGCCGATGGTGCCGACGAACAGCATTTGGTCCTGAGGGGAGGGGGAGAAGGTCTTCCAATCGCCGGGCAGCCACATGCGGGCAAGGGTGGTGACGATGATCACAAAGCGTTCGAACCACATGCCGACGTTGACGCACATCGCCACGGCCATCACGACCCACAGGTTTTCGCGGCAGGAACGGAACCAGAACACCTGCGGGGAGAGCACGTTGCAGGACATCATCGCCGCGTAGGCCCACCAGTAGGGACCGGCGATGCGGAATTTGAATGCGTCCATTTCATAGATCGCACCGGAGTAGAAGGCGACGAAGAGCTCCATCAGGTAGGCATAGCCGACGATCGTGCCGGTGAGCAGGATGATCTTGGCCATGTTGTCGATGTGCTTCATGGTGATCAGGTCCTGCAGGCCGTACACGAAGCGCGCGGGGACCATGATCGTGAGCACCATCGCGAAGCCGCCGAAGATGGCGCCGGCGACGAAGTAGGGCGGGAAAATGGTGGTGTGCCAGCCGGGCACCACCGAGGTGGCGAAGTCGAAGGAGACGACCGAATGCACCGAGAGCACGAGCGGGGTGGAGAGCGCGGCCAGCAGCAGGTAGGCCATTTCATAGTGGCTCCACTGGCGGTTGCCGCCGCGCCAGCCGAGCGAGAAGATTCCATAGAGGATCTTGCGCAGGCCGGGTTTGGCGCGGTCGCGGATGGTTGCGAGGTCCGGCACCATGCCAAGGAACCAGAAGATCAGCGAGACGGTGAAGTAGGTGGACACCGCGAAGACGTCCCACAGCAGCGGCGACTTGAAGTTCTGCCAGATCGCATTCGCATTGGGCACCGGGGCGAGGAACCACGCGAACCACACGCGGCCGACGTGGAAGGCCGGGAAGATGCCGGCGCACATCACGGCGAAGATCGTCATCGCCTCGGCGGCGCGGTTGATCGAGGTCCGCCAGTTCTGCCTAGTGAGGAAAAGAATGGCGGAGATGAGCGTTCCTGCGTGGCCGATGCCGATCCAGAACACGAAGTTGACGATCGGCCAGCCCCACATCACGCGGTTGGTGTTTCCCCAGACACCGACGCCGGTGGAAACGAGGTGGAACAATCCGCCGCCGACGCCGATGGCGGCTATGAGCGCGGACGGGATGAACAGCAGCCACCAGAGGAGCGGCTGCTTGTTTTCAACGACTCCGCAGATGCGCTCGGTGATCCAGTGGTAAGAGCGGCCGTTGAGGATGAGCTTTTCGCGCTCCAGCACCGGGAGCTTGACTCCCGTGTGGGCTGCCGGCGCGGCTTGGGTGGTGGATGCCATGGTGGGAAAGAAAGTGGTTTGGGATCAGACCATGTGGATGGTGGCCTTGCCGATGAACCTGGCGTCCGGCATTTCCGGATTGGGATTCTTGACGCGGGCCAGGTAGCTGGTGCGCGGGCGGGTGCCGATGTAGTTGAGCAGGTCGTAATTGCGCTCGATCCGCTTGCTGCGACCGACGGCGGAATTTTCTTTGTCGAGCAGGTTGCCGAAGGTGATGGCCCCGGCGGGGCAGGCTTCCTGGCAGGCGACTTTCACCGAGTCCGCCGGGACGCGCAGAGTCCTGGTGGTGACTTCCATTTCGCTGGACGGCTTGCCGGCGGCGAGCGCTTCCTGTTTCTGGCCGCGCTTCTGGCGGATGACGGAGTCCTTGAGCCGCTGCACGCAGTAGGTGCATTTCTCCATCACGCCGCGCATGCGGACGGTGACGTTCGGGTTCTTCTGGAGGTGATCCGGATCGCCGACCGCTTTCACGCCGAGCGGGCCGCGGTAGAGGTTGTGTTTGATGAGCGGGTTGCGCTTGTTGTAGTCGAAGAAATTGAAGCGGCGCGCCTTGTAGGGGCAGTTGTTGGCGCAATAGCGGGTGCCGATGCAGCGGTTGTAGGCCATCGCGTTGAGGCCGTCCTCGGTGTGAACCGTGGCGTTGACCGGGCAAACGGTTTCGCACGGCGCGGACTCGCAGTGAAGGCAGGCGACCGGCTGCGGAACCAGCGCCGGGTTGTCGGCGTCGAAGGTGTTGTCCTTCTGCGCCGCGAAATAGCGGTCCATGCGGATCCAGTGCATCTCGCGGCCTTTGGCGAGCTGTTCCTTGCCGACGATCGGGATATTGTTCTCCGCCTGGCAGGCAACAAGGCATGAGTTGCAGCCCATGCAGGCCGAGAGGTCGATGGACATCGCCCACTGATGGAGCGGGTCGTTGATGAGCGGCTGCGCCTTTCCGTCCTTGTCGGGATTCCAAGTAGCGGAACCTTCCGGCTTGTAGAAATAGACATTCGGCGGGGCGTGCGAGTCGTTGCCCTGCTTGCTGACGTTGGCGAGCTGCTGCCGGAAGCCGCCTTTCTCGTCGTGCGAGTCGATGGTGGAAACCTCGCGGGCAAGGGCGCGGCCATACATCGCGCTGTGCTCCTGGGTGAGCGCGACCGAATAGCGCCTGCCGGTGGGTTTGACCGTCGCGCCGGTAGCGAAATAGGCGGTGGCGGCGCCGCGCAGCGGGTACGCGTTGAAGCCGCGGTTCACTCCGACCAGTCCGACGTGGGACTGGTTGGCGGGGCTGCGCCGGAGTTCGTCCTCCTTGTCAAAACCCTGCCCGTAGCCCAGCGGGATGATGATCGTGTTTTCAGCCTGGCCGAAGGAGACGAGCGCCGGGATTTCAAGCGAGCGGCCGTTGACCGTCACCTCGATGAGGGGGGATTTGCGGTTTTCACCCTCGCCATCCGGCGAGCCGAGCGCGCGCGGATTTTCCAAGGCAATGATTTCATCGTAGATGCCGAGTTCCTTCGCGGTTTTCGGCGCGATGAGCGCGGCGTTGTCCCAGGTGAGTTTGGAAATCGGATCGGGCGCTTCCTGGAGCCATGCGTTGTCGATCCAGCGGCCGTCGAAGACCGAGGCGTCGGTGGCGAAGACAACTTGCAGCGTGCCCTTCCCGACCATGCCCGCCACGATGTTGGCGGCGGCGATGTCCGCCTCGGCGGTGGCGGCGATGGTTCCGGCCGCCAGAGGGTATTCGGAACCGGGCAGGAAGCCCTCGCGCAACAGGGTTTTCCATGCCGCCTCGCCGTCCGCGCCGAGGGCGGCGAAGGTTTTTCTAACAGCGCCGTAGGCGGGCGATGGCGCGCCATTTCCGCCCTCGCCGTTGAGCAGTCTGCCGTTGTCGGAAAGCAGGGCGAGCAGCAGCTCGATTTCCGAAACGCAATCCGGATAGAGCGGGAGGATCATCGGCTGGATGATCGTGTAAGCGCCGCGGGCGCTGCGGGCGTCCGACCAGGATTCGAGATAATGCGCGGCGGGAACATGCCAGGTGGCGGCGTGGGCTGTGGCGTCGGTGCGCTCGCCGAGGTGGATGCTGGTCTTGAGTTTGGCGAAAGCGTCTGGAAAGCCGAGATCGGCTGGGGCGTCGTAAAGCGGATTTGAAGGTGTGTGCATCACCAGCGTCTCGACCGCGCCGGAGTCGATGTCGGCCTTGAGTTTGGCGAGCGAGCCGAGGCCGGTGGCTTCGGTTTGCACGATGGCGAGGGGTTTGCCATCGCCGATGCTGCCGAGCGCGGCGTTGATGGCGAGTGCGAGGTGATGCACGGCGGCCGGTTGGCGGGAACCTGCCAGCACGAGGGACTTGCCGGCACTGGCCTTGAGATCGGCGGTGAGCGGCTTGATCCAGGAAAGCATCTTCTCGTCCGTGACCACATCCACGCCCTTGGCTTGGGAGATGCCGAGTTCACGGGCGATTTGTCCGGCGACGTGGAGAACCTGGGAGGGAGCCACACGGAGGCGGTGGTCGGCCATGCCGCCGGTGAGCGAGTAGGCGGACTCCACCACATAGAGGCGGTTCATCTTGGATTCGTCCGGCTGGTGGTTGTAGTCCTTGCCTTCCGGTTTGCGGCGGTCGAAGAACGGCGTGACAGTTCCCTGGGGATCCACCCCGGCGAAGTCGCAATCGAGTGAGAGAATGCGGTCGGCCTTGGAAAAATCAGCCACCGGCTTCGCGCCGTCGCCGTATGCCCTGGCGCTTTCACCGGTTAGCGCTTCGTATTGATAGAACCGCGCGGAAGAGAATTTCGAGGCGAGTTCGGTGGCGAGGCGGTTGCGGGTAGGGCTGTCATCTGCTCCGAAGAGGAAGGCGATTTTCGCGGACTTGTCGGCGGCCAGCGCGGCGAGCGTGGTCTCGAACTCCGCGCGTTTCGCGGCTTTGCCTTTATTGAGGAACTTCCGCGAACGCGAGGGCGAGTAGAGATCGAGCACCGAGGCTTGGGCGAAGGAGTCCGTGCCGGAGGCGTCCGGGTGGAGGTTGTTCGGAGCGAGCTTGGTGGGGCGGCCCTCGAAGGTGGTGACCACCAGCGGCGTGGCGCCGTGGGCGCGCGGCATGGCGGAGGCGTAATAGGTGGCCTTGCCGGGAATGACCCACTCCGGGGCCTTGGTGTAGGGGACGATGTAGCTTTCCGGGCGGCGGCAGGCGGCCATGCCGAAGCCGGCCAGCGCGGTGGAGGCTCCCATGAGCTTGAGGAACGAGCGGCGGGAGGTTTCCGCGTCGGATGCGTCGGCCATTTCGGCGGCTCCCTGGGGGAACTCGCGTTCCAGCCATTCGCGGAAGGCGGGCGTGTCTTCAAGCTGGCCCGCGCTGCGCCAGGAAACGGTGGTTTCGCCGGCCGGAACTTCGGGATGTTGCCAAATGCGCTTGCTCATGTCTGACTGCGGAAATTGTGGGGAATTGGGAAAACGGGCGGATCAGTGGTGGCAGGTGGCGCAGCTTTCCTTGGGATTCACTTGGAACTGTTCCTTGAGCTTGAGCCCCAGCTCCTCGGTGGTTTTCACGCCGAGCTGCGGATTGTTGGAGAGGTAGGCCTGCGCGTCGTAACCGAAGTTGTAAACCTCCTCCAGCGGGCGGAGATTCTTCTCCGGCGCGCGGTGGCAGTCCAGGCACCAGCCCATCGAGTGCGGCTGGTCCTGCCAGACGACCTCCATCTTGTTCACGTCGCCGTGGCAGGTTTGGCAGGAAACGCCGCGGTTGACGTGGGCGGAGTGGTTGAAATACACGAAATCCGGCGATTTGTGGATGCGCACCCATTCGATCGGCTTGCCATCGTAGCCGGGGAAAGCCGGGTCCATGGACTTGTGCAGCGGTGCGAGTTTCGGGCTGTTGCGCTGGACGTGTTGGTGGCAGTTCCAGCAGGTGTTGCCGGTCGGCACGTTGGAGTGGCCGGAAACATCGACAAACGAGTGGCAATAGCGGCAGTCCAGCCCGAGCTGGTCCACATGGATCTTGTGGGAGAAGGGGATCGGCTGGGCCGGCTGGTAGCCCACGGTCAGGGTTTTGGGCGTCGCGTAGTATGTGAAGGCGAGGGCGACGCCCGCCGCTGCGGAGCCGGCGCAGACGGCGATTTTGAGTGGCAGCAGATTGGACCAGCGGGGAAAAATGTTTGCCATGGCAAGGGCGGTGCGGTGCGGAGAGGTGTGATGGCCCTCGGGATCCATCGCAGGTCGGAACCTGCGGGTTGGAGGTGTCACCCCGCGGCGCGGGGGAGGATGCAAACCAAAGCAGCCCTTGCAACGGAAAAAAGAAAATCTGCGGAATTTTATAACAGCCTGGAGGGTGCCGAATCTCAGGGCTTGGACCAATTCAGGCCCTTTTCCTGACGCCAGCGCCGGTAGGCGGCGAATTGCTCGCTTTTTGGCAGCACGCGGCGTTCAGGCTCCTCGTTGAGAAACGTTTCAAAGGCCCCGCCGCCCGTGGTCCCGGCGGCGGCCTCGTCCGCATTCCGCATGCCGGCATCCATGGCGAGTGCGCGCTCGATGCGCGCAAGGCTGCGCGAAATCCGCCAGAGCATCAGCACCAGCACCAGCAGCAGGCTGGCCGCACAGCAAAGCAATATCAGCAACAACCGTGGCTCCGGGCTGGGCATGGCCAGGACTCTCGGCAAATCGCGCCGCTATGAGAAGCCCCAAGTGCGGCGTCCTCACACCGCCACCGGCGCCGCGATGTGCGGGTGCGGCTCGTAGCCGTCGAGGCGGATGTCGTCGATGGTGAAGGCGTCGATGCTGCGGACCTGCGGATTGAGCCAGAGCGTCGGCAGCGCTTTCGGTTCGCGGGAAAGCTGGAGTCTGGCCTGGTCGAGATGATTGGAATACAGGTGGAGGTCACCGAAGGTGTGGACGAAGTCCCGCGGCTTGTAATTGCAGACGTGAGCCACCATTGCCGTGAGCAGGGCGTAGGAAGCGATGTTGAAGGGCACGCCGAGAAACAGATCCGCGCTGCGCTGATAGAGCTGGCAGGAAAGGCCCGGACGCCCGCCTTCCGGCGCTTCATGGACGTAGAACTGGAACAGCAGGTGGCACGGCGGGAGTGCCATCTGGTGGATCTGCCCGACGTTCCACGCGGAGACAATGTGGCGGCGCGAGTGCGGGTTGCCGAGCAGTCCGTCGATGAGCAGGTGGATCTGGTCGATCGAGCGGCCTTCCGGCGTCGGCCAGGCGCGCCACTGCCTGCCGTAAACCGGGCCGAGTTCGCCTTCCTCATCGGCCCATTCGTCCCAGATGGTCACGCCGTTTTCCTTGAGGTAGCGGGTGTTGGTTTCGCCGCGCAGGAACCAAAGCAGCTCGTGGATGATCGAGCGCAGGTGGAGTTTCTTGGTCGTGATGCAGGGAAATCCCCCGCGCAGGTCGTAGCGCGCCTGCCGGCCGAAGACGGATACCGTTCCCGTACCCGTGCGGTCGGAGCGCTTTTCGCCGTTCGCCATCACGTCGCGCACCAGATCGAGGTAGGTTTTCATGTCTCGAATCAAGCCACGCCGCGCACCCGGCCGGCAAGAAAGAAGGAAAGAGGGAAATCAAGTTTGCTGGGATCTTGACGCCCCCCCCGTGCGGCATCAGGGTCTAGGGCACTCGAAACACCACCACTATGGAAATTCACGGAACAGTGCGGGACATCCTGCAAAGCAAAGGCGGGCAAATCTGGACAACCTCCCCGCAGAGCACGGTTTACGAAGCCATCGGCCTGATGGGCGAGAAGAACATCGGCGCGCTCGTCGCCGTGGATGGCGATGAAGTGGTCGGCGTGCTTTCGGAGCGCGACTACAGCCGCAAGGTGGTGCTGCAAGGCCGCACCTCGCGGGACACGCTGGTGGGCGACATCATCTCGCGCCCGGCGATCACGGTGAGCGGCAAGGACAGCATCGAGACCTGCATGCAGCTCATGACCTCGCGCCGCATCCGCCATCTGCCCGTCGTCGAGGACGGCCGCCTGGCCGGCCTGATCTCCATGGGCGACCTCGTCAACTGGGTGATGCAATCGCAGCGCCACACCATCCAGCAGCTTCACGGCTACATTTCCGGCGAGTATCCGGGGTGAGTTCACTTGCTCACGTTGAAGCGGAACTCGATCACATCGCCGTCCTTGACGACGTATTCCTTGCCCTCGATGCGCAGCTTGCCGGCCTCCTTGGCGGCATTCTTGGAGCCGAGGGCGACCAGGTCGTCGTAGTGGACGACTTCCGCGGCGATGAAGCCGCGCTCGAAGTCGGTGTGGATCACGCCGGCGGCGGCGGGGGCCTTGTCGCCCTCGTGGATGGTCCAGGCGCGGGTTTCCTGGACGCCGGTGGTGAGGTAGGTGCGCAGGCCCAGCAGGTGATAGACGGCGCGGATCAGCGCGGAGACGCCGGAATCGGAAACGCCCATGTCCTTGAGAAACTCGGCGGCCTCTTCCGGGGAAAGTTCGCTGAGTTCCTCCTCGATGCGCGCGGAGATGACCACCGCCTCCGAGCCGCTGTGATCGGCGGCGAAGTGGCGGACTTTGGCGACGAGCGGCTGGGAGTCCGGGTTTGCGGTGGCGGCGGCGAGTTGGTCCTCGGCGACGTTGCAGGCGTAGATGGTGCGCTTGGAGGAGAGCAGATAGAACTCGCGGACGATGGCCGCGTCCTCGTCGCTGAACTGGAGCGTGAGCGCGGGTTTTCCCTGGTCGAGATGCGGCAGGATGACGTCGATGAGTTCCACTTCCTTTTTCGCCTCCTTGTCACCTCCTTTGGCTTTTTTCTCGCGCGACGAGCGGCGTTTTTCGAGAGACGCCATGTCGGCGAGGATCAGCTCGGAGTTGATGATCTCGATGTCGCGGATGGGATCGACGGTGCCGAGTTCGTGGATGATGTCGTCGTTTTCGAAGCAGCGGACGACCTGGACGATGGCGTCGGTTTCGCGGATGTTGGCGAGGAACTGGTTGCCGAGGCCGGCGCCCTCGGAGGCGCCTTTGACGAGGCCGGCGATGTCCACGAACTCGATGGCGGTGGGCACCAGCTTGTGCGAGCCTGAGATTTTCGAGAGCACGGCGAGGCGGGCGTCCGGCACGGTGACGATGCCGACGTTCGGGTCGATGGTGCAAAACGGATAGTTCGCCGCCTCCGCCTTGCGGGTGCGGGTGACGGCGTTGAAGAGGGTGGATTTTCCGACGTTTGGCAGTCCTACGATTCCGGCCTTGAGCATGGCGGCGGGAGGGTGGGGGAGGACGGGGCGGCAGGACGAGAAAAATCCGAACGTTTCAGGCGCGGCTTTTTACGGGTTGGCGGATAGGCCGGGCCCGTGATTGGATCGCGCGGCGGGCTTCCGCCCGGACCAGCACATGACGGCCTTGTTATTCAGTTGTGAAAACGCGACCTGCGCGGTGCCGGAGGCCTATCGCGAGGTGTTCCGCGGATCGGAGGATGTGGTGGCGTCCGCCGAGGGCTGGGAGCCCGGCTCGCTGAATCTGGCGCAGGCGTTCGCGATGAAATTCCGCACGCCGCTGGTGCATGGCGATGTGACGCGGCTGCTGATCGACCTGGAGAAGGACGGCGACGGGCGCTGGAGCCGCTTTTCGATGAAGCTGCCGGCGGCCACGCGGGTGAAGATCGCGGACCGCCACGAGCGGCCGTTCCGCACGCAGTTGATCCAGCGCATTGGCGGGGATTTGCGGCGGCATGCTGCGGTGCTGCATGTGATGATCCACACCGATGCGGCGACCGATGGGCGGGTGATCCTGGGAAGCCCGCCGGGCGCGGCGTTCGCGGAAAAAACCGCCGCCGCCTGGTGCTTGCGCCTGCGGGCTGCCGAGCTGGATGCCACGCATTCGAGAAACACGCCATCCACCGCGTTGGAAGCCGCGCTGGCTGCGGAATTTCCGGCCGATCCTTACGCGCAAATCCGCCTTTCCGTCTCGCAGACGTTTTTCCTGGAAAGCCGCCCATGGCGCTGGGAGACGCTCAAAAAACTGCTGCTGGAATCGCTGGCGCAAACCGTTGCCGCCACCAAGCCAGTCAGCGTCCCAGAATCCCCTTCGACTGTTCCAAGCTGAGGGAACGCTGCTCGCGCCAGTCGATGATTTCCGGCTGCGGGAAAACCCTGCGGCGGATGTCCGTTTCGGCGTCCGAAGGCTTGGTGACGGCTTGGTTTTCCGCCTCGCGGGCGGCGCCGGTGGCATAGGCTCCGGTCTGATAAGGATCCGGGAGATCGGCGGCGTTGTCGGTTTCGCGCGCCTGCAGGCCGTCGTGGCGGGAGGATTTCCGGAAACGGCTGCCATCCGTATCGCCGGCGTATTGCTGGCGGCCGTAGTCCTTGTCGCCCCACCAGGATTTTTTCGAATACTCGCCGGTTTTGTAATCCTTTTTGCCGTAATCGCCTTTGAAATACGGTGACTTTCCCTGGGATTCGAACGAGCTGCGCTTGTCGCTGCGCGGCACCCAGTTGCCGTTGGCGTCCACTTTGAATCCGTTGCTTTCGTTCAACCGCTGGCTGAGCGGCTTGTGGGCGGGGGCTTGCGTTGCGGCGTCCCCGCCTCCGGAGTCCGTCGCGCAGGAAGCTCCTAACAGCGCCAGCGGCAATACAATGGAATGGAATGGCTTCACTGTTTGGCGAGTTTTTCCTCAAGTGCGGGATCCGGCAGGGCGCCGCGTTCGAGCGCCTGCTGATAGTAATTTTTCGCGTCCTCCATGCGGCGGTCGCGCGAGCAGAGCAGTGCGAGGTTGTAGTAGGGTTCGCTGGGCATCGGATCGGCGGTGATCGCGGCCTTGAAGTAGGACTCCGCCTCGCCAGCGCGGCCGAGGCGGTAGCAGAGGGTGGCCAGCAGCATCTGGCTTTTGGCGTCGGTGGGGGCCAGTTCCACGGCGCGTTTCACGGCCTGTTCGGCGGCCGGCAGATCGCCCAGTTTCATCAGGGAAAATCCCAGCATGCGGCAGGCGTAGGCGTTTCGCGCGTCCAGTTCCACCGCGCGGCGGAACGAGTCCGCGGCGGCGGCGGGCTCCTCCAACCGCAGGTGGACGACGCCGAGCTTGCACAGCGAGGGCGTGTGGCCCGGATGCTGCTCGAGAATCATCTCGAACAACTCGCGGGTCGGCAGCAGGCGGCCGGCGATGAAGGATTTCTCGGCCGTGCGCTCGAAGACCGCGATGTCCCGGTTGAGTTCGGCCGTGGAGTGGCTGACGCTGGCCCGGTCCCGTGCGAAGGGCGAGATGAACTCGCCATCCACCTGCTTGTTATCGATGAGTTTCTGTTCTTCCGGCGTGAGGGCGATTTCCTGGGCGTCGAACAAGCCGATCGCCTGGGCGAGGCGCTCGTCCTTGGCACCGAGCTCCCTGGCCGCCTCCACTAACAGATCGCGCGCCTGGCGGCGGCGTTCCTGGACGCGGAGCTGGCGCTTGATGATGTCGCGCAGCACCTCCACCTCGGCGGGGTCCGCGGCCACCCGGCCCTGGGCGAGGGCCTGCTCCTCGTTCTTGAGGCGGTCTTCGAGTTCGGCAAGGCGGCGGTCCTGTTCGCGCTTGTCCTGGTGGAGGCGGTTGATCTGGGACTTGGCGATGGCGAGGTCGCGCAGGGCGTCGGTGTAGGCGTCCTTGTCGGCGTTGCTCTCGCGGTTGAGACGGTCCACTTTTTCGTTGGATTCGCGCAGGGTTTTGGCAAGCGCCATGTTCTGCTCGATGAGATCCTGGATGCGGCCCGCCTCGTTGAGTTTGAGCAGTGCGGCCATCTGATCGCGCTCCAGCAGCAGGGAATCGCGCTCCGAGCGAAGCTGGGTGAAGGCTTCGTGGCTTTGCCGCAGTTCGCTCATCAGGCCGGAAATGCGTTGGTTGGCCGCGGAGAGTTCGGTGTTTTTCTTCTCCAGTTCGCGTTCGAGTGCGTCGAGCTGGCGGCGCTGGCCGGCGACGACCGAGTTTGCGATCTTGCGCTCGGTGCCGATGTCGCGCTCCAGATCGGCGTGTTTCTGGCGCATGACGTTCAGGTCCGCTTCCAGGGTGGCGATGCGGGCCAGGGCATCGGTGTGTGCGCCGCGGCTCTGGGTGAGGGCCATGGCCATGGCCTCGCGTTCCTGTTCGAGGTTGGCGATGCGCTGGTTGAGCGCCGTCATTTCCTTTTCCACGGGGGCGGCCGCGAGCTGATTGCGGAGCGTCCGCACGTTGTTTTCCGCAGCACGGAGCTGGCTTTGCAAAAGGTCGCGCTGGCGCGCGAGGTCGTTGACCCGGGACGCGTTTCTTGATGCCTCGTTGTTGCGGTTTTCGGCCAGATCCCGCAGGCGTTTCACCTCCGCCTCGGCTTCCTCGAGCCGGCGCGCGGCCAGCGGATCCACTTCCAGGATGCCCGGCGTGAGTGGAACCACGTCCCTGTTGGCTTGGGCGGATTGTCTGATCCTGGCTTCCAGCTCGGTCACGGTGTTGCGGTTTTTCTCTCTTTCCGCCTGTGCGGCAGCGAGGTCGGCGCGGGCTTTTTTTGCGGCGCTTTCCGCGTTCTGGAGTTGTTTTTGCAGGGCATCCCGCTCGCTCTTCAGATCATTCATGCGCGAGGCGTCCTGCGTCGCTGACTGGCGGCTTTGACTGGCCAGATCCCGCAGGCGCCGGACTTCCGCCTCTGCCTCCTGGAGGCGGCGGGCGGACCGCGCATCGACTTCCGGACTCTCAGCAGGCGGCGGGTCCGTGGCCTTCGCCGGGTCACTCGTCCGTCCGGATTTTTTGATTCCGCCCTCCAGTTCGGCCACGGCGTTGCGGTTTTTCTGCAATCCCTGCTCGGCAAGCGGGCGCACCCGGGAGATGGTTTCCTGCGTCTTGTTGCTCCGGCCGCCGACCATTTCCGGCTTCCAGTCCGGGTGGAATTTCCTCACCGCGCCAAACAGTTCGCCGGCTTTTTCGAGTTTTTCCAAGGCCCCGATGAAATCCCCGGCCGCTTCGAGCTGCTCGGCGGCGCGCACCGCGAGGTAGCCCTGAAAATACACGTCGGATGGATCGAATTGCGCGGATGCCGCCGGCGGCGCGGCTTCCTGCCCGTTCGCGGCGGGCAGCGGGACCAAGGCCAGCCAGCCCAGCAAAACGGCCGTCCGGGCCCGCGGCCAATGTGCGATCCAATCCAGCATCGGACGGGCAAACTAGGCGGATCTCCGGGCCGGGGCAAGCGGGATTCGGGCGGGCTTCAGGCCTTGGATGGCGCTCAAGCGGGCTGGATTCTCGCCGCGAACGCGCCGTCCGTCCGGTCCCGGAACGGCAGCGCCTCGCGGGTGGAGTGGAGGGTGAGCTGCGGATGGTCTGTTAGAAACGCATCGACCTGGCGGCGGTTCTCCTCGGGCTCGATGGAGCAGGTGGAATACACCAGGCGCCCGCCGGGTTTGAGGCAGGGCAGGGCGTTTTCGAGGATCCTGCGCTGGGTGGCGGCGATTTTTGCGATGTCAGGCGCTTGCAGGCGCCAGCGGACGTCCACGCGGCGGCGGATCACGCCTGTATTGGAGCAGGGGACGTCGAGCAGGATGCCATCGAAGGTGCCGATCCACTCGGGCGGCGCGGGCCGCGCCCAGTCATGCACGGCGATGGTGGCCTGCCCGGCGTGCAGGCGTTTGAGGTTTTCCCGAAGGCGCGGCAGGCGTTTCTCGTTGGAATCCGTGCAAACGAGGTTGTCCGCAGAGCCGGCCGCGGCGGCGATCAGGAAGGCCTTGCCGCCGGGCGCGGCGCAGGCGTCGAGGATGCGCTCGCCAGGCTGCGGGTCCAGCAATTCCACCGCGTGGCGGGTGGCCGGATCCTGGATGTAGATCGCGCCACTGGCCAGCAGCGCGCCCGGCGGGCGGCCCTCGATCTGATGGAATCCCGGCGCGCCCGCCACCGGTTCGCCGGGAATTTCCGCCGCAGCGGGGCAGAGTGGATTGGCGCGCAGGAACATGGCGGCCGGTTGATTGTTCCACTCCATCAGCGCGATGGCGTTCTGTTTGCCGAAGGCCGCCCGCCAGCGGTTGAACAACCAGTCCGGATGGGACAGCGCCACCGGCGGCGGGAGTTCGGCGGTTTCTTCAAGCAGGCTTTTCCGCGAGAGGATGGCGCGGCGCAGCACGGCGTTGACCAGGCCGCGCACCCCGGCCTTGCCGGCCTCCACGGTTTCATTGACCGCCGCGTGGTCGGGAAGGTCTAACAGAAGAATCTGGCAAAGTCCCACGCGCAGCACGTCGCGGGTTTCCGGGTCCACCTTGCCCTCGCGCAGTTTGCCAATCCAGTGATCCAACAGCCGGCGGTGGCGCAGCACGCCGAAGAGGATGGCCTGCAGCAGCCCGCGGTCCGCGGTGGAAAGCATGCGGCGCTGGGCGTGGCGTTCGACGAGCGATTCGGCGTAGTCATGGCCCTTGGCCCACGCGCGGAGGGCGGAAACTGCGGCTTGGCGGACGTGGAAATTTTTGGCGGGCATGGCGGAAAGGAACGCACCCGCGATCACGTAATGGCACGAACCCGGCGGGGGCAGTATCACTAGGACGCTGCCCGGTGAAAGGACAGCACAAACCACCCAGGCAGGCTCCGGGATTCTCCCCCCCCGGAGCCAGCCGGTGGATCGGACCGCTCAGCGGAGAGCGAGTCTTCCCCAAGCCCCCTCATCGAGGAAATCCTGGCCTTGGATGAGGTGATCGAGCAGCGGCACGCCGGTGAGGCCCTCGATCACGCCCTTGTTGGTGATCATGGCGGTGTCGAGTTCGTCATCGAGTTGGTTAAGAAACACGCCGGCGCAGGCGGAGCCGCGCGCGCGGATGGCGCCGAGGGTCAGCAGGATGTGGTTGAGCGCGCCGAGGCGGTTGGCGGCGACGAGCACGACGGGCAGGCGCAGTTCGGCGGCGAGATCCGAGATGCGGTAGTTGGCCGTGATCGGCACTTCCCAGCCGCCAGCGCCCTCCACGACGATCACCGCATGCTTCGCCGCGAGCCGCTGGTAGCCGGCGATCAGTTCGGCGGGATCCGCCATGCGGTTTTCCAACAGCCCTGCGACGTATGGCGCCACCGGGCCTTTGAAGAAAACCGGGTTCACATCCTCCAGCGCGAGTCCGCCCGAGGCCTCCGCCAGGATGCGCGCGTCGTCGCGGTCGCCGCAGGCCACCGGCTTGTATGCGACTGCGTCGATGCCCGCATCGCGCAAACCCCGGATGATGAGCCGCGTGACGTAAGTTTTGCCGACGCCGGTGTCCGTTCCAGTGATGAAAATGCTCATGCGCGAGTGGTGCTTCGGGGCGGCCGCCCGGTCAAGCCGCCATCGTTTGGTTTGCCAGCGCGTTCGGATTCGGGAATGGTCGCGGTTCATGAAAATGCACCGCATCCTGGCCGAAGCCGCCGCCGGCATTGTGAAGTCCGTGTTCAGGGAGCACAAGGTGCTTGATCACGCGCTGGCGGCCGCTTTCGAGGAAAATCCGAAGTGGGGCAGGCGCGACCGCTCCTTCATCGCGGAGAGTGTTTTCGAAGTCGTGCGCTGGCGGCGGGCGCTGTCCTTTCTATCAGACAGCGATGAGGCCAACGCGCTGTGCGCCGCGCAGTGGGTGCGGATGGGCCATGAAATCCCGGACTGGTGGAGCTACAAGGGTCTTGCCGCCGATGAAATGAGGGCCCGCGAGGAGGAACTCGCGGGACAGCCGCGGGCGGTGCGCGAGTCGATTCCGGATTGGCTGGATGCCCTGGGAGTGGACGAGCTCGGCGAGGCGTGGGATGCGGAAATCGCCGCGCTGAACCGCCGCGCGCCGGTTTTCCTGCGGGTGAACACGCTCAGAACGAACCGCGCTGATGCGGCCGCCTGGCTGGCGGGTGCCGGTGTGGAGGCTTCCGAGGTGCCCGGCCTGCCGGATGCCCTGGTGCTGGCTCCGGGCAAGTCGCTGCCGAAAGCGCTGCGCAGCGATGGGCGCGTGGAAATCCAGGATGCCGGATCGCAACTCATCGCGCCGCTGCTCGATCCCCAGCCGGGCGAGCGCGTCATCGACTCCTGCTCCGGAGCCGGCGGCAAGGCGCTGCACCTCGCGGCACTGATGGGAAACCGGGGCCGCGTTTTCGGCATGGATGTGGATGTGGGAAAACTATCCGAACTCGAACGCCGGGCCAGGCGCGCCGGAGCCACCTGCCTCAAGGCCAAAGCCATCACCGCCGCCACGCCTGCGGATTTCGCCGCGATCGCCGACCGTCTGCTCATCGACGCGCCGTGCTCCGGTCTTGGCACGCTGAAACGCCAGCCGGATCTCAAGTGGCGGCTCAAACCCGCGCAGCTCGACCGCGTCCGCGGGATTCAGAAGGAGTTGTTGAAAAGCCACGCGGCCATGCTCAAGCCCGGCGGGCGGCTGGTGTATGCCACCTGCTCGGTGCTGCCATCCGAGAACCGCGCGGCGGTGGATTCTCTTTTGGAGCGCGGCGGCTTCACCCTGCTGGAGGAAAAACCGGTCGATCCCGCGGCCACCGGTTTCGATGGCTTCTACGCTGCGGCGCTGCTGAAGGACTAATGGGCGGCGAGCCGTCAGGTCAGCACCTGCCGCAACCCGGCGGCGACTGCGGCGGCGGCTTTTTCCATGGTGATTTCCCGCCCGGCCTCGGTTTCCAGGCAGGTCATGCACACGCCGTCCAACCCGCAGGGAGTGATGGCGAGGAACGGCGGCAGGCTCGCGCGGGTGACGTTGATGGCGAAGCCGTGCATGCTGACCCATTTTCTAACACCGACGCCGATGGAGGCGAGCTTGCGGTTTTCCACCCAGACGCCGGTGAGTCCCTCGCGGCGGACGGCGTTCAGGCCGAATGAAGCGCAGGCGCGGATGAGGGCTTCCTCGATTTTCCGCAGGTGTTCGTGCAGATCCCTGCCGCGCGGAGTGAGATCGAGGATCGGATAGCCGACGAGCTGGCCGGGGCCGTGATAGGTCGCCTGGCCGCCGCGGTTGGTTTCGAAAACAGGGTGGGCCAGCGGGGCGGTGCCGCGCAGCGAGGATTGGTCGCGCAGTCGGCCGATGGTGTAAACGGGCTGGTGCTCCAGCAGGATGATGGTGTCGGCGCCGGTTCCGGCAAGAATGGCATCGACGTGTTGCTGCTGCAGACGAAGACCGGCTTCGTAGGTGATGGGCTGGGGGAGTTGGAGAAATTGGAGCATGATGGGATGCTGCGACCGGGGATCGCCGCCACGTCAGACGAGCCGGCGGTCGAGGAGTGTGGCTTTCAGGGAATCGGATGCCTGGAGGTGGGCGATGGCGATGGCGAGCGCGTCCGCCGCGTCCGGCGGCGGGGTTTCAGCCAGACCTAACAAGGCGCGGACCATGAAGGCGACCTGGGATTTGTCGGCATTGCCTTTGCCGACAACGGCGCTTTTCACCTTCTTGGGCGAGTATTCGTAAACCGGCAGCCCGTGATCGGCGGCTGCGATGAGCGCGGCGGCGCGGGCGGCGCCCATGGTGATGGCCGTCTGGTGGGACTGCACGTAGATGATGCCCTCGACCGCCACTTCGTCCGGCTGGAATTGCTTGATGAGGTTCACCAGATGCGTCCGGACCGCCGAGAGCGCGGCGGATTGCGGGAGGCTTTTCGGGATCGAAATCACGCCGAATGCGAGCACGACCGGCTTGCGTGGATCACCTTCCAGCACGGCGTAACCAGTGTTTCTAACGGCGGGATCGATGGAGAGGATGCGCATGGGTTACACATGGCCAGATTGATGCAGCACAAAGAGTGGGTCAACGCCGCCTTTTGCCGCCGCCGGCCTTCTCCATGTGCGCCGGCTTGCCCGGCGTTTGCCGGGGAGAGCGGCCTATTCGCCGGTGGCGGGCGGGATCTCCGAGAGCAGGGCATCCACGGTGAGTTCGGCGAAAGAACCCGGCGCGCCCGAGTAGTGGATTTTGCGATCGCCATCGAACACATAGACCAGCGGCCAGGAGCCGACGCGGTATTCTTTGGCGAGTTGGTTGGCGGGATCGGAGAAATTCCTCCAGGTGACGATGCCGCCGGCTTCCAGCGAACGCAGTTTTTCCAAGGAGTCGTGGTTCACGCCAATGACGGTGAATGGCCGGCCCTCGAATTTTTTGAGCATCCCGGCGGTGATTTCGATCACCCGGTCCGCTTCCTGCATGGTGCTGCTCCAGAATAGCAGCAGGACGATCTTGCCGTTGTGTTCCGAGAGCTTGAGCGGACGGCTGGCGGAATCGGTGCCACTCAGGTCCGGGGCGATACGGCCCTTGGTCAGATAGCGGATGATGTAGAGTTCATCCTCGGCCAGCTTGGCCACGGTGACGCCGCCGAGATCGACGTCGGAACTCTCGATGATGGCCGTGCGCAGGCAGGTGAGGCGCTTGCGCATGATCTCGCCATCGTCGCCGAGGTTTTTGAGGATCATGGCGGCGGCCATGGCTGCGACTCCCCGGGTTTTGGGGTCCGGGTGCTTTGCCTGGATTTTCTCAAGCAGCGTGAGTGCGCGGGGATCGCCGGTGTTGATCAACGCGGTGCAGACGGGGATGAGTTTCGGGCTGTTGAGGTGATGGGTCTCCAGGGCGCTGACGATGGCTCTGATTTCCTGATTGAAGGCGGGCGAGGATGAGCCATCGGGCTTGGCAATGGCCAGGCCCGGGGTGGCGCGGAGGAACCACGCGGCGGGCTCTAGCGTCCATTCCTGATCGAGAGATGAGCCGATCTGCTCCCAGATATTCCGGGCGAAGGGAGTGGGGTCCGGGCGTTTCGCGAAAGCGGCCGCGCGCGCTTCGGGGGTGGCGGCGGTGCGGGTTTCCAGCGACCATGTTTCCATGGCGGCCTCCCAGGATTTCCGGATGCGCTGGGCCTCGGCGGGCGAGGCGGTCGATTCCGCGGCGAGCAGCAGCGGGATGGCGGCGATCAGGCGGTTCATGGCGGGAGGTGTACAGCGCCCGCCGGGCGGATGGAATCTGAAAACGGCGCGGATTTCATGCCGCGCTCGATTCGGCGTGATGGCGATGTCGTCCAAAGGCTTCATCACCCGCCATGAAGGAGAGGCGCGCGGGGCGGGCTTTGATCCGCAATTTGCGCACAGAACTCGGAGGCTGCCTGGCGGGCCCGGAGGTCCGCTGCGACGACGGCTTCGAGAGTCGAGGACGCCTGCACTTTGTGCGCGTCCATGACGGCGGAGACGCATTGCCAGATGCCGGGAAATGGAAGTTTTCCGGCGCGGAAGGCATCCACGGCGACTTCGTTTGCCGCGTTGAAGGCGGCGGGCAGCGTGCCGCCGGCAAGTCCTGCCTTGCGGGCCAGCGAGAGCGCGGGGAAATCCGCGTCGCGCGGCGCTTCGAATTCGAGTTTCACCAGCGCCGGGAAATCCAGCGGCCGCAAGCCGCCGCGGACGCGCTCCGGCCAAGTGAGCGCGTATTGGATCGGGAAGCACATGTCGGCGCGGCTCATCTGCGCGAGCACCGAACCATCGGCGAACTCGACCATCGAGTGAATGATGCTCTGCGGGTGGATCACCACGTCGATGCGCTCCATGCCGATGCCGAAGAGCCAGCGGGCCTCGATCATTTCCAGACCCTTGTTGAAGAGCGTGGCGGAATCGATGGTGATCTTCGGCCCCATGTCCCAGGTGGGGTGGTTGAGCGCCTGCTCGGGGGTGACATGGGCAAGCCGCTCGGCGGGGAGCTGGCGGAACGGCCCGCCCGATGCGGTTAGAACGAGCCGTGATACCCCGTCCGGGCCGCCGCAGTGGCCGTCGAGGCATTGGAAAATGGCGTTGTGCTCGCTGTCCACGGGCAGGAGTTGCACGCCCATGCGTGCGGCGGCGGTGGTGATCACCTCGCCGGCCATGACGAGGATTTCCTTGGATGCGATGGCGAGGTCCTTGCCCGCCTCGATGGCCGCCAGCGCGGGATGCAACCCGGCGGTGCCGACAATGGCGACGAGCACGATGTCCGCCTCCGCAAGCGTGGCGACTTCTATCAAACCTTGCGGCCCGGTGTGGACGGTCACGTTTTCCGGCAGCAGCGCGCGCAGGGCGGCGGCCCGGGTGGCATCGTAAAGCGCCACATGGCGGACGCCGGTTTCGCGGGCTTGGGCGGCGAGTTCATTGATGCTGCCGTGCGCGGCCAGGGCGACGATTTCAATGCGCTCCGGCAGCTCGCGCGCGACCCTGAGGGTGGAGCCGCCGATGGAGCCGGTGGAGCCTAACAGGACAACGCGGCGTTTGCGGGGAGGCTTCATGCGGCGGGCAGCAGGAACCATTTCAGATAGAAATACAGTGCCGGAGCGGTGAAGCAGACGCTGTCGATCAGATCGAGCGAGCCGCCGATGCCGGGCAGCATGTGGCCGGAATCCTTGGCGTTGAGGGCGCGTTTGACGACGCTTTCCGCGAGATCGCCGATCACCGCGAGAATGGCCAGCAGGAGGCCCAGCGCCACCACATGGCCCCAGTTTCCGAAGAAAGCAAGCTGGCCGGGAAACGCGGCATAGAGCCCGCAGCCGGCGAGCTGGGCGAAGAAAAGGGCGCCGCCGAAGCCTTCCCAGGTCTTGCCCGGGCTGACGTGCGGGATCATCTTGTGGCGGCCGATCATCGAGCCGGTGATGTAGGCTCCCATGTCGGTGAACTTGGTGACCGCCAGCAGCCACAGCAGGAGAAAAGCACCCTGGGTGCCGACGAGTCCCGGATCGGCAAGCCCGCCGGGAACCGCGAACGCGAGGTGCGCGGTGTAGTTGAAAAGGAACGGGATGTAGATGAAGCCCAGCATGTTGGCCGCCACGGCCACCAGCGATTCGATGCCGCGGATCGGATAACGCAGCTGCAGCGTGAAGGCTCCGGCGAGCACCGTGAACACCGCGAGGGCGTCCAGATAGGAGGGCGGGTGCTTGCCCGTTAGAAATGAGGCGTCCAGGGCCGCGCAGTAAGCCACGGCGAGCAGGATGCCGAAGCGCGGGAAGCAAACGATGCCCGCCGCCCGGAGCATGCGGAAGTATTCCACACTGGCAAGGACGGTCAGGATTCCGACCAGCCCGAGGTATGCCCATGACAGGTGGCTGATGAAAACGGCGCACACCAGGGCCCACAGCAAGACCGTGCTGGCGGAGCGCCGCACGAAGACAAGCGCGCGGGATGGCGTGGGAGAAGGCGGGGTTTCAGCCATGCGACGCTGAATCCAAGACGGCCCGCGCAGCCGTGGCAACTCATTCCGGCGGTCGCGGCGCAACCTTTTTCCACAGGATGGGTTTCAAAAGCCGGACGAGGCCGCAATCATGACCTCAAACCCCGGATCCAAAATGAAAACCACGATATTGATGACCATGGGCGCATTGGCCGGCTCCTGCCTGTTCGTTTCCGCCGAGGACAAACCACAGCGCCACAAGCACCCGCAGCGCGAAATTCCGCCCGAACTCGTCGCGCAATTCGACAAGGACGGCGACGGCAAACTCAGCGAAGAGGAACGCGAGGCGGCACGGGAGCGGAAGCACAAGGAATTGCTAGAGAAATATGATGCCGACAAGGACGGCGCGCTCGGCGAGGATGAGCGCACGAAAATGAAGGAGGGCATCAAGGCGGAGATTCTGAAGAAGTTCGACAAGGACGGCGACGGCAAACTCAGCGAGGAGGAACGCGCCGCCATGCCGAAACCGCCATGCGGTGCCAAAGGCAGGAAATATCACAAAGCCAAGCGCGGCCGGGACGGCCAGCCGCCCGCTTCCGCAGAGTGAGGACCGCACGCTTCACCGATTGATTCTTCCGCGGGCCGGATTTCCCGGTCCGCGGTTTTTATCGCCCGGCCGCAGCCTTCCGGAGGTCGGGCTTGCGCCTCCGCCAGCCGCCCGGTAAGCATCCGTCCTCAATGACGCACGACCCCGACCAGCATGCCTCACTCGGCGCGATGTATTCGGATTATTTCCTCGATTACGCCTCCTACGTCATCCTCGAGCGGGCCGTGCCGCACCTTTACGACGGACTGAAGCCCGTCCAGCGCCGCATTCTCCACGCCATGGAGGAAATCGACGACGGCCGATACAACAAGGTGGCCGGGATTGTCGGAAACACGATGAACTACCACCCGCACGGCGACATGTCGATCAGCGCGGCCATCGTCCAACTCGGCCAGAAGGATCTGCTCATCGACACTCAGGGCAACTGGGGCAACACCCTCACCGGCGACGGCGCGGCCGCTCCGCGTTACATCGAGGCGCGCCTCACGAAGTTCGCCGCGGAAGTCGTCTTCAACCCCAAGACCACCAAGTGGCTGCCCAGCTACGACGGCCGCCGCAAGGAGCCGGACACGCTGCCGGTGAAATTCCCGCTTCTGTTAGCCCAGGGCGTGGAGGGCATCGCCGTCGGCCTCGCCTGCAAGGTGCTGCCGCACAATTTCAACGAACTCATCGAGGCCTCCGTCGCCTGCCTGAGAAACGAACCGTTCACCCTCATTCCGGATTTCCCCACCGGCGGGATCATGGATGCATCGGATTACCGCGACGGCCTGCGCGGCGGCAAAGTTCGCGTCCGTGCCCGCATTTCCACGGAAAAGAAAGGCATGCTGCGCATCACCGAGATTCCCTTCGGCACCACCACCGGCGCGCTGATGGATTCGATCGTCGCCGCGGCGGACAAGGGCAAGATCAAGATTCAGAAAATCGAGGACAACACCGCCGCCAACGCCGACATCCTCGTCCACCTGCCCGCAGGAGCGGATGCGGAAACGACGCGTGATGCGCTCTTCGCCTTCTCGGATTGCGAGCTGACCATCTCGCCCAACGCCTGTGTCATCGCAGATGGCAAGCCGCAGTTCCTCGGTGTCTCGGACATCCTCCGCCGCGTCACCCACCAGACGCGCGAACTCCTCAAACTGGAACTCGAGATCAAACTCGGCGAGCTTGCAGAGAAATGGCACTTCAGCTCGCTGGAGAAGAACTTCATCGAAAACCGCATCTATCGCGATATTGAAGAATGCACCACCTGGGAAGCCGTG
>Ga0114939_10000989_pt1 | contig 23108 bp, 18 predicted proteins | sample AshMeaCrysSpring_FD_87196 | JGI IMG/M metagenome (GOLD analysis project Ga0114939, IMG submission 87196) | Groundwater microbial communities from Big Spring, Nevada to study Microbial Dark Matter (Phase II) - Ash Meadows Crystal Spring | ecosystem: Environmental > Aquatic > Deep subsurface >...
ACCGGCGTGGCGACCGAGCGCTTCGGCGGTCAGGTGCTCGACACCATGGGCATCGAGAACTTCGTGTCGGTCACCGAGACCGAGGGGCCGAAGCTCGTCGCCCAGCTCGAGAACCACGTCAAGGCCTACGACGTGGACATCATGAATCTGCAGCGTGCCACCCAGCTGGTGGCTCGGGATGCCGAGGGGTACCTCACCGTCGGGCTCGAGAACGGCGCCAGCCTTCGCGCCCGCAGCGTGATCCTCTCCACGGGCGCGCGCTGGCGTGAGATGAACGTGCCCGGTGAGCGGGAGTACCGCGGTCGCGGCGTCGCCTACTGTCCGCACTGCGACGGCCCGCTGTTCAAGGGCAAGCGGGTCGCAGTGATCGGCGGCGGCAATTCGGGCGTCGAGGCCGCGATCGACCTTGCTGGAATCGTGTCGCACGTCACGCTCATCGAGTTCGACGCCCGCTTGCGCGCCGACGAGGTCCTGCAGCGCAAGCTGCGCAGTCTCCACAACGTCCGCGTGGTGGTCTCGGCGCAGACCACCGAGGTACACGGTGCGAACGGCAGGGTGGACGGCCTGTCGTACAAGGACCGGAGCACTGGCGAGCTGCACCGGATCGAACTCGAGGGGGTGTTCGTGCAGATCGGTCTGCTGCCGAACACCGAGTGGCTCAAGGGCACGGTCGCGCTTTCATCGCGGGGCGAGATCGAGGTGGACGCGCGTGGCCAGACTTCGCTGCCCGGCGTGTTCGCCGCAGGGGACGCCACGACCGTTCCGTACAAGCAGATCATCATCGCCATGGGCGAGGGCTCGAAAGCCGCACTCGGCGCGTTCGATTACCTGATCCGGGCGTCGGCTCCGGCCGCGGCGGCCGCGGCGGCATAGGTCCGCGCCTTCCTCGGTGTTCCGTGAAGCGGCTCCCACCTCGGGAGCCCGGATATGGGTTATGTTTCAAATGTGCGGCCGGCAGACCGGCCGACATGAATGTAACCCGAGAAAACGGAGCGCCCGACATGAAGCGATTTTGCGCAGTGCTTGGCCTGTGCCTGCTGGCCGCGGCCCCGGCCATGGCCGAAGACGGAGGATTCTGGGGTCACCTCTGGGACGACAGCGGCATCTACTTCGGCGCCGATCTCGGCCAGTACACCTGGGACTTCGACCAGAACGGCCTCGACCAGGACGTGGTGGACACGCTCGGCGATGCCGGCCTCGTTATTGTCGATGGCGGCTCGGACCTCAGTGATGATGGCTTCACATGGGGCCTGATCCTGGGCTACCAGCTGTTCCCGTTCCTGGCTTTCGAGGCCACCTACGTGGATCTCGGCAGTGCCGAGTACAAGGCCGGCGCCACCGTGACTGACGGCATCGGCACGGGCGAGTTCAGCACGCGTCTCGAAACCGAAAGCCAGGGCGCGGCGGTGTCGGGTCTCGCGATCCTGCCATTCGCAGACCACTGGCAGGTGTTCGGTCGCGCCGGCGCGTACTTCGGCAGCAACGACAGTACGGCCCGGGCCACCCTGGACGGAGTGGAAAGCAACGCCAGCGACTCGAGCAACTCGACGAGCTTCCTGTGGGGAGCGGGCCTCGGCTACACGAACGGCGACTGGACGACGCGGCTCGAGTACCAGCAATACACCGACGTCGGCGAGGACGGTGGTTTCGACGGCGTGGATATCGATCGCATCGTATTGGCCGCCGTGTACCGCACCGACTTCGGCGCGTGGCACGGCAGGTCGGAGCCGGCCCCGGTACCGGTCGTCGCCGCACCGGTGGCGGCAGCGCCCGCGGCGCCCCTCGACAGCGATGGCGACGGCGTCGTCGATCCGGAGGATCGCTGCCCCAACACACCGGCCGGCGAGCGCGTCGGGCCCTTCGGTTGCACCTGCGACGTCACGGTGCGCGTGCACTTTGCGTTCGACTCCGCCGAGCTGACACCGGAGGCCCGCGAGCTGCTCGACGGAGTCGCCGCTCGACTGAACGAACTGCAGTTCGTCGGCGGCGAGGTGGCTGGCCATACGGACAGCATCGGCGACGAGGCCTTCAACCTGGGCCTTTCGAAGCGTCGCGCGCAGGCGGTCCTCGGCTATCTCGAGTCCAGGGGCGTGGCGCCCGGGCGCATGACAGCCGTAGGCTACGGCGAATCGAAGCCCATCGCCGACAACGCGACCGAGGAAGGCCGGGCGCTGAATCGCCGGGTAGTGATTCGTCGCACGGACTGTGGCCCGTCGGACTGAACTCCGCACGAGGCGCTGCGTCGACGCCGGTCGTCGACGCAGCGCGACCTGACCACCCGCGGATCCCGTATGCCCGCTTGCCTGACACCCGTCGGGCGAGCGGGTAGTCTGGCGGGATGATTACCCGAGACCGCGCAAGAAGCGCCACCCTCGCGGGTGCCCTCCTCCTCACCGCCTGCGCCGGCGCCCCGTCCAGCACGACGCGTGCGACAGCGCCGGAGTTTTCCGAGACGGCGTATCGTGCCCACGTCGAACGCCTGTCATCGGACGAGTTCGAGGGACGCGCGCCGCGCACGGCGGGCGAGACGAAGACCATCGATTACATCGAGCAGCAGTTCCGCGCCGCGGGACTCGCGCCCGGCTTCGGCGACAGCTACCGGCAAGCCGTGCCGCTGGTCGAGATCGTGACCCACGCCGATCCCACGATGGAGGTCCGGGGTGCGCAAGGCACGCTTAGCCTGCGCTACGGCGACGACATGGTCGTGTGGACCAAGCGTCCCGTCGCCGAGTCGCGCCTCGCAAACGCCGAGCTCGTGTTCGCGGGCTACGGCATCGTGGCGCCCGAGTACGACTGGAACGACTACGCCGGCCTGGATGTGCGCGGCAAGATCGTCCTGGTGCTGGTGAACGATCCCGGCTACGCGACGCAGGACCCGGCGCTGTTCACCGGAAATGCGATGACCTACTACGGCCGCTGGACCTACAAGTTCGAGGAGGCCGTGCGCCAGGGCGCGGCGGGACTGCTCGTGATCCACGAGACCAAGCCCGCGGCCTATGGCTGGGAAGTCGTACGCAACGGCGCTTCCAAGCCGCAGTTCGACCTGCGCCTGCCGGATCCGAACTCGCAACGCCTGCCTCTGGAGGGCTGGATTACTCAGGAGGCGGCGACGCGCGTGCTGGCGCTCGCGGGCCAGGACCATGCGACGCTCAGGCAGTCCTCACACGTTCGCGGCTTCCGTGGCCATCCGCTCGACCTTACGGCGAGCGCGGGCATGCGAAACGACGTGTCCTACGGCACCTCCTACAACGTCGCGGGCATGGTGCGCGGACGCGCGCGTCCAGGAGAGGCCTTCGTCTACACGGCCCACTGGGATCATCTCGGCAAGCTGGCCGACGCTCCCCCGGGCAGCGACGGCGACACGATCTTCAACGGCGCGTCGGACAACGCCACCGGCATCGCAGCATTGATCGAACTGGGACGCGCGTTCGCGGCAACCAAGCCGGCCCCTGAGCGCTCGGTGCTGTTCGTCGCCGTGACGCTCGAGGAATCAGGCCTGCTCGGCAGCGAATACTTCGCCGCGCATCCGCCCGTGCCGGTTGCGGAAATGGCGGGCGGCCTGAACATGGACAACCTGTATGCGATCGGCCTCACCCGCGACCTCACCGTGCTCGGCTTCGGTGCGTCGGCCCTCGACGATGACCTGCGCCGTGCCGCCGCCGCACAGGACCGCGTGCTGGTGCCCGAGCCCACACCCGAGCGCGGCCTCTATTACCGCTCGGATCATTTCAACCTCGCCAAGCAGGGCGTGCCCATGCTCTATACCAAGGCCGGCATCGACAGCCCGACCCGGGGTGCCGACTACGGGCGCACATGGCTCGAGGACTACGTCGCGAACCGCTACCACAAGCCGTCGGACGAGTACGACCCGTCCTGGGACCTGAGCGGCACGATGCAGGACCTTGGCGTGTACTACGCCGTGGGGCTCGCGGTGGCCGACTCCGACCGCTGGCCGAACTGGCGCGAAGGCAACGAGTTCCGGGCCATTCGCGACGCAAGCCGGGCCGCGGCGCGCTGAGGACGTCGCGGCTTCCGCGGCGCCTCGGCGACCCTGTTGCGGAGATTCCCGAGTGATGCGAATCGGGCGACCGATTAACCTGCCGGGGCAAGATCTGCCCAGCGAAGGTATCACCCAATGGAAGCCCTTAAACTCCTGCTCACAACGGATGTCGGCTTGCTAAGCCTCGGCGCCATCCTGTTCATGATCTGCATGGCCATCTATCTTTTCTTCCGCTTCCGCAAGCTGATGAACGACAAGCCCGGCAAGGAAGGCTGGAGCTGACGGAGCGCCCGGATTTACCCCCCGTACGGGGGCCCGCGGCCTGCAGAGCCCTCCCGTTTTCGCGCTGATGCCCAGATGCATTGACGCGATCGCCAACCACTTACAGACTCCCGCCACTCGCCGTCGGGCGTCGAAAAAATCATTTCTGCGGGGTCCCCATGCTCTCTCGGTACGCACTGCCCCTGCTCTTTGCCGCGCTTTCCGCCGGCAGCCCGGCGCTCGCGCGCGACGAGTCCGCGCCGGTGACGCGTGCTGGCGAAATCACCGACACCTACCACGGGACGCGCGTCGCCGACCCGTATCGCTGGCTCGAGAACGGCTCGGATCCGGCGGTGCGCGAGTGGACCGCGAAGCAGTCGACGCGTACCCGCGCCTACCTCGACGCGCTGCCGGTGCGGGCGAAGCTGCGCACGCGCCTCGAGAGGTACATCAGCGAATCCTCGCCGCGGTATTACTCGCTGCACGCGGCGGATGGCGCGGTATTCGCCATGTACTTCGACCCGGCCCGCCAGCAGCCCTCGCTGCGATTGCTCGGTCCCGAGCTCGATCCGGCGAAGGCGCGCAACATCCTCGACCCGAACGTGCTCGACGCGAGCGGCGCGACGGCGATCGACTGGTACAAGCCCTCCCCCGACGGCGAGCGCGTTGCGGTGTCCCTGTCGAAGGGCGGCAGCGAGGACGGCAGCCTTTACGTGTTCGACACCGCTACTGGCAAGCAGGTCGGCGAGGTGATCCCGCGCGTCAACTTCCCCACTGCGGGCGGTGACGTCGCCTGGGCGCCGGATGGCCGTGGCTTCTGGTACACGCGCTACCCCGGCGAGGAGCGCCCCGAGGCCGACCGTCACTTCTACGTGCAGGTCTATTTCCACGAGATCGGCAGCGACCCGTCGAAGGATCCGCACGTGTTCGGCGACGGCCTGCCGAAGGTCGCCGAGATCCAGCTCGACTACTCGCGCGCGGCCGGCGCACTGCTGATTTCCGTACAGGACGGCGACGGCGGTGAGTTCGCGCACTGGATCTCGAAGGAAGGCGGGGGCCGGGCTCAGGTCACGCGCTTCAAGGACGGCGTCGATTTCGCGGCCTTCGGACCGGACCGCGCGCTCTACCTCGTGAGCGAGCACAAGGCGCCGCGACGCCAGGTCTTGAGGCTTGCACCGGGCGTCACTGACCTCGCGAAAGCCACCGTGCTGATTCCCGCGGGCGAGGACGCGATTCCGATTGATTTCTTCGGCGAGGACCCGCTGTGCTTCCTAGGCGATCGGATGTACGTGAGCTATCTCGCGGGCGGCCCGTCGCGACTGCGCGCCTTCGGCCTCGACGGCAAGCCCGCGGGCGAGGTGGCACTGCCGGACATCGCGGCGGTGGACGAGATGGAGGCGCTCGGCGACGACCTGCTCTACAGCGTCGAAACCTACCTCGCGCCGAATCGCTTCTATCGACTGTCGGGCGGCCGCAGCACCCCCACCGCGCTCGCCGTGACGAGCCCGGTGCAGTTCGACGACGTCGAGGTCGTGCGCGCCTTTGCCATCTCGAAGGACGGCGCGCGCGTGCCGGTGAACATCATGCGCCGCAAGGGCACGAAGCTCGACGGCGACAACCCGACACTGCTCTACGGTTACGGCGGCTATGGCATCAGCCAGACACCCGGCTTCCTCGGCGGCTCACGCCGGGTCTGGTTCGATGCCGGTGGCGTCTATGCGATCGCCAACATCCGCGGCGGGGGGGAGTACGGCGAGGAGTGGCACCAGCAGGGCATGCTCACACGCAAGCAGAACGTGTTCGACGATTTCATTGCCGCGGCGGAGCTGCTGATCAGCGAGAAGTTCACGAGGCCCGGGAGGCTCGCGATCCGAGGCGGTTCAAACGGCGGGCTGCTGGTGGGTGCGGCGCTCACCCAGCGGCCAGAGCTGTTCCGCGCTGCCGTGGCGCAGGTCGCGATCTTCGACATGCTGCGTGTCGAGCTCGACCCCAACGGCCAGTTCAACGTCACCGAGTTCGGCACGGTGAAGGACCGCGACCAGTTCCGCGCGCTCTACGCCTACTCGCCCTACCACCGCGTTCGTGAGGGAGCGAAGTATCCCGCCGTGTTCCTCTCGACCGGCGAGAACGACGGCCGCGTGAACCCCGCCAACTCGCGCAAGATGGCCGCGCGGCTGCAGGCCGCGACGGCGTCGGGCTGGCCGATCTATCTCGTGACGACCGACGCTGCCGGCCACGGCCAGGGCAGTCCGCTCAGCGTGCAGATCGACCAGTCGGCGGACTATCTCGCGTTCCTGTTCGACCAGCTCGGCATGACCCTGCCCTGACCGCGCGCGTACGCCGCGCCGTTCAGTGCGCGCCGTGTGCCGCCTTCCACTCCATCGCGCGGCGCACGCGCCGCTCGACCGAGGGATGCGTGTAGAAGACCAGTTCCTGCACCCGGTTCGGCCGCGGATTGCGGTATTCGGCCGTCTTCACCAGCGCCGACGCCAGCGCGTCCGGCAGGTTGACGCTCTCGAGCGAGTACTGATCGGACTCGGTCTCGTCGATGCGGCTCAGCGTGTTGAACACCGGCTGTGCGAGCAGACCGAAGAACGTCACGATGAACAGCAGCACCGGCAGACCCGTGGGATCGGACAGCGCAGCACGGCTGCCGAAGGCCCGCGCAAAGCGCGGATACAGCCGATCGGCCAGGAAGAAGAACAGCACCGACAGGATCGACGCGATGATGATGATGCGCCAGACATGGCCCAGCACGTAGTGGCCGATCTCGTGGCCCGTGACCGCGCGCACTTCGTCGAGCGAGGCGCCCTTGAAGGCGACGTCGGAGATCGCGATGCGCGCCGAGCCGCCGAGACCCGAGACGTTGGCCGTGAAGTTGTTCGACTGGCGCGACCCGTCGTAGACGAAGATGCGCTCCGTGGGAACACCGGCCTCCTCCGCCATCACGACCAGCGAGTAGCGCACCTCGCCCGCCGGCACGGGCTGGTAGTCGTTGAAGAGCGGCTCGATCAGGATCGGCGAGAGCAGCAGCAACGCCGACGTCGCGATCGCGGTGAGCCCGCCCGACCACAGCCACCATCGCCTGCCGGTGCGCCGGATCAGCGCATACACACCCATCATGAACAGGCCACCGATCAGCGCGGCGAGCACGATGCCGATCGCGTCCTGTTTCAGGAAGTCACCCAGCGGCTGGCTGGTACGCCCGTAGCCGCGTTCCCGCCACCACTCCTCGTACAGCGACCACGGCAGCGTGATCAGCGCTGAAATGACGAAGAACGCTGCGGCCACCAGGAACGCGCGCAGGTTCGGCCCGCGCTTGGCGAGCTTCGTCGCGAGGCGATCGAGGATTCCCCATCGCACGACAAGCCAGGCAGCGATGCCCGAGATCACCAGCCCCCACAGCAGCAGCCAGTGATTGCCGGCAGTGTATGCGGCGGCCCTGGCCAGCGTCTCCGCGCCGAGCGAATCGATGTAGGCGCGAGTCGCGGCCTCGGGATCGAAATTCATGGGCACTGTCTCCATGGAGGTCGACGCGAATCAGGCGTGCCTGTGGCTCGCTGCATCAACGTGTTCCACGCCGGCCTGCCAGCGCTCGCGCAGCACGAACTTCTGGATCTTGCCCGATCCCGTGAGCGGAAACTCCGCGACGAACACCCAGTAGCGAGGCGCCTTGGGCGCGGCGAGCCGTTCGCGCACGTGCGAGCGCAGCGCCGCAACGTCCGGCGGCACGCCCGACACGCGCACGAACGCAGCGAGTTCCTCCCCCATGAGCGGGTCCGGCACGCCGATGACCGCGGCCTCGGTGACGTCCGGATGCTCGATCAGCGCCGCTTCGATCTCCGCCGGGAACATGTTCTCGCCACCGCGGATCACCATGTCCTTGAGGCGGCCGGTGATCCGGCAGTAGCCACGCTCGTCCATGGTCGCGAGATCGCCCGTGTGCAGCCAGCCCTCCGCATCCAGCGCGGAGGCCGTGGCCTCGGGCTTGTCGAAGTACTCCTTCATGACCATGTAGCCGCGCGCGCAGAGCTCGCCCACCGCGCCGAACGGCACCGGCTCGCCCGTGTCCGGATCCGCAACCTTGACGTCCGCCTGCGGCAAGGGCGGACCGACCGTGTTCGCCTTGTCCCCGGGCGTGTCGTCGAGGCGCGTCTGCGTGATGAGCGGCGAGGCCTCCGTCTGGCCGTAGACGATGCAGAAGCTCACGCCGAGGCGTGACTCGATCGCGCGCACGATCTCCGGCGGCACGCTCGCCCCACCCGCGACCGCAACGCGGACGCGCGCGAGGTCGCGCCGCTCGAACTCCGGATGCTCCAGCATCGCGATCATCATCGTGGGCACACCGAGCATGTGCGTGGCCCCCTCGCGTTCCATCAGCTCGAGCAGGCGCCCCGGATCGAACGCCGGCAGGAACGCGTGGGTTGCGCGTGCCTGGATCGTGCCGAGCGCAGCCATCACGCAGCCCGCCGTGTGGAAGAACGGCATGGCGTGGGCGTAGACGTCGCCCTCGCGCAGCTCGATGAGCTGGGCATAGAAGCGCGAGTTGTTGGTGAGGCCACGGTGGTGCAGCAGCGCACCCTTGGGCGACCCGGTCGTGCCCGACGTGTACTGAATCTGCGCCGCGTCATCGGGCAGGACCTGCGGAAGCGCGGCGTCGGCATCGCCCGCCGCGAGGAACTCGTTCCACGCCTCGAACGGGACTGCCTCGCGCAGTCCCGGCAACCCGGGCCGCACCTGCGCGACCCACTCGCTCATCGGATTGCCGCGGAAGGAGCTCAGGTAGAAGACGCCAGCCGAACGGGACTGGCGCAGCACGTACTCGAGCTCTCGCGCGCGATTGGCCGGGTTGACCGTGACCAGCACGAGGCCCGCCAACCCGGCACCCAGCTCGAGCAGCAGCCACTCCGGGACGTTGGGCGCATAGACTGCGATGTGCTCGCCAGGCTCGAAGCGTGCCAGCAAGGCCCGGGCCGCACGCTCGGCATCGCGCAGCAGCTCGGCGCAGGTCCATGCGCGACGATCACCGGGCTGCAGGCCCCATGCGACCACGGCCGGCTGCCCGGGCGTCCGGGCGGCCGCCTCGCGCAGGATCGAACCGACAGTCGTCTCGAGGACGGGCTCGCGCGTGACGGCGCGCCAGAGCGAACGGGCATTCGCAAGCATCGTGCCTCTCCCCTGTTGTTCTTGGCGGACCGGCGGCGATCGGTTCGCGGCGGCCTCCTGCGCGGGAGACCTTAGCAGATGAGCTGCTCGGCATGCTCGGCCGTATCCGCTTGATTCGCCCGGATCTCGCGTCATCATCGCCACATGATCATCGCTTACACACGCGCCGCGAGCCCGGCCCTCGCACACTGCGAGCTCACGCATCTCGCTCGCCAGCCGCTCGACGTCGAAGCAGCTGCGCGCGAGCACGAGGCCTACGAGGCGCTGCTGAGATGCCTTGGCGCCGAAGTCCGCCGGCTGCCAGCCACTCCCGATCTGCCGGATTCCGTGTTCGTCGAGGACACGGCGGTCGTGCTCGATGAGATCGCCGTCATCACGCGGCCCGGTGCGGTGTCGCGACGCGACGAGACGGCCTCGACAGCTGCCGCGCTCGCCGTTCATCGTCCCCTCGGGCACATCGAGCAACCCGGCACGCTCGACGGCGGCGACGTGCTTGTCATCGGTCGTCGCGTGTATGTGGGGCGGTCGTCACGCACCAACGATGCGGCCATCGGTCAGCTCGAAAGGCTGCTGCAGCCGCTCGGCTACACGGTCCTTCCGGTGGAGTTCACCGGCTGCCTGCACCTGAAGTCCTGCGTGACTCAGGTGGCCGAGGACCTCGTGCTGTTGAATCCGGCCAGCGTCGGTGCCGAGGTGTTCACCGGATGCCGTGCGATCACGGTGGACCCGGCCGAGCCACTTGCGGGTAATGCCCTGATGCTGGGTGGATCCGTGATCCATCCGGAACACTTCCCGGGTACGGGCTCGAGACTCGTGGCCGCAGGACTGCGGGTGTTACCGGTCGCGATGAAGGAACTCGCGAAGGCGGAAGCCGGAGTGACCTGCTGCAGCCTGCTGTTCCGTAGCGGCTGGCGCAGGGCGCATGCACGGGCCTCGAAGCACGCCGTGATTGCGCAGTGAGTAGGTCACCGCGGCCGGCCGCGCTCCGCGGCTCAGTTCCGTCGCAGCATCAGCACATTGCCCGCCACCGCCAGCGCCGCGCCGGCGAGCGTCAGCGCACCCGGGCGAAAGGCCTCGAAGGCCATCGACACCACGAGTGCCAGCAGCGGGGTCATGACACCGATCGCGCCGGCGGGACCGGGCCCGATGCGCTCCTGGAGCGTCAGGAAGCAGGCGAAGGTGAGCACGGAACCGGCCAGTGCGAGGTACAGCAGCGACACCCACCAGGATGCCACCGCCGGCAACTCGAAGTTCTGTCCCTGCAGCAGCGCCACGATGGCGGCGGCAGCCGCGCCGTAGACCATGCCGAACCCGAGCGCCGGCCAGAACGGGAGGCCGCGCAGTCGATTTCGACTCGCGGCCAGGCTGCCGACCGCCGACAGCAGAACCGCGACGACGGTGAACAACACGCCGAGTCCGGTCTCGCGATTGCCCGCCGCCTCGCCGAACTCCGGCCAGAACATCAGCGCCACGCCCAGGAGCCCGAGCAACCCGCCGAGCACGAACCGTCGCGGGATGACGACGCCGAACAGTGCCCGCGCGCCGACCCCGACCACCAGCGGTGAAGCCGAGTACCCCACCGCGACCAGGCCGGACACGACGTGGCGCTCCGCGTGATACACGCAGATGTACGAAACGCCGTACAGGAAGACGCCCTGCAGCGCGAACAGCGCGTGGTCGCGCAGGGTGAAATCCAGGCCGATTCCACGGGCGGCACACAGCGCGAGCACCGCGGCACCGGCCAGCGCGAAGCGTAACGCCACGCCGACCTCCGGGGCGGTGTGGCCGAGCTGGAAGGTGATCGCGTACCAGGTCGTGCCCCAGGTGAGCACGCAGATCGCGAACAATTGCCAGTTCTTCAGCCGGTGCATGGGGGATCATTCCGAGTGCCGCCGGCCCGCCGGGGAAGGACACCCTAGCGGTTCCAATCGAACGGGCCAACCAGCGCGCGAGCTAGGAGCCGGGCTCCACGGATCGGGCGGCGCCTTCCAGTGACCGCTCGGCTGTGACCCGCGATGCGTTCCGCGTGCCGGACCATACGATCGCCATTCCGCGACGCACGGTCGAATCATTCTTCGAAGTCACCGCCGAGGAGTGTGCGCACCCGATGTCGCTGCCAGCGATGTCTGCCGCCCGCATGAGGCCGTTCATCGACGGCTTGCGGTTCCCGAGTTGACGAGACCGAACTCGGTCGCCTCCTCGCGCGTCAGCACGCGGATCCCTCCGGCAGGCACCTTTCGCATGAGTTCGGCAAGCTGCGGGCTGGCGCCCATCTCGAGGAGGTAGCGGGTCGCATCGGCCTGGACGCGACGCTCAAACGCCTCGTCATCCGCAAGCGGCACACGGTTGCGTGCGCGGTGCACGCCGAGCACCGATCCTTTGCGCAGCGAGCGCTGCACTCCACCCGCGAAGGCGAACGGGCAGGCGCTGTAGCACACGCCGTCGGCGGGACGGCGGACGTTCGAGGTACGAGTGCCGACGTGTGTGTCGAAACCGCGCTCGCGAAGGAACCGGCCGATCGCCATTCCCGCGAGCAGGCTGCCGCCCGGTGAGTTGAAGTAGACGTCGGCCTGCGCGATGCCCTGCTGGTCCACGAACTGCGCGAGTCTCTGGTCAGCACCCGACTCGATCACGCCGTCGAGATACAGCATCCAGCCTCGGCCGCGGTCTACGCTCGCAGACTCGATCTGGAGATAGGCCCTGGGAATCGGCGTGGAGTCGGCGAACGAATTTCCGGCCGACGCGGCATACGCAACCACGGCCAGCGCGGCAATGACGATGCGGCCTTGAGCAATTCGAATCATGTCAGCAATGTTGCCGCAACCGCATCCCGGTCCGCCCAGCGCGGGACCACGTCGCGACGCCAGCCAGCGTCGCGGGCCTGGTGGCAGCGCCCCGCTTGCGGCAGTCCGGCCGAGTCCCTAGAGTTCGTTGCCCGTTTGTACACCCCCACATCGCAAGGAGTCGATCATGAGCGTGACCGGAACCTGGAACCTGACCCTCAACTCGCCGCTGGGTGACCAGGCGGCCACGCTGCAGATCCAGGAGGCGGGCGGCGCCTACCAGGGCACCCTGAAGGGCCAGGGCGATCCAACCGCCGTCGAGGAACTCAAGGTGGACGGCTCGAACGTCGGCTTCTCGGCCGACGCCGATACGCCGGTCGGGCGCCTGAAGCTGGGCTTCAACGGCACGGTCGCCGGCGACAGCCTCTCGGGCACCTACAGCACCCCGTTCGGCGGGTTCAACTTTTCGGGCACCCGCGCCTGACGCGAGTCGCCGTGTCCAGCGCGGCGGGCCGTCCGTGCCCGCCGCGTTGCCCCCCCGCCGTTCCGGTTACTTCATCGAGTGCATGCCGAACAGGTTGCCCTCGGTGTCGTAGGCAAGTGCGACGTGGCCGTACTGGCCTATGGACATCTTCTCCCGCTGCAGCTTCCCACCCGCGCCCGCGACGCGCCCGGCGGGGACTGCGCAGTCCTCGCAGCTGAAATAGACCAGCGTGCTGTTGCCGCCCGAGGGAACCTCCGGGACGCGTAGCAGCGCGCCCGAGATGCCGGGCGCGTCCTCGGACATCGGGAAAGCCCACATCTCGAGGCCGTCCGCCTCGAGTTTCGTCATGGTCGTGTCGAGCACGGCCTCATAGAACTTCCTTGCACGCGGGAGATCCTGGACGTAGATCTCGAACCAGCCGACGGGATTGGGCTTCATGACAGTTCTCCCCTGGTTTGTGTCGTTGGCAGGCCAAGCATATCGCTGCGGGGGCGACGCGCCCACGGGTGCTAACATTTCGACCACACCGGTCGCATCGAGGCTTGCTTGCCGATCCCAACCGCCATGGCGGTCAGCACCACAAATCTGCTGATCGCATTCGTCGCGCTGTCAGTCGGATCCGCGATGGACGCGGCGCGCGCCGAAGCGGTCTCGGCGGGGTCGTCCGGGCTGCCGGCGAGCTTCGCAGGCATGCTGCCCTGCATGGCTTCCGACGGTGTTGGCTCGCAGCTCGATCTCTGGCCCGACGGCGTATTTCACCTGCAGCGCCGCTGCGAAGGCACGACCAGCCGCGACGACGATCGCGGCCGCTGGGAACGTACGCCCGAAAGCGATGGGATCCGCCTGCACGGGGGGCGCGAGATGCCGCTCGTCTTCGCATGGCGCGGGCCCGACGTGCTGGTGCCGCTCGACGTGCAGGGACACCCGACCGGCGGTGGCCGATTCGAGCTGCGTCGCCTCCCGGCGTTTCGGCCCGCATCGATCGCCCTCGGCCTGCACGGCATGTTCCGCTACATGGCCGACGCCGCGAGCCTCGAGGAATGCCTCACCGGGCGCATCTACCCCGTCGCGATGGAAGGCGATTACCTCGCGCTCGAGCGCGCTTACATGGCCTCCGAAGCCGGCGGTACCGGCAAGCCGATCATGGCGAGCTTCGACGGTGAGATTGCCGTGCGGCCGGCGATGGAAGGCGAACGCATGACGCCGACCGTGATCGTGAAGCGATTCGTGAACCTCTGGCCGGACGGCCGCTGCGAGCAGGCGATGAGCCGTGCGAGCCTGGCGGACACCTACTGGCGACTGGTACGGCTGGGTGATGAGCCCGTGGTCACCGCGGCAAACGAGCGCGAGGCGCACCTCGTCCTTCACTCGCGCAACGATCTCTACAAGGGCAGCTTCGGCTGCTTCCGGTACGCGGGCCAGTACCGCGTCGACGGCGAAGGGATCACGTTCGACACGCCGCAATGGACGGCCGAGGGTGCCTGCGTGACCATCGCACCAGGCTCGGCGTCGCCGCCCCGGTCGGCCTACTCGGACACGCTGCGGAGCGTGCAGCGCTGGGCGATCAACGCGCAGGTGCTGGAGTGGTTCGACGGAGCGGGAAACAGCGTCGCCGTGTTCGAGGCCGTGTACCTGCGTTAGGCGAACAAGCTGCCACCCGATGCTGAAATGCCGAGACCTTCATCCACCGGAGAGAAACTCGATGCGAAACCTGACGACGCACGCAGCGGCCCTGCTGCTAGCCGCGACCATGGCCGCATGCACGCCCATGACCGCCGGCGCTGAGACACCGTCGCTCGAGGGCAAGTCGTGGGTGCTCTCGTCCCTGCCCGGCCACGACCTCGGCGCGACTCAGCCTCCCACGCTGCGCTTCGAGGATGGCAACGCCGGCGGCAGCGACGGCTGCAACCGGTACTCGATGGGCTACGCCACCAGGGGCCACAAGCTCGAATGGACCGGGCCCGGCGTGGCCACCCAGATGGCCTGTCCGCCCGAGACCATGAAGCTCGCGCAGGCCTTCACGGACGCGGTGCGCGGCTCGACGAGTTACCGCATCAAGGACGGCCGGCTCGAGCTGCTCGGTGACGACGGCAAGCTGCGCGCCACTCTGGACGCACAGGCTGCGACGCTCACCGGCACTGCGTGGCATGCCACCGGCATCAACAACGGCAAAGGCGCGGTTGCGAGCGTCGTGCTCGGCAGCCAGGTGACCATGGTCTTCGGCACCGACGGTCGGGTGACCGGCTCGGCGGGCTGCAACAGCTACAACGCAGGCTACGAAGCCAATGCGACGCAGATCAGGTTTACGCCGGCCGCCTCGACTCGCAAGATGTGCGCGAGCAACGACGTGATGCAGCAGGAGCAGGCTTTCCTGAAGGCGCTGGAATCCGCCTCGACGCTGCGTTTCGAGGGCAACCAACTCGAGCTGCGCCGCGCCGACGGCGCGCTTGCGATTGCACTGATTCGGGACGAGGACAAGTAGTGACCATGGCATGGCCGAGTCGCGACTGCGCCCGCAGCTCCGGATCGATCGATGCCGGTGCAATGGCCACTACGGCATGAAGCCGGTGAGCGCCGGCGACGTCGAGAGTTTCGTCCGCGCAACCCTGGGCTGTGGATGCCCGGACGAGGTGTTCCGCTCGGTCTCGGTCAGGCAGGTCCCGGCGGCCGCCAGGCAGTTGGCGCACACCGAGATTCTGGTTGGATCGCGCCTGCTGATCCGGGTGTTCGCTGCACCCCCCGATCCGGCCGAAGCGACGTGGCTCGAGCGGCTGGTCGCCGACGGCGGAGCCGCGCGCGACCGCCATGGATACAACCGCTTCCGCCTGGTGGTGGTCGTGCCGGCACCGACCAGGGCCACCGGTGGCCGCACCGATCTCGCCGCGAGGTTCGCTCGCGCGTCCGCGGGTGACGAACGCGTGCACCTGCACCTGTTGACGTCGGATCAGCTGCCCGTGTCGCTGCGTGCGCCGGCGACCCGATCCGCTGTCGGGGTTGCCACGCCCTCGCCCGCCGAGGTGACGCTCGCGAAATAGCCACTGCGCACGATCTCCGGGGTCATCGCCGACGCGTGCGGCTGAAACAGCTCGAGCAGCAATCCGTCGGGCGCCTGCGCCATCGCGTAGTCGCCCTCCGGATGGCGACGGATTTCCGTCACCGAGACCTCCGCGGCGCGCAGCCGCCCGACCAGCGACTCGAGCTCGTCGGTCTCGATGCCGAGGTGGTGGACCGTGCCGCTGCCGGCGTGCCGCGGCGGCTGGGAATACAGGTGCAGCCGCCCCTCGCCCACGCGCAGGAAGACATTGCGCGCCCCGGCGAAATCCGCATCGAGCATTACGGTCGCGCCGAAGTGCTCACGCCAGAAACCGATAGTGCGGTCCGCGTCGGACGCGAACAGGTGGACGTGATGCAGACTCAGCATGCTCGTCTCCCCGGGAAGGTCAGCGACATTCTCCTGCTTACGGACCGGGAAAACAGGGGAATTCCCTGACCGTTTTCTGTAGATTGCGCGCCCATGAAAAACCTTACCCGCCGTGACTTCGTGATGGGCTCCACCGCGCTCGGCCTCGTGCTGGCGGCCCGCGAGGGCCTCGCCGCCGGCGACGACCGCGCACTGATCTACCGCGAGGCCGAGCGCCGCCACGACGAGTCGTTGCAGCGGCTGCAGGACTGGATCCGCACGCCGACCATTGCGGCGGAAGGCCGCAACGTCGAGGAAGGCTGCGCGCAGATGATGCGGCTGCTCGGCGAGGCGGGCTTCCAGCAGGTCGAGCGCATGCCCACCGACGGGGTGCCCGGCGTGTTCGCGACGCTCGACGCCGGCGCGAAACGCACGATCGGCGTGTACTTCATGTACGACGTGAAGCAGGCGAATCCCGACGAGTGGTCCTCGCCGCCCTGGGACGCGAAGCTCGTGGACATGCCGGGTGTGGGCAGCGTCGTCATGGGCCGCGGCGCCGTGAATCAGAAGGGCCCGCAGTCGGCATTCCTCGCCGCGCTGCATGCCTTCCGCGCCGCGGGCCGCACGCTGCCCGTCAACCTCGTGCTGGTCGCCGAGGGCGAGGAAGAAATCGGCTCGCCGCACTTTGCGCAGGTGGTGCGTGCGCCCGCGCCGCTTGCGATGCTCGCGAAGACCGAGGGCGTGTTCATGCCCTTCGCTTCGCAGGGACTCGACGGCAACATCACCATCAACCTCGGCGCCAAGGGCATCGTCGAGCTCGAGCTGATCGCGAGCGGCGAGCGCTGGGGCCGCGGCCCTGGCAAGGACGTGCACTCGAGCCTGCGGGCGACGCTCGACAGCCCTGCTTTCCACCTCGTGCAGGCCCTCAACTCGCTGGTGACCGCCGACGGCGACCCGGCGATCGACGGACTGACGGATCGAGTGCGGCCGCTGCCGGCCGCCGATCGCGCGCTGCTCGACACCGCGGCACGGCGTCTCGACGAAGCCACATGGAAGAAGTCCTATTCGGTGCAGCGCTTCGCGCACGACGCCGACTTCCGCACTGCCCTCGAGAATCTGGTCTCGAAGCCCACGGTGAACATCGAGGGACTCGTCGGCGGCTACACGGGCCCCGGCGGCATGACGGTGTTGCCGACGAAGACCACCGCCAAGCTCGACCTGCGCCTCGTCCCCGACATGACCCACGAGGACACGATTGCCAAGATCCGGGCGCACCTCGAGAAGCGCGGCTTCGGCGACCTCGAGGTTAAGGTGGGTGGCGGCTACGACCCCACGACCACGCGGGCCGACGCGCGCCTCGTCCAGTCGCAGGCTGCGGTGTACCGCGCCGCGGGCGTCGAGCCAGTGCTCTGGCCGCGGCTCGCTGGCTCGTGGCCCGGTTATCTCTTCACGGGCGCCCCGCTCGGGCTGCCGGCCGGGCACTTCGGGCTTGGCCATGGCGCGCGCGCGCACGCCCCCGACGAGTACTACCTGATCGAGTCGCAGAACCCGAAGCTCGCGGGCTTCGATGCGGCCGTGAAGTCCTACGTGGACTACCTCTACCAGCTTGCCTGACCACATCCCGCGCGATCCGGCTACCGAGGGTCTCGGGAGCGGGGCGCGCCCGAATCGATGGAGCAAATCATGAACCGGACCGATCGCGGCGCCCTGTCGCTGCTGCTCGTGGCACTGCTCGCAGCACCGACCCTCGCCGACACGGCCCCCGCGACCGCCGCGGCGTCGGCGGCGTCGGCCACAGCCGCGCTTGCCTATCCCTCCACTCGCACCGGAGACGTCGTGGACGACTACCACGGTCAAAAGGTCGCCGATCCCTACCGCTGGCTCGAGGACCTCGACTCGAAGGACACGGCCGACTGGGTCGCCGCGCAGAACAAGGTCACTGCCGCATTTCTCGACAAGCTCCCGCAGCGCGAAACGATCCGCAAGCGACTCACCGAGCTGTGGGACTACCGCCGCACCGGCGTTCCCGTGCGCGAAGCCGGCCAGCTGTGGTTCCAGCAGAACAGCGGCCTGCAGCGCCAGTCGCCGCTGTACCGGCAGGCGGACATGAAGGGACCGCCGACACTCGTGATCGATCCGAACACGCTCTCGCCGGACGGCTCGGTGCAGATGGCGCAGTGGTCGCCTTCTCCGGACGGCCGCTACCTCGCCTACACGCTCGCGAAGGGTGGGTCGGATGTGCAGGACGTCCAGGTGCGCGACCTTTCGACCGGTCAGGATCTGCCCGTCGTGGTGCGCAACATCAAGTTCAGCGGCCTCAGCTGGACGAAGGACAGCAAAGGTTTCCTCTACTCGCGCTACAGGGGCACGGAGGCCGGTGCCGACTTCGACAAGGCGTCCGAATTCCACCAGGTCTGGTACCACACGATCGACGGACGCACTCCCGATCGCCTGGTCTTCGACCGGCCGCAGCATCCGCGCGACGGAGTCAGTGCCGGCCTGAGCGACGACGGACGCTGGCTGTTCCTCGCAGCCGGCAGCGGCACGACCTACAACCGCCTCTGGGTCGCCGACCTCGGCTCGGCCCAAGAGCCGGATCTCGCGGCATCGGCGAGGTTGATGGCCGCCGAGGAGGACGCCATTCACACCCCGCTCGGCGTGGTCGGCGACGAGGTCTACCTCTACACGACTTACCAGGCGCCGAACGGCCGCATCGTCGCCGCGAAGGCCGGCGAAAGCGACCGCGCGAAGTGGCGCACGGTGGTTCCGGAAGGCAGAGAGGCGATCTCCGAGGGCGACGCGGTCCTGGTAGGCAACCGTCTCGGTATCGTCTACCTCGTGGACGTGCAGAGCCGCGTGAAGCTGTTCGGGCTCGACGGGAAGGCGCAGGGCGAGATCGCGCTGCCGGAGCCGGGCTCGGTGACGGAGATCAGCGGCCGCAACGACGGAAACGAGGTCTTCCTCAACTTCACCTCCTTCCTGCGGCCGGCGACGGTGTTTCGCCACGAGTTCGCGACCTCGGCGATGGAGCCGTTCTATCCGCCACAGTCGCCGTTCGACGCGTCGCAGTACGAGACGCGGGCGTTGTTCTACAGCTCGAAGGACGGCACGCGCGTGCCGATGTTCGTCACGCTGCGCAAGGGCACTGAGCTCGACGGCCGCAACCCGACAGTGCTGTTCGGCTACGGTGGCTTCAACATTTCGGTGGTGCCGACATTCTCGCCGGCGGTGGCGGGCTGGCTCGAGCTGGGCGGCGTCTACGCGGTGGCGAACCTGCGCGGCGGCGGCGAGTACGGCTCCAACTGGCACCGCGCCGGCACGCGGGAGCGCAAGCAGAACGTGTTCGACGACTTCATCGCTGCCGGCGAATTCCTCGTGCGGGAGAAGTACGCGACCCCCTCGCGACTCGCGATCCGCGGCGGTTCGAACGGCGGCCTGCTGGTGGCCGCCTCGATGATCCAGCGACCCGACCTGTTCGCGGTGGCTCTGCCCGCGGTCGGCGTGCTCGACATGATGCGCTACCACAAGTTCTCCGCCGGTCCGTTCTGGTCGGACGACTACGGCTCGTCCGACGACCCGGCCGGCGCGAAGTACCTGCTCGCCTACTCGCCGCTGCACAACCTCAAGCCCGGCACCTGCTACCCGGCGACCCTGATCACGACCGCGGATCGCGACGACCGCGTGGTGCCGAGCCACTCGTTCAAGTTCGCCGCCGCGCTGCAGAAGGCCCAGGGCTGCCCGCGGCCGACCCTGATTCGCATCGAGGTCGCCGGCAGCCACGGCTACCGGCCGACCGACCGCGTGATCGCGGAGTGGGCCGACGTGTGGGCGTTCACGCTCGCGAACCTCGAGCCTTCGAACTGAGTCAGCCGCGTACCGGCGGGGCCCGCGCCGCCGGCACGACGCCGCCTCTCCGCCGCGGTCGGATGCCGACTTAACGCCGCAGCCGCGCCTTCGTGCGCTTCATGTGCGTCACGTGAGTGCCGTCGCGGGCGACCTTCGAGTCGCCCTTCCCGGCGGTGAGCTGCACGTAGCTGCCGTCGGGCTGCATCTGCCAGGCGTTGCGGCGGTCCTCGAGCTGCACGACGAGGTCCTCCCAGAGCCGCTCGCGGAGCTGGCGCACCAGCACCGGGGCCACCGCCTCGACGCGCCGCGACAGGTTGCGGTCCATCCAGTCCGCCGAGCCGATGTAGAAATCGCCCTCGAGTGGATCTTCCTGGCCGTTGGCGAAGTGGAACAGGCGACCGTGCTCGAGGAACCGGCCCACGATCGAGCGCACGCGCAGGTTCTCGGTCCACCCCGCGACGCCCGGGCGCAGGCAGCAGAAGCCGCGGATGATCAGGTCGATCGGGACTCCGGCCTGCGACGCTTCCGACAGCGCCTCGCACATCGGCAGGTCCTCGAGCTGGTTCATCTTCGCCACGATCCGTGCCGGGCGCCCCGCCTGGTGGTGCTCGATCTCGCGGCGGATCAGCTGGATGAAACTCTCGCGCATGTTCAGCGGCGCCACGAGCAGCCGCTCGAACTTCGGCGCACGCGAATAGCCCGTGAGATGGTGGAACAGATTCACCACGTCGCGCGTGATGGTCGGGTCGCAGGTGAAGAGTCCGTAGTCCGTGTACATCCGCGCGGTCTTGACGTGGTAGTTGCCGGTGCCGATGTGCGCGTAGGTGCGCAGGCCGTCGCCCTCGCGGCGCACCACCAGCGCAAGCTTGGTGTGGGTCTTCAGCCCGCGCATGCCGTAGATCACGTGGTCGCCGGCCTTCTGCAGCTCGTTCGCCCAGTGCAGGTTGCGCTCCTCGTCGAAGCGCGCCTTGAGCTCGACCAGGCAGGCCACCTGCTTGCCGTTCTCGGCCGCCCTGATCAGCGACCGCACGAATGGCGTGTCGTCTCCGAGCCGGTATACTGTCATCTTGATGGTGGTGACGGCCGTGTCGTTCGCGGCGTCGCGGATGAAGCGCTCGACCGTGGCGTCGAAGCTCTCGTAGGGGTGCTGCACCAGCACATCGCCCGCGCGGATCACGGCGAAGAGATCCGCGTCCTCCTCCATGCCCACGGGCACCAGCGGTGACCACGGGGCGTCGCGCAGCTCCGCAATCGGCAACGCGGCGAGCTGGAACAGCGAAGTGTAGTCGAGCGGACCGGCGAGCTGGAACACGTCGCTGTCGCGCAACTCGAAGCGGCTCATCAGCCCCTCCAGGATCTCCGACCGCGGTGCCTCGCCGAACTCCAGGCGCACCACGGGCTGGAATCGCCGCTGTCGAAGCTGCTCCTCCACCAGCTCCCGGATGCTGTTGTCGGTGTCCTCCTCGATCGCGATGTCCGCGTTGCGCGAGACGCGGAACAGCGTCGCCTGCTCGACGGACACGCCGGGGAACAGTTTGTGGGCGTTCTGGCGCACGAGATCCTGCAGCGCCACGAAGCAGCGCTCGCCGTCGGGCACGCCCGTCCGCAGCGCGATCCACTGCGGCAACGTGGTCGGCACCTTGACGCGCACGTTGATGGCGTCGGTCGCCTGCGGATCGCGCAGCACGAATCCCCAGGACGTCGAGAGGTTCGACATGAAGGGGAACGGGTGGGACGGGTCGAGGCTGAGCGGAGTGAGCGCCGGTGAGACGTGATGGTCGAAGTACTCGGAGGCCTCGACGCGCTGCGAATCACTGAGCTCGTCCCAGGCGGCCAGACGTACCCCCTGCTGCGCGAGCAGCGGCCGCAGCCGCTCGAAGCAGGCCGCCTGCTCCAACAGCATCGGGAACAGTGCGGAGCGCAGCCGCTCCATGTGGGCGTGGAACTGGTCGATGCTGGTCGGGTTGCCGCTGGCGTAGGCCCGCGTGCGCATGGCGCCCACGCGCTTCATGTAGAACTCGTCGAGGTTCGACGTGAAGATCGCGAGGAACTTGAGCCGCTCGAGCAATGGCGTACGGTCGTCGAGCGCCGCGCTCAGCACGCGCCGGTTGAACTCGAGCCAGCTCAGGTCGCGGTCGACCCATGCGTCACGCAGCAGTGCCTGGCGTCGCGACCGACTGTCTTTGCTCAAGCTCGTGACTCCGTGAACGGGCGTGCATTGTAGCCTCCGCATGTCAGGTTGCCGCTCCGTGACACGCGCGAAAAAAAGCCCGAGCTGGAACCCTCCGGCGGCCCTCCCCGGCGCATCCGCCCACGGGCGTGTGCCACCGGTCACAAATTGCAGCATTGCGGCCCGGATTCGTTGTGTTCGGGGCCGTTCCGAAGCTTAACTCTCCCCCTGTGCAGGTCGCGGGGCAGTCCCGGAGGGCTCTTGGCATTCCTAATCGTCTCATTCGGTCGCCTGACCAAGTCCCGCGCGCGCACCCTCCGTGCGAAACCGGTGCTGCTGGCCATGGGCCTCGGCCTGCTCCTGACGATGGGGGTCTGCGTCGCTGTGGGTTATCAGCTGGCCCGGCTCAGCACGCCGGTCATCACGATGTCCGCACCCGCTGGCGCAGATCGCCCGGAGTTTCTTGCGCTCGTGAACCGCGTCGGGACCCTGGCTGGTCGGCTCGTCCAGCTCGAGAGCCAGGCGGCGGTGCTGGCGGAGCGGCTCGACGTCGAGCCGGTCAACGCCACGCTCACGCGCAGCGCGACGGACCAGGCCAGCGGTGGTCCGCTGGTCGCGATCAACGGACTGGATCGCGTCGAGGCCGACATCGACCGGCTGCAAGGCACGTTCGAGGGCCTGTCGGACGCGCTGGTGCAGCAGGAGCTCGAGGCGATGGCCTTCCCGAACCGCCTGCCCGTCGCAGGCGGCAAGGTTTCCGTGAGCTCGAGTTTCGGCACCCGCCACGATCCTTTCACCGGCAGGCTGGCACGCCACACCGGGCTCGACATTCCGGCGCGGCACGGCACGCCAATCCTCGCGAGCGGCGGAGGTCGCGTGATCTTCGCGGGTTGCAAGGGCGCCTACGGCCTGGCCGCGATCATCGACCACGGCGACGGATTGTCCACGTTGTACGGCCATGCGTCGAAGCTGCTGGTGCGCACCGGCGACGTCGTGCT
>Ga0114939_10000990_pt1 | contig 23077 bp, 23 predicted proteins | sample AshMeaCrysSpring_FD_87196 | JGI IMG/M metagenome (GOLD analysis project Ga0114939, IMG submission 87196) | Groundwater microbial communities from Big Spring, Nevada to study Microbial Dark Matter (Phase II) - Ash Meadows Crystal Spring | ecosystem: Environmental > Aquatic > Deep subsurface >...
CTAGTTCACCCTGCCTTTTATCTTTTAAAGTTATTAACAATGTAGCAGGAAATTAACACCCCCCAGACACCCCATAGTAATAGTAATAGATTTATGATATTTTGATCAATACAAGACCAAAGGTTATCGGAATGTCTCGTTCCGCTAAAAAAAACCCTATGGGAAATTCCAGCAATGAAATTTAAACAGGCTCTTCGTTAGATTACTGTAAAATGCGGCTGGTTTGGCAATTGGCTTGGAGCACAGGTTATTTTTGCAGCATTATTTGATGTAACCGTATGACACCTGTACACACCCGTTTTTTTGCCGTAGTAGCCTTGTTGCTGCTTACTTCGGCACTGCCAGCCCAAAGCAAAAAGAAACTGCAGAAAGCCAAAGCCCGCGAAGAAGCCGCAATAGTAGCCAACCTGAAGCAACACATAGCCGTACTGGCCCACGACAGCCTGGAAGGTCGCCGCACCGGCACTGCGGGCGAGCGAAAAGCTGTAAATTTCCTGGTTAACTATTACAGCACACTGGGTTTGCAACCTGCCGGCCCGGGAGGCAGCTACGAACAACCATTTGTGATAGACGAGGGTAAAGTGCCCGCCGCAACCAGTCAATTTGAGCTAAACGGGGGTAAACTAAAATTGTACGAAGAATGGTTTCCCCTGGCCTGGAGTGGCAGTGGCAAGATATCGTCGGCCAACTCCATAGCCCTGCACGAAGCCGGCGAAGCCTGGTGGATAGACCTGGCCGATATAATGGAAACAAATGCCAACAACCCGCACTTTTTACTGGAGCAGCACCTGCTTACGCTGGCTAAAGAGTTAGCCACTAAAGGCGCTACAGCCCTGCTACTTTTTAACGATAGCAATAAGCCCGACAGCCTGGCTTTTAAAGGCAAAGACCGCACGGAATCTGTGCCCATACCCATAGTGTATGTAAGCAAGGCTGCCCTTAGCGCCATGCGCATTACGCCCGATAGTGCCCTATACCCCAAGCTGGAGGTGGCCTTTGAACCTAAAAAACGCAACGGCTATAACGTGTTAGTAAGCATAGATAATGGCGCCCCGCAAACGGTTATCCTGGGTGCACACCTTGACCACCTGGGCTATGGCGAAGACCTCAACAGCCGCCACAGCGGTAAGCCTGCAATACACAATGGCGCCGATGACAATGCCAGCGGTACGGCCGCCCTTATGGAACTGGGTCGAATTCTGAAAAGTGCACCTTACAAAAAGAACAACTACCTGCTGGTGCACTTTAGCGGCGAAGAACTGGGCTTGTATGGTAGTAAGTACTTTACCGAAAATCCTACTACTTCCCTGGCCGATGTAACCTACATGGTAAACATGGATATGGTAGGCCGACTTAACGATAGTACCAGTGCGCTTACCGTGGGTGGCGTGGGCACCTCGCCCACCTGGGGCCCGCTGCTGCAAACGGTGGCCGCCAACAACTTTGTGCTGAAAGTAGACAGCAGCGGCACCGGCCCCAGCGACCACACGTCATTTTACCGCAAAAACATACCGGTGCTATTTTTCTTTACCGGCCTGCACACCGATTACCATAAGCCCAGCGATGATGCCGAAACCATTAATTACTCCGGCGAGGCCAAGGTGGTAACCCTGATACGCGATATAATAGCCCAGGCCGACGGGCAGGGCAAGCTGGCATTTACCAAAACCCGCGAGCAAACCATGGGCACCCGCGGCTTTAAGGTAAGTATAGGCATAATGCCCGACTATACCTGGCCAGGCCAGGGTGTAAAAGCCGATGGGGTAATAGACGGCAGACCTGCCAAGAAAGCAGGGCTGCAGGCAGGCGATGTTATCCTGCAACTGGGCGACCACCTTATTACCGGCGTAGAAATGTATATGCAGGCACTCAACCGCTTCGAAAAGGGACAAACTACTACCATTACCTTTAGGCGGGGCAATGAGGTGAAGGAGGAGAAGATTACCTTTTAACAATCCTGAAGAATGGCCAAACTGTTAATAGACAACGAAGCGCTGGCCGAGGAATATTTTGAGGATGCCCGCCTGCTGGGCATTCAGTGCCCTGTGGATGCCGCACGATTTGTGTGGATGGTAAACAATGCCTTTTTGTACGACTTTGCCTATCAAAACAATCAGGAAGTAGTTTTGGAAAAGCGCAGGCGCGAAATACGCTTTGGCTTGTACACCTGCCGCGAAGGGCATATGGAGGTAAGCCACCTGATTTACATAAATCAGAGCGAAGGCGAATACCTGCTGCCCGAGCTGCGGTACCTCGATTACCTGTGGCTAATGAAGGGCGAAATACCTGCCGTTGGTTTTGCTGAAACGCTGATGCAGCAATTACGTACCCTGCCGCAGGTGCAACTGGTAACGGAGCTAACGAATGAACGCATACGTAATAAGCAGCATTTGGTGTTATAGCAGCAGGTGATTTTACCATACTGTCGGCCCGTGACGGGGATACCATACTGCCGCGTCGATGGCGCTACCATAAGGTTGCTCCTGACGGGGCTGTTATTTTGTGGGGGTTTCAACTAGCGTTGCGCCCTGGGCATCGTCGTAATACAAGGCGAGCTGTTTGAGTTGCTGCTTCAATTCCTTAACCAGCTTGTTGTATTTGGGCTGCCCGTACAGGTTGTGTACTTCCAACTTGTCTGTTTTAAGGTCGTAAAGCTCCCAGTATGGTTGTGGTTTTTCAAAGCGCATTAGCTTGTAGCGCTGTGTGCGTATACCAATGTGCGGCGGCACCGCATGAGGCTCGGGATACTCGTAATAGCGGTAGTACATGGCGGTGCGCCAGGTTTTGGCGGGCTTTTTGCCCGTAAGCAGAGGCATCATGCTTTCGCCTTGTATATCGGCCGGTATGGTTACACCGGCGGCTTGCAGCAAGGTGGGTACCATGTCTATATTTACCACCATATCGTTCACTTTTATGCTTGGGGCTATTACACCAGGGTAGCGCATTACCAGCGGTGTGCTCAGGCTTTCTTCGTACATAAAGCGCTTGTCGAACCAGCCATGCTCGCCCAGGTAAAAGCCCTGATCGCTTGTTTATATTACCAGGGTATTTTTGGCCAGGCCGGTACTATCGAGGTAGTGTAGTACCTGCTCTATACTACGGTCGAGGCTGCGGGCGGTGGCCAGGTAGTCTTTCAGGTAGCGCTGATACTTCCAGCGAAGCAACGCCGCACTATCGTTCTTTACACTATCATATTCATCGGCTATTTTATCGTAGTAGCCTTTAAATACTTGCTTTTCTGCAGGTGCAAAGCGGTTGTATATCCCATTTTTTTCATAGTTGGGCCGCACCTTGAGGTCAAGGGCCAGGCGCATGGTTTTATCAATAGTCATATCCTGCGCAGCGGCGGCAGGGCGGCCTTTATAGTTGTCGAAAAAATTGGGTGGCAGCGGAAAGTCTATCTTGTCGTACGCGCCCAGGTCGGGTAGGTCGGGCAGCCACTCGCGGTGGGTGGCTTTTTGGCCTATTACCAAAAAGAAGGGCCTGGAACTATCGCGCTGGTTGAGCCATTGCAGGCTTTTGGAAGTAATAATATTGGTAACGTACCCTGTTTGACGCACGGTATCGTTGCTCATGGTTATAAAGTCGGGGTTATAATAGTGACCCTGGTCGGGCAGCACGGTCCAGTAGTTAAAGCCCTGGGGCAGGGTATTCAGGTGCCACTTACCTATCCAGGCGGTTTGGTAGCCTGCGGCGCCCAGCAACTTTTGCACCTGCTGCTGGCTACCATCAAAGCGGCGGTTTGGGCTATTGTCTACCAATCCGCTGCGGTGGCCATATTTGCCTGTAAGCAGCACAGCGCGGCTGGGTGCGCAAATGCTGTTGGTAACCAGCGCGTTCTTAAAGATGGCCCCTTCGCGGGCAATGCGATCTATGCCCGGTGTTTGCACCAGAGTATTGCCATAGGCGCTAATGGCCTGGCGAGTGTGGTCGTCGCTAAAAATGATGAGAATATTAGGGCGGCTCTTATTTTGGGCAAAAGCAATAAATGGCAACAATAATAACCAAATGCAGACCAAGCGCATGCAGGATAATGCTTTCATAGTATAAAAGTAAGGGCTTCTAAGTATGGCGGTATACAGATTGCACGAAGGCGATCTGCCATTAGAAAATGACAGCTTTGCAACATAACCGGCTACCGTGATCACCAGCTAATTTCAGCAGTTGTAATATAAGGAAGGAACCTGCCTTTTGCAATGCATGTATGATGCATAAGCTCCGCTCTAAAATCTATACAGTATACTGTAATACCAATAGTAGTTAACAAGTTGCTTCTAAAATGCAGCTAAAAAACTTGACTGATTTTATCTCATTTGCAGCTATATTGTTGCCTCGGAACAACTATGCCTATCTTAAACCTCTGCCGGTAGGTAACAGATCTCAGTAAAATATACTTCTAAATAATAGAAAACTTTATACTTTAGTACACCATAAACAAAACAAATACCGGCAGCAACAATATAAACCCTGATAAGCCAGGTACGAATTGGCATCAGAATTATTTCAAGAACAGCATTAAATTCCGATAGTACATTGTACGGCTATTTTATCGTAGATTAAGATTTAAATGAACTGAAATCCATTATTGAAAAAAATCAATTTTAAACACTTAAAAACTCAACGTATGCCACGTATTAGAAGAATCGAAATTAAGAAGGTAAATGCCGATGGTAGTTTGGACCTGGGTAGCGACAAAAACAAAAATGCCTGGAAAAGTGATTTTGTTTTATGGAGAATTAAAAACAATTCTGGTGTTAAAGCCATCACCAAAATTGAACTGAAGCCCAAAACCGATAATGTTTTTGTTACTATGCCTTTTGAAAATGGCCCTGAATGGTCTAGTCAAATTAATAGTTCGGTCAGGGAAGGGATGGAGTGTTCATATTCTATTTATTGGATGGATGAAAATGGCAGAGAGCGGGAGCATGATCCAATCATTACCATTAGGCCAACTCCTTTTAGCGGCGATATTGATGTTGAAAGCGCTCTTGGCATAATAGCCGGTTCAACTTTAGGCGCTGCCTCTACCTTTTTAATGGAGGGCTCTGCTTTTGTGGAAAGAGCTGCTGCATTAATTGCTGGTGCCATCATTGGCGGAATTGCAGGTTGGTTGCTTTTGCGTAAGCGATAAAAGCCTTAAATGCGAACAACTGATATGTTGAAGACCCGTTGACCGGTCAGGCACCTTGTTGCTGCTTTTTTAATAATGGTAATGGAAATTATTATATTGAACACCATGATCAGTGCAAAGAGGAGTTTACTATTGTTGATCAGTATCTGGTGTTCATTGCAGCTATCTTTTGGCCAACAGCAAAAAATTGCCGACAGTCTTGCCAAAATTTACCAGAGTGGTAGCTATAGCGATGGCGAAACGTTGCCCTTGCTGGAGGCACTGTCTTTTAATGAAATTACTGATTTGGGCAAGGGCTTGCGTTATGCCGACAAGCTCATTGAACTATCCAAAAAATCAGGTAATAAAAACTATCAGCGTATCGGGTATTTTCTGAAAGGGAACAAACTGCGCATGCAAGGTGAACTGGATAAGGCATTGGATGCTTATTTTAAGTGTACCGAACTCTCGAAAGAACTTAAGAATGCCGGTGGCGAGGGTGAATGCTACGGGGCTATAGGCGATATCTACTCTATGGCCAATAATTTTGATAACGCTTATACCTATTATCAAAAAGCCATCCGCATACTCACAAATCAAAAGGCTAAACAGGTGAGTTTGGCCGCCGTAATTTCAAATGCAGGTGACTTGTTTTTGAAGAACAGCAAGTACGATTCGGCGCTGCTGTATTTCAATAATGCAAAATCTGTTTTTGAGAAAGCCGGCAACAAAACCGGAATTGGATATTGTCTGGGCAATATTGGAATGGTGTACGCCAATATAGGAAATACCACCCTGGCCCAAAACAATATGAACAAGGCTATTGAAATGCTGGAAGAAGCACAGGATTACTATCCAATATGTGTGTACCTTATTTCCATTGCTGATATATTTGAAAAAAATGGTGAGCGAACGGAAGCGCTGAACTATTTGAGAAGAAGCTTGCAATTGGCCCAGCAAACCGGGCTTAAAGAACAAATTGCCGAGGCAAGCCTCAAGCTTTCCAACTGGTATGAAAAAGAAGGCAACGAAGCAGAAGCATACCAATATTACAAAATGCATATTACCTATCGCGACAGTGTAAATAACCTGATGGCGTACCAAAAAATGTTCAATTTGCGAATAGATTTTGAGCAAGCGCAAAGCCAGAGCGAGGTTAGCTTACTGAAACAGCAAAAGCGCAATCAGCGCAATCTGCTTATTTTGCTTGGCATTATACTGTTGCTGGCAATATCTATTTTATTCATTGTTTTCAGGAGCAATAGCCATAAACGAAAATCGTTTGAAATACTTAAGAAGCAAAAGCAGGAAATTGATCTGCAACGGGCAAAGGCCGAAGATGCTCTGAATACATTGAAGCAAACCCAAAAGCAGCTTATTCAATCTGCCAAGATGGCCTCGCTGGGAGAGCTGACAGCAGGGATAGCCCACGAAATGAAAAACCCGTTGAATTTTATAAACAACTTTTCGGAGGTGACCATTGAATTGCTGGATGAGTTGAAGGAAAAAGTAATAACCAAATTGCCGGGAGAAGATAAAGAGGATGCTGAAAATATTGTAAGTGATATTGAGTCTAACCTCAATAAAATTCTACAGCATGGTAAAAGAGCTGATTCTATTGTACAGGGCATGCTGCAACATTCGGGGCAGACAAGTGGAAGGAAAGAGCTGGTGGATATAAATATGCTGGCCGATGAATGTATCCGCTTAAGCTATCATGGCCTCAATGCTCGCGAAAAGTCGGTCATCTCCAGAGTGCATACAGTATTCGACCAATCAGTTGGAATGTTCGAGGCTGTTCCTCAGGATATAGGCCGGGTATTGTTGAATCTTTTCCAGAATGCTTATTACGCGGTTATTAAAAAGAAAGACATGCTGCTGGAGCCTTATGAGCCTGAAGTAAAGGTTAGCACAAAGAGAGCAGGGCAAAACATTGAAATAAGGGTACGCGATAATGGTACAGGTGTTTCTGCCAACTTGCTTGATAAGATATTTCAACCATTTTTTACCACCAAACCTACCGGTCAGGGTACCGGGCTCGGCTTATCCTTGTGCCACGACATTATAGAAGCACATGGTGGTACCATTTCGGTAGACTCAACAGAGGGCCAGTACACGGAATTTATTATAGTATTGCCGGCGCCAATAGAAAGCGATTGACCACTCAAGGGATTAATAACATTCATAAGGGAAATATTGCCGGCAGCATGACTGGTAAAATTGGTATAAAAGACAAATGATGAAAGAAAACATATTTAATGCAGGACATTACCAGCAAATGCAACGTCGCCTACGGGCGCTGCAGCCCAATGCTGCACGCCAATGGGGCACTATGAACCCAGCCGAAATGTTGCGCCACTGCCGCAAGCAACTCGAGTTTGTGCTCGATCCCCCGGCCAATCAAAAAGTGTATAACACTCCCATGCGCTATCAGCCCATCAAATGGCTGGTTGTTTACGCCATTCCCTGGCCCAAGGGAAGCGCCACCGCCCCTGAAATGGATGTACACAAAAAGCTAAAAGATACCGGCGCATTTGAGGCGGAAAAGACCCTGCTACTGCAAGCCCTGAATGATGTAACCAGGCTGAACGACGTAACTGCAAAACATCCGTTGTTTGGCCATACCGGCAAAAAAGATTGGGGCCGCATCATTTGGAAGCACCTCGATCATCACCTGAGGCAGTTTGGAGGGTGAGCGGGTGAGCGAGTGAGCAGGTGAGCGAGTGAGCAGGTGAGCGAGTGAGCAAGTGAGCGAGTGAGCAGGTGAGCGAGTGAGCAAGTGAGCGAGTGAGCAATTAACCCATTCCGCCAGAGCGCTCCTCCATTAGCATATTATCACATTATCATTGAGCAATTACGCCATTGACGAATTGAGCAATTAGCCCACCCCGTGCTTTTTATCCACCACATACAGTGGGCGTTTTCGGCTGGCATCTAATGCACGCCACACATATTCGCCTATAATGCCCAGGGCCAGCATTTGCAGGGCGCCTACAAATAGCAGCACCACCATCAGCGAGCTCCAGCCAGGCATATCTATCCAGCCGGCGATGCGGGCCACCGAAATAATTAACGCGGCCAGCAGCGCAATAATGCCCAGCACAAAGCCGGTAACCGTTATAAGCCTGATGGGTGCGAAGCTGAAACCCACAAAAGTGTCAATAAACGCCTTGATCTTCTTCTTGAACGTCCACCTGCTTTTGCCCACCTCACGTTTCTTGCGGGTATAGGGTATGCTCACGTACGGAAAATTGAGCCAACTGATGAGGTAAAAGATATTGGCGTTGGGCTCGCGTATGGCTACAATTTCTTTGCGCACCTGCCGGTCGAACAGTACGTAGTCGAACCCGCCGGGGGGCGCCTGCTTCAGTGCATAGCGCCGCACCATGCCATGAAAGGTGTTGCTCACCCATTTTTGGGTAGCCGTTTCTTCGCGTTCGCTGCGGTTGGCTATCACCACCTTAAGGCCCTTGTGCCAATAGTCAAGCATTTGCACCATCAGCTCGGGGGGGTCTTGCAGGTCGGCCATTATAAGCACATTGGCATCGCCCGTGGCATGCTCAATACCGCAAAACATGGCATTGAAAGCTCCCACGTTGCCGGCAAGCTTCAGCACCTTTACCTTGGTGGGATGTTGCTCATAAATGCCCTGCAGCACCTCGTAGGTTTTATCGCCCGAGCCATCGTCCACAAATACGTATTCAAAAGACACATCCGGGCTAAAACGTTTTTCATTTTCCTGCAGTTCGGCCCAGGTAAGGGGCAGGTTTTGCTCGTTGTAATAGCACGGTATAATGATAGAAAGAAGCATATGCAGGCGGCTAAATTAGGCAGCAAGTGGCAACCTTGTGCAGGTAATTGGCGGGCTGGGCCTTTGTGCCTGGCCAACGCTGAGGTGTACGGGCATGGCGTATAACACAGATATTTGAAGGCCCATAGCGCCTGGCACCATTACCGGCCGCTTTTAATCAACCAGCTATGACACCATTTACCGATGCTACCCCTGCCCAAATAAACGTTACCCTGGAGGCTGCCTACCAGGCCGGATTACAGTACGCGCAGCTGCCATTGGCAAGGCGTGCTGCTTTTATGCATGCCATAGCCGATGGCCTTGAAAACAGCGGTGATGCCCTGCTGCACACCACCATGGCCGAAACCAACCTGCCTGAGGCACGATTGCGTGGCGAAAGGGCCCGCACCGTATTTCAGTTGCGCAGCTATGCCGCTGCTTGTGTGGCCGGCCATTGGCTGGATGCCCGAATAGACCTTGCCAACCCAAACAAGGTACCGGCGGCGCCCGATATCCGCAAAATGCTGGTGCCCATAGGCCCTGTGGTAGTATTTGGCAGCAGCAACTTTCCGTATGCCTACTCCACGGTCGGCGGCGATACGGCCAGCGCCTTAGCCGCAGGCTCTGCTGTGGTGGTAAAAGCCCACCCCGGCCACCCCCAAACCAGCGAACAGGTGGCAGACATTATTCAGCAGGCTGCCGTAAGCTGTGGTATTCCCGAGGGCATTTTTGGCCACCTGCATGGCGCCGGCTTTGAAGTGGGTCAGGCGCTGGTAAAACACCCCCGCACCAAAGCAGTTGGATTTACCGGATCGCTACCGGGTGGCAGGGCCCTGTTCGATTTGGCCAACCAACGCCCCGAACCCATACCCGTGTTTGCCGAAATGGGCAGCGTAAATCCTGTGTACCTGCTACCGCAAAAATTGGAGCAGGACGCCGAAACCATTGCTACTAACTATGCTGCCTCTATCACGCTGGGCGTAGGGCAGTTTTGCACCAACCCCGGCATACTGGTAGGCATAGCCGGCACAGATCTTGACCGTTTCGCAAACGCACTAGCCAATGAAATAGGCAAAATTCCTGCCGGCGCCATGCTGCATGGCGGTATCGTAAAGGCGTATTACGAAAAGCGTGCCGCCGCCCTGGCCCAACAGGGCATTAGCCTGCTGGCCAGCGGGCAGGAAGCCACGACCGATAAACAGGCACTAGCCACCATAGCTACGGTAAGCGGCGCTACCTTTTTGGCCAACCCCCTGCTGCACCACGAGGTTTTTGGCCCCTGGAGCCTGCTGGTACAGTGTGCCGATGCCGAGGAGATGCTGCAGGTAGCTACCCGCATGGAAGGGCAGCTAACCACCACCCTGATGGCTACCGAAGCCGACCTGGCCTCCGTGCCTGCCCTGCGCCATGCCGTGGCTCAAAAATGCGGGCGGATCATCCTCAATGGCGTACCTACCGGCGTGGAAGTGTGCCACAGCATGCACCATGGCGGACCCTACCCGGCCAGTACCGACAGCCGCTTTACCAGCGTAGGCGCCGATGCCATACGCCGCTTTGCCCGGCCCTTGTGCTACCAAAACTGGCCCGACCACCTGCTGCCCCCTGAACTGCAAAATGCCAACCTACTGGGTATTGTACGCTTTGTAAACGGCGAACCTACCCGCCAACCCATTACCTTGTAGCTATGGCAAAACATTATTTCCATTGCATAGATGCACATACCTGCGGCAACCCGGTACGGCTGGTAAAACAGGGCGGGCCAGCGCTGCAGGGCGCCTCTATGAGCGAAAAACGCCAGCACTTTTTAAAAGAGTATGACTGGATACGCAAGGGCCTTATGTTTGAGCCCCGCGGCCACGACATGATGAGCGGCAGCATCCTGTACCCGCCACACCACCCCGATAATGATGTTGCCGTGCTGTTTATAGAAACCAGCGGCTGCCTGCCCATGTGCGGCCATGGCACCATTGGCACCACTACCATTGCAATAGAAGAAGGCCTGCTGGTACCCAAAACACCCGGCATGGTGCGTATGGAAGCGCCGGCAGGACTGGTAAATATTCACTACACGCAAAGTGGCGGCAAGGTCACATCCGTCAGGCTTACCAACGTACCCTCGTTTTTGCACAGCACCGGCCTTACTGCCACCTGCCTGGCACTGGGCGAGCTGGTGGTAGATGTAAGCTACGGCGGTAATTTTTACGCCATTGTAGATGTGCAGCAAAACTTTGCCGGGCTGGAGCACTACAGCGCCGACCAGCTGATAGCCTGGGCCCGAGAGCTGCGCAAGAACATCAATGAACAGTACGAATTTGTACACCCGCACGACCCTACCATACACGGCTGCAGCCATATACTGTGGACGGGCGCTGTGCTGGACCCCACCTCTACGGCACGCAACGCGGTGTTTTACGGCGATAAAGCCATAGATCGCTCGCCCTGCGGCACAGGCACCTCGGCACGCATGGCACAGTGGTATGCCAAAGGGCTGCTAAAGCCCGGCGACCTGTTTGTACACGAAAGCATTATTGGCAGCAAATTTATCGGTCGCATAGAAGAAACACTGGAGGTGAACGGCATGCCCGCCATTCGCCCAAGCATTGAAGGCTGGGCAAAAATTTATGGCTACAACACCATTTGGATAGACCCCGAAGATGACCCGTATGCACATGGATTCCAGGTATTGTAAGCAATTAACTAACCAAGATTGTGCTAATTGACTAACCTCAAAAAAAGCTTATGTTTCGCATTATTTCTTGCTTTGCGTCATCACTGCTTGTTTTTGCCTGCATTATGCTTACGGCGCAACCACGCACACCCAAAGCTGTTTTTATAATAGTGGATGGCATACCGGCCGATGTAATAGACAGCATGGATCTGCCCAACCTGAAAGACATGGCCCGTGCGGGCGGCTACACGCATACGCTGGTAGGCGGGCAGCCGGGCACGCATACCCAAACGCCCACCATTTCGGCCGTAGGCTACAACACCGTGCTTACCGGCGTGTGGGTGCACAAGCACAACGTGTGGGACAACGATATTAAAGCCATCAACTACCACTACCCTAATATATTTCGCCTGCTGAAGGAACAACAACCCGATAAGGAGATTGCCATCTTTAGCACCTGGCAGGACAACCGCACCAAACTGGTGGGCGAAGGCCTGCCTGCCGCCGGCAACGTTGTGTTTAATTATAAGCTTGATGGCCTGGAGCTGGATACCCTGCGCTACCCGCACGATGCCGGCAAATATTACATCCACCAAATTGACAAAGTGGTGAGTGATACGGCTGCCGCTGTAATAGCCCGCAGCGGTCCACACTTGACGTGGGTGTACCTGGAATACACCGACGATATGGGCCACCGCTATGGCACGCGCCACGAAAAATTTATTGAATCGGTAAAAATGGCCGATGCGCAGGTGGGCAAAATATGGCAGGCCGTGCAGCAACGGCAGCAGCAGCACAACGAAGACTGGCTGGTAATAGTAACCACCGATCATGGGCGCGATTCAGCCACCGGCAGAAACCATGGCGGACAGAGTCGCCGCGAAAAGGACGGCTGGATAGCCACCAATGCAAAGGAGCTCAACAGCCGGTTTACTGCTGGCCAATCGCAGCTTACCGACATCATGCCCATCCTGCTGCGGCACTTGCAAGTGCAGGCTCCCGACAACGTACTGCGCGAAGTGGACGGCGTATCCTTTACAGGCAACATAAGCGCAGGCAATGTGCAGGCCAGAATAGCCAACGGCACACTTACCCTGCAGTGGCAGGCTTACAACCCCAGGGGCAAGGCCCGCGTTTGGTATGCACCTATTACGGCCAACTACCCTGGTGAGTGGCCTGCTTACAAGCTGCTGAAAAAGGTGCGGGTAAAAAAGCAACAACTCATGGTGCCATGGAGTAGCGACTCCCGTCAACCCTACATTTTTCTGCTGGAAGCCCCGTACAACAATGCCAATACCTGGTGGTGGCCAAAGGATGCATCGTTGCCGTTGCCGAAGCCGTAAGGCGCTTTTGGGCTTGCCCGTACTTGAGGCCGATGGATGAAACCTATTCAAAGGGTAAACGAAACCGGAACGGTGGCCAAACCGGCTCCGGATAGACAAGGCTCTAAAATGGATAACGCACTATCTATACAAATGATTTGAGCCTGATCATTCCTCTGCACGTGGAAAAGGTGATTGAAGACCATTTACCCGGCGCGGAAAAAGCCCCTGCAGATTGAAAGGCAGCCTGGAAGGCCAACATACAGGGAGAAGAGAAGGTTAACGCAATTTTGAAAAATTATACCTAATTGCATATAGTATTAAGCAAATTGTTTTAATTATACGTAAAGGCATATAATTTAAGTAATACTGTTACTTTTGTATGCAAATACATATAGCATGAGCGAATTATCTGCCTTTGTAAAGACCAAAAGAAAGCAATTGGGCCTTACGCAGGAAGAATTTGCTGAAAAGGCAGGCGTTGCGCTTACCGTAATGAGAAAAATTGAACAAGGCAAAGAAAACCTCAGCCTGTCAAAGGTCAATCAGGTACTGTACATGTTTGGCCATGTTTTAGGCCCCATAAAAGAGAACGATGCGACAAGGAATAGTTAAATACAACAACATACAAGCCGGGCTACTTACAGAAGAAGACAATGGGGAATATCTGTTTGTATATGACAAAACCTATGCAGAAACCTACCCTAACCAATTCATCACCTTTCAAATGCCGGTATCCACACGCCCCTACAGAAGCAAAAGACTATTTCCGTTTTTTGATGGGCTGATTCCGGAAGGATGGTTGTTGAATATTGCCGCTGAAAGCTGGAAAATTAACAAGAATGATCGCATGGGCCTTCTGCTGGCCTGTTGCCAAAATGCCATCGGCGCTGTAAGTGTTCACCCTGTAAACCCTGAAACCAATGCATAAATGTTTGTATTGTTATAAGGGCCTGGATGAACCTGAGGCTGACTACCACCCGAAGTGTGTGAAAGCATTCTTTGGAACCAAACATCCTCCTGTTTTACCCTATCGCCTGGATGAAATGGAAAAATTAGCCAAAGAGGCAGCAGAACTTTCCATAACCGTTCCAGGGGTTCAGCCAAAATTGTCTGTTGGGTGGATAAAAACAGCATTGGAAAACGGACATCAGGGGCGATTGACTATAATGGATGCCTTGGTAGGGCAATACATTTTGGAACCACCGAATACGGATTATCCGCAGATGCCGGAGAATGAACACCTGTCTATGAAAATGGCCGGATTATTTAAAATAGACATTGTACCTGTAAACATGATTCGTTTGGCATCCGGCGAGTTATGTTTCATTACCAAACGTATTGACCGAAATGCAGATGGATCCAAAAATCACATGATTGATTTTCTTCAAATTCTTGAACTGGAAGATAAATACAAGGGCACCATGGAAAAGCTCGGCAAAACCATTGGCGAGTTGTCGGCAAACACCTTGCTGGATAAGTTCCGCTTTTTTGAAACCACGGTGTTCAATTATATCATCGGTAATAACGATATGCACTTGAAAAACTATTCCATGTTTTTGTCAGACATGGGTTGGGTGCTTTCGCCTTTTTACGACCTGTTAAATGTAAAAATTATATTACCCAAGGATAAGGAAGATATGGCCTTGCTGCTGGGTGGTAAAAAGGAAAACTTCAACAAAGGCTATTTCGACCATTTAGGTGTTGTATTAAAATTAAATAATAAGCAGATAAATGCTGTGTACAAAAGGCTGCAAAAATGGCTGCCGGGTGCACTTCAATTGATTGATAGCTCTTTTCTGGAAGCTGACAGGCAAAAAGCCTATAAGGAACTGATTGCTCAACGCGTAGAACTCTTTATGGCATGACCTGGTAACAATTCGAATAACACCTATGGATTTGTTCTTGAAAAACAGCTGACCGTAAAAAAAAGCGGCTATGGTGAAACGGAATACTGATGCCATTCCTTCACATAGCCTGTCCATTTGCTCCAATATTACTAAAGCGCCCCTACTCACCCGCCTGCTATGCGTTCGGCCAGTCCTATTCACCCTTCACTCCCCCTCCTCACCTCTCACTTCTCACCTCTGTCATCTGTCATCCGTCACCTGTCATCTCCAAAAAATCTTCCCCGCCCAATTCCAAAATATGCCCGGTTGTATCTACTTTTATGCATCTACCTGTTTGGCCCTATGTCCAGTTCACCCATCTCGTTTAGCTATAACCCCCGCGGGCAGCATGGCAATGCGGTGTGGCTTAGCCATAAGGCGGCAGTGGCCGCAGCAATGCGTACATGGCTGGGCTACGCTGCGGTAAACGCCACACTTGCTATCACCTGTGTGTTGGTTCATAACCGGCTGGCAGGTAACAAAAGGCTGCCGAATGAGCCGTTTGGAAAGGGCAAAACAAACTGGAATGGAAGCCAAAAAGGCTCCGGATAGAAAGCCATCCGAAAGCAGATAGACGCAGTATCTATCTAGAATGTATAACTGTAACAAATTGAAAATCAATTATTGTAAAAAAGGCGGCCGCTAGAAAGGTAGCATGTAATAGCACAAATATTTGAGTTATAGGGCATTTTAAAAGACCGTCCGTAACCCAAAAACTAACCGACAGACAAATAATAAAAACGAAAAAATAAAATATGGCTTCAAAGTATCTAAACTCGCTTTCAGACAAAGAATACGAAGATTTAACACTTAAACTTCTTAACATTCAAAATCACAAATGTTTTATTTGCGGAGAAGCAATAGACTTAAAACTACATTCAACAAATATTGACCACATTACACCTTTGGCAAACAAAGGAAAGGACAGTGAAGAAAATTTTGCTGTGACACACGAAAGTTGCAACAAGTCAAAGCAAGACGCTGACTTGAAAATCGCAAGAATACTGCACAAACTGAAAAAGATACAAGAAGACACTCTAACAGCCGAAAATAAATCAGCTTCTCTAAAACAAGTTTTGAAGCATTACAACGGTTCAAAGTGTGAATTCAAATACACTATTGATGGTAGCAGAATAAAATATAGTTTCTCAGACATTGGTGACAATTCAATTTATGAAACTGAAATCCACACTGACCATTTATCTAATGAACAATCTTGTTTTATAGCATTGCCTCTTGAATACGTTTACCACGATGAACTGATTAACCCAAGGGGAATTAATAGCAGTATCAGTAAACTCGTTAAAGAATTTGAAAAGAAAAACCCTCAACTACATTTAAGTTTGGGGCGTATTGAAGAAAATAAAATCAAAATATTTGATGGACAACATAAAGCAGTTGCTCAAATACTATTAGGAGCAAAATCTTTATTACTACGCATTTTTATTTCACCTGACATTGATAGATTAACAGAAACTAATACCAACGCAGGAAGCGTTTTAAGTCAAATCGCTTTTGACAAATCTGTTATGCGACAACTGAATAACACTCTTTACTATGAACGAATTAAAAAGTATCAGGACGACCACAATTTAAAAACTGACGACTTTTCATTTTCAGAGCAAAAATTGGTAGAGTATTTCAAAGGCGACAATGCAAACATAAAAAAATACATAATTGACAGTATAAAACATTCAATTACAGAAGCCAACGAAAACAAACTTAAAGACTATATTGACAGAGAAGGAAAAGCGAAAGAAGTTCCAATCTCATACAGTGCTTTTGACAAATCATTCTTGACCATTTTCATAGACAGTAAACAACTCCTTCCAACTCCAATAAATTTCAAATCGGACGAAGGACTTAATCCAAGGGAACTTGAAATTAGTCAGACCATTTCATTACTAAATATAATTGCCGAAGAAATTTACATTAACAAATTCCTTCCCGAAATCGGTGTTGCAAAAATCGAGAACAAAGTAATAGCCGGTAAAGACAATGACATAACAGACGACCATTTAATCGCATTCCGTATGAGCAAGGAAGAAATAATGTTTAATTGGCTTGGCTACGTTAAAGATGTAATCATTAACTATTTCAGCAACACAGGTAAAAAGTTCAACAATAACTCATTGTTTCAACAGAAGTTTGACGACCAACTTTGGACTAACATTAGAAATTTTGTAATCAACCTAAAAATGCTACCACTTTGGAAAGACAGAGCAATGGCAAATACAACATTTTCAGGCAAGAAAAACTACGATTATTGGAAGACAATTTTTGAAACAGGAAAAAGTTCAGACAATGTTCCAGTTTTAGCAAAACCAATCAATTATGTAGAAATGATTAAATCACCACAAGCTGACTAAAAAGGAGCAAAAAATGACGGAAGGACAAAGAAAAACGCCCTATAACACGGGTTTGGCAAAAGTGGCGGTTCAGTGCTCCGCAGACACATTTGTGGTTAATCAAAGTTTGGTTCTCCGCATCAACATTTGTGGTGAAAATCGCCACCTTCGCCAAGCCCGAAAACGTTACCTACATTACCACCGAACCACCCCCTGCTCAGCATTCGGCCAATCCTGCTAACCTCGGCTCATCCGATCACTTGCTAAAGACACTAATACCTCACTTCTCACCTCTGGACCTCTCGCCTCTCTCCCCTACCTTTAGCCCATGCGATACATAGCTGCCATCGACCAGGGTACCACCAGCACCCGCTGCATCGTGTTTAACCACCAGGGCGCCATCGTGGCATCGGCCCAGCACGAACATGCCCAGATATTTCCCCAACCCGGCTGGGTAGAGCACAATCCTGTGGAGATTATTGAAAACTGCAAACTGGTAGTGGCCGAGGCGCTGATACGTGCCCAACTGCTGGCCAGCGATATTGCCGCCATAGGCCTTACCAACCAGCGCGAAACCACTGTGGTGTGGAACCGCCATACCGGCCAGCCCTACCACAATGCCATTGTGTGGCAGGATACCCGCACCGAAGGGCTGGTAAACCGCTTTGCTGCCGATATGGGCGCTGATGCCCTGCGCGCCAAAACGGGCCTGCCCTTTGCCACCTACTTCAGTGGGCTCAAGCTGCGCTGGCTGCTTGACAATGTGGAAGGACTGCGTGCCGATGCCGAAAAAGGCGATGCACTGTTTGGCACCATGGATAGCTGGGTGATATGGCAGTTTACCGGCGAGCACAAAACCGATATTACCAACGCCAGCCGCACCCAACTGATGAACCTGCACACCCTGGACTGGGACGACGAAATTCTTGCGCTGCTGGATATACCCCGCGGCATGCTGCCCGCCATTTGCCCCAACGCGGTGCATTTTGGCAGCATTACCGAGGGGGCATTTAAAAACATACCCGTGATGGGATGCCTGGGCGATCAGCAGGCCGCGCTGGTAGGCCAAACCTGTTTTGAGCCCGGGCAGGCCAAAAATACCTATGGCACCGGCTGCTTTATGCTGCTCAACACCGGCCGCGAGCCCGTGCAAAGCACCAACGGACTGCTCACCACCGTGGGTTACTCCTTTGCCCCGCACCTGATGCCGCCCTCTGCAGGCAACAACTATCAAAGCGATTTTGAAGGCACTTTTTACGCCCTGGAAGGCAGCATTGCCGTAACGGGCAGCCTGGTGCAGTGGCTGCGCGACAACCTGGGCATCATTGCCCGCAGCGACGAGGTGGAAGCCCTGGCGGCCTCGGTGCCCGACAACGGCGATGTGTATTTCGTGCCTGCCTTCAGCGGCCTGTACGCCCCCTACTGGCGCACCGATGCCCGTGGCCTTGTAGCCGGCCTCACCCGCTTTGCCAACAAAGGGCATTTGGCCCTCGCCGTGCTGGAAGCCACTGCCTATCAAACCCTGGATGTGCTGCGCGCTATGGAGGCCGACAGCGGCATCGCCCTCAGCTCCCTTAACGTAGATGGCGGCATGGTGGTAAACAACCTGCTCATGCAGTTTCAGGCCAATATGGTGCAGGTGCCCGTGCAGCGCCCCGTGGTAAACGAAACCACCGCCTTGGGGGCAGCCTATGCGGCAGGGCTGGCCGCAGGCTACTGGAACAGCCTGGACGACCTGCGCCGCAACCACCAGGTGGGCCAAACCTGGCAGCCCGATATGGCATTGCAGCAACGCGATACGCTGTATGCCAAATGGCAGAAAGCGGTGGAGAAGAGCATGGGCTGGGCAGTTGGTTAGGATTAAGACTTGCAGGCGCACAAAAAACACAATACCTTACCAGCCGGTGCCATTTCACCTCACAACCAACATGCATAAACTGATTTGCCTGCTGGCCCTGCTTGCGGGCCTTACCTGCAGGGCGTATACACGGGATACGCCTGCCGACATCAAGAAGTTTGTAATTGAATTTTCGGAGACGCTTACCCACGACCAGGAGCACCTGGCCATGCTGGGTTTTGACGACAGCGCCCGCCAAACCTGGAACAACCTGCCGGTGGGGCTGCGGCCGCGCAGGGGCCTGGCCACCGGAAGCATGAACGCCGATCAGCTCATATTGCTGCACCGCATCCTGTCGGCATCGCTCAGCTCGCAGGGCTACCTGAAGGCCACCGGCATTATGCACCTCGACAACCTGCTAAACGATTATTACGATACCCTGCACAACCGCAAGTCCATCCCCGATTCGCTGTACCAGTTTTTGCGCAGCCTGAGCTGGGGTACGCAGCAATATTATTTCGCCATTTTTGGCAACCCCGAAAAAGACAGTGTGTGGAGCTACAAACTGGAAGGCCACCACCTGTCGATCAACTTCACTTTTCATGGCAAAGGCCTTTCGGTAACACCCATGTTTGTAGGCACCGACCCCGCGCAAATGCCCGACACGCAGTATGCCGGCTGGCGCGTGCTGGGGCAGGAAGAAGACCTGGGTATGAAACTGATAGACGTGCTTACCCCAGAGCAACGCAAAAAAGCCACCATGAGCGGCAATGCACCAACCGACATTATAACCGCAGCCGAAAGTGGCAAGCGCCTGATAGACTACTGGGGCATAAAAGGTTCGGAACTGAACAAGCAACAGCTGGAAGTGCTTGCCCGCATTGTACGCGAATTTGTGTTCAACCTGGAGTATGGTAAGGCCGTAGAGGAATATGCCAAAATAGAAAAGGCCGGCATGGGCAATATCTACTTTGGATGGATAGGCGCTTACGAAGAATTCAAGCCGCATTATTTCGTGCTCAACGGGCCTACCTTCCTCATTGAGTTTGACAACAACGGCGGCCCGCGCCGCAGCGCAAACCATATCCACGCTATTTGGCGCGAAAAAGGCAACGAATACGGCGACGATGTGCTGAAGCGGCATTACCAGCAGGAGCATCATCAGCATTAAACACATAACCCGGCATCTCCTTTGATAGGGGTGTCTTAAAAACATAATTACTTATGCAGGTAGCTGCACAAAACTGTACCATCATACTGCTTGGCGCGCTCATACTCTTTCACCTGTGTGTGCTGGCAAAATGGATACCGCATACCATGGTGTGGGGCAGCCGTATTAAAACCAACCGCGAGTTGTATGTTTTCGAAACCATATCGCTGCTGGTAACGGGCTTCTTTTTGCTGGTGACTCTTAGCAAAGCCGGCTACGTTGGTGGCATACTGCCGGCCAACAGCTTGGCTCCTTTGTGGTGGGTGATGGCAGCCGTTTTTGTTATGAATGGTATTGGCAATATGCTGTCGAAAAATGTGATTGAGCAACGGATATTTGGGCCGGTAGCCCTGCTGTTGGCTGTACTGGCATGGGTAAGCATTGGCTAAAATATATTGCATCGGGTAATTATTCAGTCTGGCAGCAGCGGTTATGGCTGTTATCAATACTTTTGACTTGCCAGCCAGTTGGCAGGGCAACCAAACCATTCGTTATGTTTTCACTTCAGCATAAAAAAGCAGTTGTTACCGGAGCCGGCAGCGGTATTGGTCAGGCCATCGCCGTTTTGTTTGCCCGGCAGGGGGCCGAAGTGCACATTATTGAATTAACCGAGGCCGCCGCTGCCAGTACGCTCGAGTATATACACGGCATTGGCGCCCAGGCGCAGGTGCACGCTGCTGATGTAAGCAGCCAGCACCAGGTACGCCAGGCTTTTGAAGCCATAGGCCCTCACAACATACTGGTGAACAATGCCGGCATAGCCCACGTGGGTAAGGCCGACACTACCAGCGAAGAAGATTTTGACCGCGTGGCACGGGTAAACGTAAAAGGCGTGTACAACTGCCTGCACGAAGGCATACCACAGATGCGCCGCGCCGGGGGCGGAGTTGTTGTAAACATGGCCAGTATAGCCACCTGGGTGGGCCTTACCGACCGCTTTGCCTACAGCATGGCCAAAGGCGCGGTGATGAGCATGACGCTGAGCGTGGCCCGCGATTATATTCACGAAAACATCCGCTGCAACAGCATATCGCCAGCGCGGGTGCATACACCTTTTGTGGATGGCTTTATAGCCAAAAACTATCCCGGCCACGAAGAAGAAATGTTTGAAAAACTGAGCAAAAGCCAACCCATTGGGCGCATGGCCAAGCCCGAAGAAGTGGCTGCCCTGGCGCTGTACCTGTGCAGCGATGAGGCATCGTTTATTACCGGCTGCGACTACCCGATAGATGGCGGGTTTATTAAGTTGAATAATTGAGGGGTTTGGGAGTTGACGCGGTTGAAAAGGTTGAGCAGGCGCTTCGGATAGGACACAGATTTAACGGATCAAACGGATTTGCACTGAATTGCTTTTTTTGCATTTTCTTATCCGTCATCATCCGTTCCATCAGCAAAATCCGTGTCCAATAAATGTGGCAGGCATTTCATCTGCGAGCATCTGTATTATCTGCGGAAAAACAATGCGTGGTATCTAACACACCGATCGAAAGGATTAACCTGGTAGCCAAATGGCTTTATGGCGCTGCAACGCTCCTTCCTTAATTTGCCCCTCCTTATGATACAACTCCGATTTGCCCCGGCAATTATTAGCATGGCCCTGTGCTACACAACCGCCATTGCTCAGCATTCCATAGTAGAGCTTGGCCGCAACCAACCCTGGCAGTTTCGCCAGCAAGACAGTGGCGCCTGGATGCCGGCTACCGTACCCGGCACCGTACACACCGATTTGCAAAGGGCCGGCCGCATTGGCGACCCATTTTACCGCGACAACGAGGCTAAACTGCAGTGGATAGGCCGACGCAACTGGGAGTACCGTACCACCTTTGACGCAGCTACCCAACTGCGCAGCCTCAAAAATGCTGAGCTGGTATTCGATGGTCTTGATACCTATGCCGATGTGTATTTCAACGGTAAACTGGTACTACAGGCCAACAACATGTTCCGCCAATGGCGGGTAAATGTGAAGAGTTTGCTTCAGCCTAAAAACGAGTTGCTGGTACTATTCCGCTCGGCGCATAACATAGTGGACTCGATGGCCAAAGCCAACCTGCCGCTGATGATTCCCGACAACCCCCGCACATATGCACGAAAGGCGCAGTACCACTTTGGCTGGGATTGGGGGCCCACCTTTGTTACTTGCGGCATCTGGCAACCGGTACGGTTAGAGGGCTACAATACCAAAACCGAAGTGGCCAAACCCATGCCTAAGCGCAAGGTAGAACTGGTGCAGCAAGCCGACAGCGTTGGCCGCAGCTTCTACTTCGCCATAGACGGCAAGCCTGTGTACATGAAAGGCGCCAACTATATTCCCTCCCACTCTTTTTTGCCGGAGCTTACCAAAGAAGACTATCGCAAAATCATTAAAAGCGCCAAAGATGCCAACATGAATATGCTGCGGGTATGGGGCGGCGGCATTTACGAGCCTGACTGGTTTTACGACCTGTGCGATGAATACGGCATTTACGTATGGCAGGACTTTATGTTTGCCGGCGCCATGGTACCTACTGATGAGCATTTTATTGACAATGTACGCGAAGAGGTGAAATACCAGGTCAACCGCCTCAAGCATCACCCGAGCATTATATTGTGGTGTGGCAACAACGAGGTAGATGAAGCCTGGCACAATTGGGGCTGGCAGAAGCAGTACAACCTTCGTGGTGAAGATTCGGCCAAAGTGTGGAACGCCTACAAGCGCCTGTTTAAGGATAGCCTGCCCATGTGGGTAAACCGCTGGGATGGCACGCGCCCCTACGTAAGCACCTCGCCCACCAATGGATGGGGGCGCCCGCAAAGCTTTACCGAAGGCGACAGCCACTACTGGGGAGTGTGGTGGGGTATGCAAGACATTGAAGTGTTTGAACAAAAAACAGGACGCTTTGTAAGCGAATACGGTATGCAGGGCA
>Ga0114939_10000992_pt1 | contig 23059 bp, 26 predicted proteins | sample AshMeaCrysSpring_FD_87196 | JGI IMG/M metagenome (GOLD analysis project Ga0114939, IMG submission 87196) | Groundwater microbial communities from Big Spring, Nevada to study Microbial Dark Matter (Phase II) - Ash Meadows Crystal Spring | ecosystem: Environmental > Aquatic > Deep subsurface >...
CCGGCCAGATCCCCAACGCCACGGCGCCGCTGGCCGAGATGCTGCGGCTCAACGGCTACAGCACGGCGGCTTTCGGCAAGTGGCACGAGACCGCGGCCTGGGAAGCAAGCGTCTCCGGCCCCTTCGATCGCTGGCCGACCCGCCAGGGCTTCGACAAGTTCTACGGCTTCATCGGTGGCGAGACCAACCAGTGGGCGCCGTTCCTGTACAACGGCACGGCCGTCGTCGAGCTGCCCCAGGATCCCAACTACCACTTCATGACCGACATGACCGACCAGGCCGTGGCCTGGATCAAGTACCAGAAGGCCCTCACCCCCCAGAAGCCGACTTTCATCTACTTCTCGCCGGGCGCCACCCACGCGCCGCACCACGTGCCGAAGGAATGGATCGCCCGCTGGAAGGGCAGGTTCGACCAGGGCTGGGACAAGCTGCGCGAGGAATCGCTGGCGCGGCAGATCAAGATGGGCGTCGTGCCGCCCGGCACGAAGCTCGCGCCAAAGCCGCCCGCGATCAAGGACTGGGACACCCTCTCCGCCGACGAAAAGCGCCTGTTTACGCACCAGGCCGAGGTCTTTGCCGCGTTCGCCGAATACACCGATCACGAGATAGGCCGCATGCTCGCGGCGTTTGAGGACGTTGGCGAGGCCGACAACACGCTCGTCGTCTACATCGCCGGCGACAACGGCACCAGCGGCGAAGGTGGCCAGAACGGCCTGTTCAACGAGTACAGCTACTTCAACGGCGTGCCGGAGACCGTTGCCGACATGCTCAAGAAGATCGACCAGTGGGGCGGACCCGAGACCTACCCGCACATGGCGGCCGGATGGGCGGTTGCGCTCAATGCGCCGTTCGGCTGGATGAAGCAGGTGCCCTCGGACTTCGGCGGCACCCGCAACGGCATGGTCATGCACTGGCCCAAGGGCATCAAGGCGAAGAACGGCATCCGCACGCAGTTCAGCCATGTGATCGACGTGGCGCCGACCATCCTCGAGGCGATCGGCCTGCCGGAACCCAGGGTGGTCAACGGCACGCCGCAGATCCCGATGGAAGGCACGAGCCTCGTGTACTCGTTCGAGGACGCCAAGGCGAAGGAGCGTCGTACCACGCAGTACTTCGAGATCGCCGGCAACCGCGCCATCTATCACGACGGCTGGTTCGCGCGCACGATCCACAAGGCACCGTGGGAAGCCAAGCCGCGCCGCACGCTCGAGGACAACTCCGCGTGGGAGCTGTACGACACGCGTTCGGACTTCAGCCTCGCGAATGATCTCGCGGCGAAGAACCCGCAGAAGCTGGCGGAACTCCAGGCGGTCTTCCTGCAGCAAGCCGAGAAGTACCACGTGCTGCCCATGGACGACCGCGTGTTCGAGCGGCTCGATGCCGCCTCGGTGGGCCGCCCCGACCTGATGGGCGGCCGCACGTCGATCACACTCGCCGACGGCATGACCGGCATGATGGAGAGCGTGTTCATCAACGTGAAGAACCGTTCCAAGACCATCACGGCCGAAGTGGATGTGCCACAGGGTGGCGCGACCGGCACGATCCTGGCGCAGGGTGGCCGCTTCGGCGGCTGGTCGCTGTACTTGAAGGACGGAGTGCCGGCCTACGACTACAACTTCCTCGGCTTGAAGCAGACCCGCATCGCGGCGACCCAGCCGCTGGCGCCCGGCAAGGCGACGCTGAAGTTCGACTTCGCGTACGACGGCGGCGGGCCGGGCAAGGGCGGCATGGGAACGCTCTTCGTCAGTGGCCAGAAGGTCGCCGAGGGCCGGATCGAGCACACCCAGGGTGGCCTGTTCTCTGCGGACGAGACCGCGGACGTCGGCATCGACCTCGGCACGCCGGTCGTGGAAGCCATCGGCGCCGAGCATGCGTCGAAGTTCAGCGGCCAAATCCCGAAGGTGACGGTCGAGGTGAGATGACGATCACCGTGAGACAGGACATGGTCAGCCTGTTGAAGTACCACTGGTCCCGGGCAGCATGCCTGCTGCTCGCGAGCCTCGTTCTGTTCGGCACCGCTGACGCCTCTCTGTTCAAGAAGGAAGGGACGCCGGATGAACAACGTGCCGAGATCCGCATGGTGCGGGATCAAGCTCTCGCGGAGCTTTACAAGGCACAGCCGTCCGCCAGGGCCCACATTCAGAAGGCGGCCGGCTACGCCGTGTTCAGCAACTTCGGCATGAAGATACTCGTGGCGGGGGGCGGCAGCGGTCGCGGCGTCGTGATCGACAACAAGACGAAGAAGTAAACCTTCATGAAGATGGCCGAGGTCCAGGCGGGCCTCGGGTTCGGCGTGAAGAACTTCCGGCTGGTGTGGGTATTCGACAAGAAGGCCGACCTGGATCGCTTCATCAACTCAGGCTGGGAACTCGGCGCACAGAGCACGGCCTCGGCGAAAGTCGCAGGCCAAGGTGCGAGCGTATTTGCCGGCGCGATGTCCGTCATGCCGGGCGTCTGGCTTTACCAACTCATCGACGACGGCCTGGCGCTGGAGTTGACCGCCAAGGGGACCAAGTAATTCAGGGACGACGCGCTGAACTGATGTCCTGTGCGCGTCGGCCAGGACCGAATGCATGGAACAGCGGAATCGTCGACGGCGACGGCGCGCCGCGCCCACTGGCCACCGACGCAGCCGAGGACCTGCTGCCCCGCTTGTCGCCCGACGGCACGCGGCTCGCGTTCACCTCCGTGACGCCGCCGCCCGAGGAGAAGGAGCGACTGCCGCCGGACGCGGACCCGAACTCGAAGCAGGCGAAGCCACCGTTCGTGACCGAGCGGCTGCGCACGCGCAGCGACGGCACGCCGGGCTGGGCGTCGCCGAAGCGCATGCACCTGTCGACGGTGCGCACCGATGCGGGCTCGAAGCCGCGTCGCGCTCGCACCGCACGTTCCGGTTGGGCGGGCGACGCGCTTGGCGGTACCTTGGCGTCCATGATCGACGCCCACTTCGACCATCGCGACTACCGCCGGATCGAACGCGCGATCCGCTACCTCGACGAGGCGGAAATTCAAACCACCTGCCCGTGCCAGGGCTATTCGCGTGGTGGGCCATGTGTCGAGCCGGACCCTCCTGCCGGCGGCCCTCGCCCGCCAACTCTTGCCGCCTCGGGTCACGCCAGCTAGGCGCTCCGGTATGATCCCATCGTGACTCGACTGTCCCAGTCAATCACCTGCCGTCGGAAGAGATCGTAACGACGAAAAATATGCTGCTTGCCGTGGCCGGATCCGTGTTTGCCATGATCGCGTTGGCGGCGTGTGAGTCCTCGTCGCCCAGGCCGATGGAGACCATCGAGGACACCGTCGAGGCCTCCGCAACCGTATAGTCGGTCGACGTCCTGAACCGGTTGATGACGATCAAGACCGAGGCCGGTGATCTCGTGACACTCGAGGTCGGCCCGCGCGTCGGCGACCACCAATGTTCCGGTGACGATCATCTCGGTGGACACGCGCACCAATCTGGTCACGTTCTCCGGTCCCGACGGCCTGGTGCGGTCGATTACGGTCGCGACCCCGCAAGGCAGGGAGTTCATCAAGCAGCTCAAGAAGGGCGACACCGTCGTGCTCAGCTTCACCGAGGCGCTGGCGGTGAGCGTCGAGCCCGCGAAGTAGACCCTCGCGACAAGTGGAGAGCCAAAATCTAGCCGGACCCGAGCAGCGTGCGATCAAGCTCCAGGTCCGACTCGTGCATCAGGTCCACCGGCAGCCGTGAGTAGCGCAGCGCGGCGGCAAGTCCGCGACGGTCGCTACCGCGATCGATCAGCCACTGCGCGTGCTCGCAGAGCAGCGCAAGCTGCAGCGCGCGGCCGAGCGTCAGGGCCAGCCGGCGCGCATTCGCCTGCAGTACCGCGCGATCCCGGCCGGACTGCAACCACAGCGCCGCGCGTTCCACTGCCGCAACCGCCTCCTGCCCCGCCGCTGCGAGCCGGACGTCGGTGAGCGCGCGCACGCAGGCAGAGATGCGCCCCATGAGCGCGGCGAGCCCAGCGTGCAGGTCGCTGCGCAACAGCGCGTCGAGTGACAGCACGTTGGTCGTGCCCTCCCAGATCGGGAGTACCTGCGCGTCGCGCAGCAGCTGAGGCAGGCCGGTGTCCTCGACGTAGCCGGCACCGCCGAAGCCCTCGATCACTTCGCTGGTGACTGCGACCGCCTGCTTGCCGGTGACGAGCTTGGTGAGCGGTGTGAGCAGCCTGAGCAGCGCTCGCTGGCCGTCATCGATCTCGCCGGACTCGAGGCGCCCATGCAGCTCGACCAGCAGGAAGGTCATGAGGAACGCGCCCCAGGTCTCTGCCTCGAGCGCGGCCAGAGTGTCGGCGTGAAGCGGCTGCTGCTGCAGCGGCTGTCCGAAGACCTCGCGCCGCGCCGCGTAGGATCGCCCGAGCGCGAGCCCGCGCCGCATGAAGGCGATCGCGCAGATGCTGTTCCACATGCGAGTCACGCCGAGCATGGGCTCGATGGCGCGGGTGCCATTCGCCGGCTCGCCGACGAGCACGGCGCGCGTGCCCTCCAGCATCAGCTCGGCAGTCGGCACCTTGCGCGTCCCGAGCTTGTCCTTGAGGCGGTCCACGCGCAGGTTGTTCAGTCGCCCCTCGGCGTCGCGCAGCTCGAGGTAGTACATGGCGAGGCCCTTGCCGCCCGGCGCATTGCCCTCGGGACGCGCGAGTGTCAGCGACATCTGCGCAGTGACTGCGGAGGTGAACCATTTGCGGCCATACAGCCGCCAGCCATCGCCGTCGCGGACCGCGCGCGTCTGAGATCGGCCGACATCCGAGCCGCCGGTGGTCTCGGTCATCCACTGGCCGCTGGTCCAGAAGCTCGCCGGGTCGCGCGAGGTGAGGTGCGGCAGCGCTCGGTCGATCAACGCCCGGTTGCCCGATTCGAGCAGCGTGCGCGCGGCGCCGTCGGTCATGGCGAGCGGACAGGTATAGACGTCCGACGAAGGGTGGAACAGATAGACCTTGGCGAACTGCGCGATGCGTGCGTAACGCCCGAACCGGCCCTCGTAGGCGGTGGCGACGAGGCCGTGGCGCAGCGTGAGGCGCTCGGCCTCGCGCCACAGCGGGGTAACCTCGACGGTGTCGCTGCGATTGCCCCAGGCATCCCATTGCAGCAGTCGCGGCTCGTTGACGCGGTCGGCGAGCTGCAGGCGATAGAGCGGGCCGCCGGCGACGCCCCCCAGGTCGTCGAGTTCGGGAGCAAGCTCGCCCAGCACCTCGACAGGCAGCGTGCGCTGCAGCCAGCCGGCGAGCAACGGATCGTCGCGATACTGGTTGCCGAGCTCCGGCGGTGACTGCGTGAACAGTGCCTGCTGCCAGATCGCATCGTTCATGGTGGGTTTCCGTGTGCTCTGACTATGGCCGGCAGGTCGCCGGCGAGGCCGAGCGCGCGCTGCACGAGGCCGCGGCGCAGCAGCGGCTGGGAACCGACCACCGACATCCCGAGCCGCCGCGCGGCCGTGACCGCGACACTCTTCTGGCGGAACAGTCCGTTCAGTGTGTCGGTGGTGCCGAGCATCAGTGCGTTCTCGCTGCGGCGCCAGCGCTCATAGCGCCGCAGGGTGCGCAGCCCGGCAGGCTCGGCGCCAGATTCCGCGGCAACCGCGAGTACCTCGACCAGCGACGCACAGTCGAGGAATCCGAGGTTCACGCCCTGCCCGGCGAGAGGATGAATGGTGTGCGCTGAATCGCCCACCAGCGCGAGTCGCGCCCGCACGTACTCCCGCGCGTGCCATAGCGCCAGCGGGTGAGCCGCAAGCTGGCTGTCGAGCGCGAGACCCCCGAGCACGCGCGCGCTGGCCTCGGTAACGCGGCGACCGAACTCGGCGGGCCCGAGCGCGAGCAGCGCGTCGGCCTCGGCGGTCGTGGTACTCCATACCAGGGATACGCGACCGTCGCGCAATGGCAGCAGCGCGAGCGGTCCATCTGGCAGGAATCGCTGCCACGCCGTGTGGCGGTGTGGTCGCTCGGGACGAAGATGTGCGATGACCGCGTTCTGCCCGTAGGTCCAGCCCGCACGACCGATGCCGCAGAGTTCGCGCGTACGCGACGCTCCACCGTCCGCGCCGACGACCAGCGCACAGCCGATGCGGCGCCCGTCCGACAGCGTGAGTCGCGCCGCGTCCTCGTCGAACTGGAGGGCCTCGAGCCCGGCACGCAGTTGCGTCACCCCGCGCGCATGACGCGACTCGTGCAGCGCCCACTGCACGCGCAGGTTCTCGACGATGCATCCGAGATCGGGCTCTCCCGTCTCGGCGGCCGAGAAGCGCAGCGCGTCGCGCGCCTGCGGACTGCTGGCCGCATCCCACGCGACCATTTCGGAATACGGGCACGCATGCGGCTCGATCGAGTGCCAGGCGCCGGCATGCGCAAGAATGCGCTGCGACGCCCTCGATAGCGCGGACACGCGCAGGTCCAGCGCGCCGTCCCCGGGCGGGCGCGGCGGCGCGGGCTCCACCATCGCGATTCGCCAGCCGGCGAGCCGCGGCTCGGCCGCCGCGAGGGCCGCCAGGCAGGCTCCGACCATGCCGCCGCCGACGACCACGACGTCGAAGTCGTGTCGCCGCGCACTCACGATCAGTCTCCCGCCCGGAGAGGTACGCCGCGCGCGAGACGCGGGATCCGACCCGAGGCGCCGACGCTCAGGCGCGCGAGCGCGCTCTTGGCGGGTGGCAGCCAGTCGAACGCGAGCAGACCGGCGCTGCGCAGCAGGCGCAGTGGACCGAATGGCGTGGCGAACAGCCGTACCAGTCCGTCGGTGAAGGCGACGATGCGGCGCTGGTCCTGATCGCGCCATTTCGCGTAGGCCTCGAGCACGGCGGGCGCACCGACATCCGGGTTTCCGTCGGCAACTGCATCCGCGATGACCTCGGCGAGGCTTGCCGCGTCACGCAGGCCGAGGTTGAACCCCTGTCCGGCGATGGGGTGCAGCGCCTGTGCCGCGTTGCCGACCACGGCGAGCCGGTCGCCGGCATGGCTATCGGCGCGCCAGAGCCCGAGCTCGTAGGACTGACGGCGTCCTGCCGAAATCAGTCGCCCGAGCCGGAAGCCGAATGCCTGCTGGAGCTCGGCAAGAAAGGTCTCGTCGCTCGCGGCGAGCAGGCGCGCCGCTTCACCGGGGTGACGCGTCCACACGAGGCCACAGCGACCGTCGGCGAGCGGCAGCACCGCGATCGGCCCTTCGGGCGTGAATCGCTCGTAGGCGACGTGGTCGTGGAAGCGCTGCGTCGCCAGCGTCGCAATGATCGCAGTCTGTCCGTACTCCCAGTGCTCCGCGCCGATGCCTGCCTGCTCGCGCACCAGCGAGCGGGCACCGTCCGCGGCTACGACGAGGCGCGCGTCGATGCGATGCTCGGCGCCGTCCAGCTCGAAGCGCAGGCCGCGGAAGTCACCCTCGGTCTCGCTGCCGAGCACACGCGCTGGCGCAACAAGCCGCACCTGCGGACAATCACGCAGTCCGAGCTGCAGTCCCGCGCCAATCACGCGATTCGGGAGTACGCAGCCGAGGGACTCGAGACCCTGCTCGGCTGCGTCGATGTGTGCGCTGCCGAAGCGGCCCTGGTCGGAGACATGGATGCGCCTGATCGGAGTCGCCTCGCGCTCCATGTGCCGCCACACACCGAGGCTGCGAAAGACGCGAACGCTGCCATTGGCCAGCGCCGTGGTGCGCTCGTCGAAGCTCGGGTGCTCGTGTTCGCCCGGGGCCACCGCCTCGATCAGCGCGATGCGCAGACCGAGCGGCGCGAGCGCAAGGGCGAGCGAAGCACCGACGAGTCCGCCTCCGGCGATGGCGATGTCGTATCGGCTGGCGTCGTGCGGCAGGTTCATCGCGGATCGCTCAGCCAGCCATCGCCCGCTCGACCTCGGCCGGCGTGCGCGGCAACCCGTCGGTGAGCAGCTCCATGCCGTCGGCCGTGACCGCGACGTCGTCCTCGATGCGCACGCCGATGTTCCACCAGCGGCGCGGCACTCCCGGCGTGCGGGCGGGAATGTAGATGCCAGGCTCGACCGTAAGGCACATGCCCGGCTCGAGCACGCGCCACTCGTCACCGACCTTGTAGTCGCCGACGTCGTGCACGTCCATGCCGAGCCAATGGCCGGTACGGTGCATGAAGAACTTCTTGTAAGCCTCGTCCCTGATGAGCGCAGGAACGCGGCCCTTGAGGAGCCCCAGTCTCACCAGGCCCTGCGTGATCGCCTTCACCGCCGCGTCATGCGGGTCGTTCCAGTGGTTGCCGGGCCGGATGCGGGCGAAAGCGGCCTCCTGCGCCTCGAGCACCACCTCGTACACCGCGCGCTGCTCGGCGGTGAAGCGCCCGTTCACCGGGAAGGTGCGGGTGATGTCGGAAGCGTAGTAGCGGTACTCGCAGCCGGCATCGATCAGCAGCAGGTCGCCGTCTTTCAACTCGGCGTCGTTCGCGTGGTAATGCAGGGTGCAGGCGTTGGCACCACCGCCGACGATCGGGTGATAGGAGATGTCGGCGCCGCGGCGGTGGAATTCGTGCAGCAGCTCGGCCATCACTGCGTACTCCGGCAAGCCGGGGCGCGTCGTGCGCATGGCGCGCAGGTGCGCCCCCACCGCGATCTGTGCCGAGCGCCGCATCACGGAGAGTTCGGCACGGCTCTTGTACAGGCGCATGTCGTGCAGCAGGTGATCGAGCGCCACGAACTCCTGCGGGGCGTGCACGCCGAGCTTCGCCTGGCCCTTCAGTGTGTTGACCCAGGCGATCACGTGCTGGTCGAACTCGGGGTGCACTCCCATCGTGTAGAAGACGCGGGTGCACTGCTCCATCAGGCCCGGCAGGATGTCGTCGATGTCGCCGATCGGAAACGCGTCGTCCGCGCCGAACTCGGCGGTGGCGCCGTCGGGGCCGGCGCGCTTGCCGTCCCAGGTCTCGCGGGTCGGATCGCGGTCGCGAACGAACAGGATGTACTGGGCCTGCGCGCGGCCGGGCACCAGCACGGCCACCGCCTCGGGCTCCTCGAAGCCGGTGAGGTAGTGGAAGTCGCTGTCAGGGCGATAGTGATAGTGGACGTCGCCATTGCGCTGCTTCTCGGTCGCCGCCGGCAGGATCGCGATGGCGGACTTGCCCATCATGCGCATCAGCTGTCGTCGGCGGCGCGCGAACTCGTCCTTGCGCAGTGTCATGAGGGTCGGCCGTCAGTGCCCGGAACGCGAGACGGACTGGGCCGCGCGCAGCGTCCCGAGGTCCTCGTATACCAGCTGCACGCCAGCGCGCAGGAACTCGACGAGTTCCACATAGGCATCTTCCTCGTCATCGGGCGAATCCGTACCGGGTGCCCCCGCCTGCGCGATTCCCGCGAGGTCGGTGAGTACCTCGCTCACGTCGCCGGGCAGGTCGCCGCGTCCGGTGGTCCCTGCGCTTCCGATGCCGTAGAGAAAGCCTTGGCACCATGCGGCGAGCGCCTCGACACGCTCAGCGATCGCGGCGTCGCCCGGCAGCAGGGGCTGGAACTCCAGTTCGGCCCGCGCGAGCGCGCCGGAGGTCTCCGTGAGAAGCGCGGCTAACACCGTATCGTCGGAGCGGTCGGTGCCTGCGTCGGGGAGGACCTCCTCCAGCCACTCGGCACCGGAGTAGTCGCGCCTCGCACACAGCCCGCCGCACAGGCAGCCGTGCGCCTCGGCGGGGTGAACGGTAGATCCGCGCGCAACGAGTGCACGCGCGACGTCATCGTAGGCCACGCGGGAATCCATCACATATATCGTAGCACTGCGCGATGCGGCCACCCCGGTTCAATTGATTCCCCGCAGGCGCCACTCTATAGTTCCGCGCATGAGTGACAGCAGCGCCCGGACCGCGGTTGATGCCGAGCTGAAGCGCCTCGAGCGGCGCATCGACGAGCTCATTGCGACCGTCGGTCACCTCAAGGAAGAGAACCGTGCGCTGCGCCACAGACAGGATTCCCTGATGACCGAGCGTGCGAGCCTGTTGCAGAAGAATGAGCAGGTGCGTGCCAGGGTCGAGGCGATGATCGGCCGGCTGAAGTCGATGGAGCACGGCTCGTGAGCGAAGACCGCGTCGCGCGCGTGAGCGTCCGCCTGCTCGACCGCGAGTACCAGGTCGCATGCCCGGCCGAGGAGCGCTCCAATCTCCTCGACTCCGCCGAGTTCCTCGATGCGAAGATGCGCGAGGTCCGTGACTCGGGCAAGGTGGTCGGGCTCGACCGCATCGCAGTGATCTCGGCACTCAACCTCGCGGGCGATCTCATCAAGCAGCGTCGTACCGGCTCGGTGGTCGACACGGACCTCGGTGCGAAGCTGCGTACCCTGCGAGAGCGCGTGGAGTCGGCCCTGGAGAAGGGCCAGCAGCTGGAATTGTGAGTTAAGGAGGCTGCGGTCACGGCCGCTGCCTCGATGATTTGGCGCCGCCTGCAGTGTTCGACACGGTCCGGGTTACCTCTCGACCTTAAGTCCAACACCCAGGGGAGTCGGCCAGTCGGCACCATTGTGCAAGTCCGCCACGAGCGGGAAGCCTGAGGTGCTGCGGTCTTCCCCGCCTATTGCTCTATGTCGAGAGCAATGGCTCGTGACGGCACATGCGGGTGGCGCCATCCCCTCTTCTCTCCGCGCTCCTCCCCCATGGCGCAGCCCACCGCCGAAGTCAAAGACGCCCGCCGCCGGTTGAGGCGGTTGCGCGCGTCGCTCGACCGAGCCGAGCGCGCCGCTGCCGAGCGAGCCATTGTGACCGCCCTCGGGCGCCTCAACCTGTTCCGGCGCGGTGCACGCATCGCGCTGTACCTGCCAATGCGCGGCGAGGTGGACCTGCGGCCCGCGATCGACAAGGCATGGCGCCTGGGCATCGCGGTATACGTGCCCAGGATCGTGAACCGACGCCGTGCCCGCATGATCTTCGCACGGTGGCAACCGCGCGGGCCGCGTCGCCTCAATGTGTTCGGCATCGAGGAACCGGCGCTGTGCGTCGGACGCGTCGACGCGCGTCTGCTCGATGCGGTGGTGCTGCCGGTGGTCGCATTCGACCGGGTCGGCAACCGCCTCGGCATGGGCGCGGGCTACTACGATCGCGCGCTGCGACGCCGGCTGGATCGCACGCGAGGCTGGCGGCGGCCACGACTCGTCGGCGTCGCGTTTGCTTGCCAGGAGCTGGCTTCGATCCCGGCCTCGCCCTGGGACGTGCCGCTGGACCTCATCGTCACCGAACGCGGCGTGCTCGTGCCTGAGCGCCGCAGCCACCGGAGCGCAGAGCCATGAACCACTGGCTGTTCAAGACGGAACCCGGGACCTTCAGCGTGGACGACCTGGCTCGCGCGCGCGGAGCCACGACCGCCTGGGACGGCGTGCGCAACTACCAGGTGCGCAACATGATCCGCGACCAGATGCGCGTCGGAGACCGCGGCCTCCTCTACCACTCGAGCTGCGACGTACCCGGCATCTACGGCATCGTCAGGGTGGTGCGCGCGGCCTATGCCGAGCGTGCTGCGCTCGATCCCCGGCACCGCTACTACGACCCGGACAGCGATCCTGCGAATCCTCGCTGGTACTCGGTGGACGTGAAGCTCGAGCGTCGCATCGAGCCGCCGATCACGCTCGAGACCTTGCGCAAACATGCGCAAGGCGAGCTCAAGGACATGCTGATCCTCCGCCGCGGCAATCGTCTCTCGGTCACGCCGGTGACCGCGGAGGAATGGCGCTTCATCCTGTCGATCGCACGAGCAAGTGCCGGTAATCGCAGTACGTGAACGCGATCGGCACGACGGAGGTCGACGCGAGCGATGAAGATCGGCGCTTGATGCGGCTCAGAAATTTATGACGTACCTCTTGCAATCAAGTTTTGATTTCTGTAAATACTGCGCCCGGACTAACCCGACATGGAGATGACTACGATGGCTGCAAAGAAAAAGGCTGCGAAGAAGAAGGCTGCTCCCAAGAAGAAGGGCGCTGCGAAGAAGAAGGGCGCTGCGAAGAAGAAGTAACTTCTGACCAGTGCTTGACGACTGTGCCCGCGAAAGCGGGCACAGTTGTTTCAGGGAGCAGGAAAACACCATGGACCAGGATCGCAAGAAGCAGATCGCCGCGGCGGCCGCCCTCGAGCACGTGGGCAAGGGCGGCATCGTCGGCGTCGGCACCGGCTCGACCGTCAACCACTTCATCGACGCGCTCGCCGCGCTGCGCGGCCAGATCGCCGGGGCAGTCTCGAGCTCGGTGGCGAGCACGCGCCGCCTGGAGTCCCACGGAATCCCGGTCCTGGATCTCAACGAGGCGGACGAACTCGAGGTCTACGTTGACGGCGCGGACGAGGCGACGCGCCAGCTGCACCTGATCAAGGGCGGCGGCGGGGCCCTGACCCGGGAGAAGATCGTCGCGGCCGCCTCGCGCCTCTTCGTCTGCATCGTGGACGAGCAGAAGCTGGTCGAGCGCCTCGGCCGATTCCCGCTGCCGGTCGAGGTCATCCCGATGGCGAGGCGGCACGTCGCCCGCGAGCTCGCGAGCCTCGGCGGGGAGCCGGTGTGGCGTGAGGGGTTCGTCACGGACAACGGCAACCAGATCCTCGACGTGCGCCGGCTTTCGATCTCCGACCCTGTCGCGCTCGAGGGTGAGATCAACCAGATCGCCGGCGTGGTGACCGTGGGTCTTTTCGCGCGCCGGCCCGCAGATCTACTACTGGTGGGAACCTCGGCCGGCGTCGTAACGTTGACGCGTGAGGCCTGACCCCGTACTCATCGACGAGCTGCGCGTCGCCGTCGGCGGCGATGCCGTCCTCGTATCGCCGGAAGCCTGCGCGCCCTACGAATGTGACGCGCTCACCGCGCATCGCCGCACACCCGACGTGGTCGTGCTGCCCGGTACGGCCGAGCAGGTCATGGAGGTGCTGCGCGCCTGCCGCCGCCACTCGACTCCGGTCGTCGCCCGCGGCGCAGGAACCGGTCTGTCGGGCGGCGCATTGCCGGTCGAGGGCGGCGTGCTGCTGGTGCTGGCCCGGCTCAACCGGGTGCTCGAAGTGGATCCACTGCGGCGCCTCGCCCGCGTCGAGCCCGGGGTGACCAATCTCGAGATCTCGCAGGTCGCGGCGCCGCACGCCCTGTACTACGCGCCCGACCCATCATCGCAGGTCGCCTGCACCATCGGCGGTAACGTCGCCGAGAACTCGGGCGGCGTGCATTGTCTGAAGCACGGGCTGACGGTGCACAACCTGCTCGCCGTGCGCGTCGCAACCATCGAGGGCGAGTGGCTCACACTCGGCTCGCCCGCGGGCGAGGCGCCGGGACTGCCGCTGCTCGCGCTTGTCACCGGGTCGGAAGGGATGCTCGGTGTCGTCACCGAGGTGACGGTGCGGCTGAAACCGATCCCGGAGCGCGTCGAGCTGCTGATGGCCGCGTTCGATGACGTTCGTCGTTGCGCCGACGCGGTCGGGCGCGTGATCGCCGCGGGCATCGTGCCGGCCGGCCTCGAGATGATGGACGCACCGGCACTGCGGGCCGCGGAGGCCTTCGCGCACTGCGGCTATCCCCAGGACGCGGCGGCACTGCTGCTCTGCGAGCTGGATGGCCTGACGCATGACGTCGAGCGCGAACTCGCCTCCGTGCAGGACGTACTCCGGCAGTGCGGCGTTACCAGCCTGCGGCTTGCAAGAGATGCGACGGAGCGACAACGGATGTGGTCCGGACGCAAGTCGGCGTTCCCGGCGGTGGGCCGGCTGGCCCCCGACTACTTCTGCATGGACGGCACGATCCCGCGGCGCAGTCTCGCGCAAGTGCTCGAGGGCATCGCGGAACTGTCCGGCAAGTTCGGCCTGTCCGTCGCCAACGTATTCCACGCCGGCGATGGGAACCTGCACCCGCTGATCCTGTTCGACGCCGGGCGTACGGGAGAGTCCGACAGTGCGGAGCATCTGGGCGCGGAGATCCTCGAACTCTGCATCGCAGCCGGCGGCACCGTCACCGGCGAGCATGGGGTCGGCGTCGAGAAGCTCGGACCGATGTGCTCGCAGTTCGGTGCTGGCGAGCTCGAGGCGTTCCACGCAGTGAAACGCGTGTTCGATCCCGATAGCCTGCTCAACCCCGGCAAGGCCGTGCCGACGCTTGCGCGCTGCGCGGACTACGGGGCAATGCGCGTGCATGGCGGCAAGCTGCCGTTCCCGCACCTGCCTCGATTCTGAGACCGCGATGAACCGCGACTGCACCGATGAGCTCGTGGCCCGCACCCGGGCCGCCAGCGCTTCGCGGACGCCGTTGCGGATTGTGGGCGGCGACACCAAACGCTTCCTCGGTCGACCGGTCGCGGGCGAGGCGCTCGAGGTCGGCCTCCACCGGGGCATCCTGCGCCATGATCCCGCGGAACTCGTGCTCACCGCGCGCGCGGGCACGCCCATGGTCGAAGTGGAGGCCAGCCTCGCCGCCCATGGTCAGCGCCTTCCGTTCGAGCCACCCCACTTCGGCGCGCGCGCCACGCTCGGGGGTACCGTCGCGTGTGGACTTGCCGGTCCGGCACGCGCCTGGTCCGGGCCGCTGCGCGACTACGTGCTCGGCGTGCGGCTGCTTACTGGCGACGGGCGCGAACTGCGCTTCGGCGGCGAGGTGATGAAGAACGTCGCCGGATACGACGTGGCACGGGTGATGGCTGGCGGATTCGGCGTACTTGGCGTGCTGCTCGACGTGTCGCTCAAGCTGTTGCCGGTGCCGCAGTACGAACGCACTCTGGCACTGGAGTTGCAGGAGGATGCCGCGCTTGGGAGGCTCGCGGAGCTCTCGCGTGCGGTGCTGCCGCTGACGGCAGGCGCCTGGGTCGACGGAAGGCTCTACCTGCGCTTCGAGGGATCGGCGGCCACCCTCGACGACGTGGAGCGGCGCGTTGGCGGCGAGCCACTCGGCGCGGCGCTCGAGTTCTGGGCAAGCATACGCGAGCAGACACACGCATTCTTTGCGGGCGGCGACCCGCTATGGCGTTGCACGCTGCCACCGCTGGCACCGTCGCTGCCCGTCGCCGGCCCATCGCTCATCGAGTGGAACGGGCAGCAGCGCTGGTATCGCACGACGGGAGACGACATGTTCCGGCTGGCCGCCGCTGCCGGGGGGTTCGCGACGCTGTTCCGTCAGGCACCCGACGGGTCGGAACGGTTCGCGCCGCTCGCGCCTTCCCTGCTTCGACTGCACCAGGGCCTTAAGCGCGTGTTCGATCCGGCCGGCGTGCTGAATCCGGGCCGGATGTACGCGGAGCTCTAGCGCCATGTTCGCGCGACCCTCAGCGGGGCTCGAAGGTACCGCACGCGGAGCCGAAGCGCAGGCACTGCTGCGCAACTGCGTGCACTGCGGCTTCTGTCTCCCGGCCTGCCCTACCTATCGCATCACGGGAGCCGAGCTCGACAGTCCGCGCGGTCGCATCTATCTCATCAAGCAGCTTGTCGAGGGCGCGCCGGCGACGGAGACCACGCAGCACCACCTCGATCGCTGCCTCACCTGCCGCGCCTGCGAAAGCGCCTGCCCCTCGGGCGTACAGTACGGACGATTGATCGACCTGGGCCGGGAACTCGTCGCGGAACGCGTGCCGCGGCCACTGCGTGCGCGTTCCCTGCGACTTGCACTTACGGAGTTGCTCGCGAGGCCGCGGCTGTTCGCCACGGTGTTGGGCGCGGGACGCGCGGTGCGCGCGCTGTTGCCGCGGTCGTTGCGCATGCGGATTCCCGTTGCCTCCCGGCAGGCGCTCGCCGCGCCGTCGACAGGAAATCGGCGGCGCGTCGTGCTGCTCGAGGGCTGCGTGCAGCCAGGGCTCGCACCGGGCATCAATGCCGCCGCAGCCCGCGTCCTCGACCGCGTGGGCATCTCGGTACAGCGCCTCGCGGGCGAACGCTGCTGCGGCGCACTGGCCCATCATCTGGACCGCAAGGAGCACGCGCTCGCGCAGGCGCGTGCGAACGTGGAAGCAGCCAGTGCCGCACTCGATGCGGGCGCCGACGCCATCGTCAGCACCGCGAGCGCCTGCGGCCTGATGGTTCGGGATTACGGGCGCCTGCTTGCCGGCGATCCAGCGTTTGCCCGACGCGCAGCTCGCGTCAGTTCGGCAACACGAGACATCGCCGAGCTGATCGAGCCCGGCGACCTCGCGCGGCTGTGCCCGGCGGCTGGAAGCGGGCCGCGCGTCGCGCTTCAGACACCGTGCACTCTGCAGCATGGGCAGCGGATCACCGGGCGCATCGAGGCACTGCTCACGGCCGCCGGATTCGTCGTGACTCCAACGAGCGAGGCCACGCTGTGCTGCGGCTCGGCAGGCACCTACTCGATCCTTCAGCCGGAACTCTCGAGCGAGCTGCGACGGCGCAAGCTTGCGGCACTCGCCGGCGGCAATCCGCAACTGATCGCCACTGCGAACATAGGCTGTCTCGAGCACCTGCGCGTGGCGAGTCCGGTGCCGGTGCGCCACTGGATCGAGCTCGTGACGGAAGCGCTCGACCGGGAGCCGCGCGATCGATGACCCGCGGGTCACGCGCGTCGATGCACCTCCGGCCACGCTAACCCTGGAAGCACCCGCCGTGTTCGTCTTGGAGACGGAGCGACTCCTGTTGCGCTGGCTCGAGGCGGATGACGCTGCGTTCGTGCACGAGTTGATGAACGATCCGGGGTGGCTGCGCCACATCGGCGACCGCGGCATCCGTTCGGTCGGGGACGCGCGCAGGTACATCGATGAGCGGCTGCGTGCGCAGTGCAACCGGCTGGGCTACGGCCTGAACCGCGTTGCGCTTCGCGCATCCGGTACGCCCATCGGCATTTGTGGTCTCGTCAGGCGCGACTGGCTGGACGTCGCAGACCTGGGCTACGCACTCCTGCCGCAGTTTCGCGGCCAGGGTTGTGCGACGGAAGCCGCAGCCGCGGTCCTGGAGCATGCGAGCAGCGTGCTGGGTTTCGGGCGCGTGGCCGCCATCGTCTCGCCGGACCACCGCGATTCGATCCGCGTCCTGGAACGCGTGGGCATGTGCTTCGAGCGCAAGGTCATGCCGCCCGATGAGTCGCGCGAGGTCTGCGTCTACCAGCGGGTCATGCGGTAGCCGGGCGCGCGCCGTGGTGCCCGCAACGCAAAGGGCCCGCGCGAGCGGGCCCTTCGTCGGTTTGGCTGGGGGACTAGGATTCGAACCTAGGTTGACGGAGTCAGAGTCCGTAGTCCTACCGCTAGACGATCCCCCAAAGGATCCGGGTCAGCGCTTGGAGAACTGCGTGCCGCGGCGGGCCTTGCGGAAGCCGACCTTCTTGCGCTCCACCTCGCGGGCGTCGCGCGTCACGAAGCCAGCGGCGCGCAGCGGCGGGCGCAGCGACTCGTCGTAGTCCATCAGCGCGCGCGTGAGCCCATGTCGGATGGCGCCCGCCTGGCCGGTGATGCCGCCGCCGTCGACGTTTGCTTCCACGTCGAAGCGATCGATCATCTGCACGAGCTCGAGCGGCTGGCGCACGATCATGCGAGCGGTCTCGCGGCCGAAGAACTCCTCGATCGTCCGGTCGTTGATGCGGATCTTGCCGGTGCCGGGGCGCAGGTGGACGCGCGCCGTGGAGGTCTTGCGGCGGCCGGTGCCGTAACTGGTATTCGCGGGCATCTTCACAACCTTACAGGTCGAGCGGCTTGGGCTGCTGCGCGGCGTGCGGGTGCTTCTCACCCTCGAACACGTGCAACTTCTTGAACATCGCGCGGCCGAGCGGGTTCTTGGGCAGCATGCCCTTCACGGCGAACTCGATGGCGCGCTCCGGGTGTTCGGCGAGCATCTTCCCGAGCGACTTGCTCTTGATGCCGCCGATTGCGCCCGTGTGCCAGTAATAGATCTTGTCCGTGAGCTTGGCGCCCGTGACGCGGATCTTGCCGGCATTGAGAACGATGATGTGATCGCCCGTGTCCACGTGCGGCGTGTACTCGGGCTTGTGCTTTCCGCGCAGGCGCATGGCGAGCTGGGTGGCGAGGCGGCCGAGCGTCTTGCCGCTCGCGTCCACTACGTACCAGTCGCGCCGCACCTGCTCGGAGCGAGCGAAAACGGTGGTCATCGGAAGGCTCCTCAGGAACCTGTCATTCGGTCACAGAGCCGCGAATTTTACTTCAGGCTGCCAGGCTTTGCAAAGCGATTGGCCTTCCCGCCGGAGCCCCCCCGCCTCTCATTTATATAGCACCCCGCTATAGAATCCCCCTCATGACCTCCGACGCGCCACGGCCCGGCCTGCTGGACCGGCTGATTCTCGAAATCGACCGTGGGCTTCGCACCGTGGCGGCCGCCAACGTCCCGGCCCGCCCAAATCCTGCCGGGACCAGCCCTGAATCCGTAACCGACCCGGCCGCCCGGCGCCATGCGGCCGGCCTGATGCGGGTCAACCACGCGGGAGAAATCGCCGCGCAGGCCCTCTATCACGGGCAGGCACTCACCGCACGCGACGCGCGAGTGCGCGAATCGCTGCTTCGGGCGGCCCGCGACGAGACCGACCATCTCGCCTGGTGCGAGCAGCGGGTCCGCGAGCTCGACAGTCGCACCAGCCTGCTGGCCCCGGTCTGGTACGCGGGGTCCTTCGCCATCGGCGCCCTCGCCGGGCTCGCGGGCGACCGGACCAGCCTCGGCTTCGTCGCCGAGACCGAGCATCAGGTGACCGAGCACCTGGAGTCGCATCTGCACGAGTTGCCCCCCGATGACGAGCGCTCGCGCCGCATCGTCGAGCAGATGCAGGTCGATGAGGCGAGACACGGTTCCGAGGCGCGCGTTGCGGGAGGTCGCGACCTGCCGCGGCCGATCCGCGAGCTCATGCGACGTACCGCGCGTGTGATGACCTTCACAGCTTACCGGTTCTGATGCTTGCGGCCGGGGTCGCCGTGCTATTAAATCGACCGCGTCTTTGACATAAACCGAAGGACGGGGAGCATGGAGACCGGCGGAAGACCCTTGAGCGATATCCCGGCGATCAACCGTTTCCTGAGTTATTGCCGAATCCGCACGGTGCCCTCCAAGACCGTCCTGATCCACGCAGGCGACGTACCCGACGTGCTGTATTACGTCATCAAGGGTTCGGTCGAGGTCCTGATCGAGGACGAGGAAGGCAACGAGATGGTGCTGGCCTACCTCAACAAGGGTCAGTTCTTCGGCGAGATGGGCCTGTTCAATGATCAGCCGCAGCGCAGCGCCTGGGTAAGGACACGCTCGCAGTGCGAACTGGCCGAGATGACCTACCCCCGCTTCCGCCAGATCGCCGCGGAGAGCCCCACGCTGCTGTTCGAGCTCGCCACGCAGCTCGCCAGCCGTCTCGACCGCACCAACCGCAAGCTCGGCGACCTGGCATTCGTCGACGTCACGGGACGCGTGGCCCACGCGATCATGGACCTGTGCAACGAGCCCGATGCGATGTCACACCCCGAGGGCACGCAGATCAAGGTGAGCCGACAGGAGCTGTCGCGTCTCGTGGGCTGCTCGCGCGAGATGGCCGGCCGCGTTCTCAAGGTGCTCGAGGAACAGGGTCTCCTTACCGCCCGCGGCAAGACCATGGTGGTCTACGGCGTGCGGCCGCGTCTCAAGGGCAAGGCGGCGCAGATGTCTGCGCAGCCGAGCGCTCCCTCGCCGCTCGCCCTGCGCTCGCGCAAGGCCACTACGGCCGACGAGGACGACGACGAGGACGACGACGAGGAGTGATCCCGGCGCCGCGCGGGACGACGGTGTCGGCTTGCCCTCAGCGACGCGCCTTCGCGATGTTGGCGCGCATCTCGGCGATGGTCGCGCGGTAGTCCTTCGCGCCGAAGATCGCAGACCCGGCGACGAACGTGTCCGCGCCCGCCGCCGCAACGGCCGCGATGTTGTCCACCTTCACGCCGCCGTCCACCTCGAGCCGGATCTCGCGGCCGCAACGATCGATCATCTCGCGCACCCTGGCGATCTTGGGCAACGCCGAGGGAATGAACGACTGCCCGCCGAAGCCCGGGTTGACCGACATCAGCAGCACCATGTCGATCTTCTCGAGCACGTGATCGAGCCAGTTCACGGGGCTCGCGGGATTGAGAACCAGGCCGGGGCGGCAGCCCGACTCGCGGATCAACCCGATGGTGCGGTCGACGTGCTCGCTCGCCTCCGGGTGGAAGGTGATCCACGTGGCGCCCGCCTTCGCGAAGTCGGGGACGATGCGGTCCACGGGCTTCACCATCAGGTGCACGTCGATGGGTGCGGTGATACCAGCCTTGCGCAGCGCCTCGCAGATCAGCGGGCCGATCGTCAGGTTCGGCACGTAGTGATTATCCATGACGTCGAAGTGCACGACGTCGGCACCGGCCTCGAGCACCGCGCGCACTTCCTCACCGAGACGGGCGAAATCGGCCGAGAGTATCGAGGGGGCGATCCAGGGGGTCTGCATGGCGCGGCTCCGCGGCGAAGAGTTTCACTGTAGCAGGCAGGCGCGCTACTTCATCCCCCGGTATTTGCGGACCAGTTCGTAGGCCTCGAGAATGCGCCGCGTGCGCTCGTGCGCTGCCTCGACCATCGACTGCGGCAGGCCGTTGGCGACGAGCTTGTCCGGATGGTTCTGGCTCATGAGTCGGCGGTAGGCGAGCGTCACCTCGGCGTCCGAAGTGCCGCGCGACACGCCCAGGACCTGGTAGGCGTCCGCGAGCCTGTCCGCATCGCTGCGGGCCTGGCCCGCCGCAGCAGCGAACCCACGCATGCGCAGCATGGCTTCCAATGCCGCGAACTCGATCGCTGTGACATCGAGCGCGCTGCAGATGCGCACCAGCACTGCACGGGCGGGCGGGCTCAGGCCGCCGCCGCGCAGCGCCGCCTCGAGCTGGATCTGAACGAAGAGGCGCCTCAGATCTTCGCGGCCCGCGCTGCGCGCGCGCAGCTCTGCGAGCGCGTCCTCGACGGGAAAGTCCGGTGACTTGCCCTCTGTGTAGAACTCTATGGCGCGACGAACCTCGGCCTCGCCCAGCGAGAAGCGGCGCATCGCATCGCGCGCGGCGTCGATCTCCCGGGCCGTGACGCGGCCGTCGGCTTTCGCGACGTGGCCCATCAACTGGAACGTGGCGCGGAAGAACCCGGCCTGCAGGTCGGCTGCCGGCGGGCGGGCGCCGTTCGGCTTGCGTGTCGTGCCGGAACCCTCGCGCTCCCGTCGCTCGGCGCTGACGCGCGTGTCGTACAGGTGCCCGATCACGAATCCGACGATCGCACCCAGCAGTCCACGTCCGATGATCGCGCCGAGCACCGCTCCGATCAGCTTGCCGTACCAGCCCATCACTTCCTTGACCGTCGGGGAATCAGGCTGCAACACTGCCGGCCCGCGGCGCAGCAGCATCTTATCAGCCCGCACCTCTCGCTTCCCGGGACCACAAGCATGTCCGACAGCGCACCGAGCACGTCCTCGCCCCCGATGCATGAGTCGCACCTCCGTGGCCTCCCGCGCCTCCACCAGGGCAAGGTGCGCGACATCTACGCGGTTGACGATCACCACATGCTGATCGTGACCACCGACCGACTCAGCGCCTTCGACGTCGTGCTGCCCGATCCGATTCCTGGCAAGGGACAGGTGCTCACCAGCATCTCGAACTTCTGGTTCGGAAGGACGCGCCACATCGTGCCGAATCACCTCAGCGATTTTCCGCTGGAGCGCGCGGTGCCCGACGACGCCGAGCGCTCGCTGATCTCCGACCGCGCCATGGTCGTGCGGCGCCTGAAAGCGCTGCCTGTCGAGGCCGTCGTCCGAGGCTACCTGATCGGTTCCGGGTGGAAGGACTACGTCGCGACTGGCAAGGTCTGCGGCATCGAACTGCCGGCGGGACTTCGCATGGCCGACCGCCTGCCGCGACCGATCTTCACGCCGGCGACCAAGGCCGAGCGCGGCCAGCACGACGAAAACGTCGCGTTCGAGGTGGTCGAAGCTGCGATCGGTGCGCCGCTCGCCGCACAGGTCCGCGACACCGCGATTGCGCTGTACGAGTACGCCGCTGCGCACGCTCTCGCGCGCGGAATCATCATCGCGGACACCAAGTTCGAGTTCGGCACCGACGAGGGCGGCAGGCTCGTACTGATCGACGAGGCGCTGACCCCGGATTCCTCGCGCTTCTGGCCGATGGATACCTATGCGCCGGGTTCGAGCCCTCCGTCCTTCGACAAGCAGTTCGTTCGCGACTACCTCGAGACGCTCGACTGGAACAAGACTCCGCCCGCGCCGCACCTGCCACCGGAGGCAATCGCGAAGACATCGGAGAAATACCGCGAGGCGCTGCGGCGGTTGACTGCCTGACACGTCCTGATCGCGCGGCGCGCCGTTGGGTCATCGATCCGTCGCTGTCGACCGAGCGCTCGGGCAGCTCCACGTCCTACGCCGATTCGAGGACGGAGCCGGAGTCTCCCCGGCGATGCTCGGAACCGACCTTTTGCCCGAGCTGGTGGGATCTGTGGGAATCTCCGCTGCGAGGCCGTGGGACGCGGACGTTCGTCAACTTCGCGGTTCGGCCAGGAGCGGTCCTTCAGTAGCGCAGCGAAGGCTTTCCGGAAGCGGCCATTGCCTGCAGTTCTGTCAGACCACCAGCGTTGGTTCGATGCACATCACCCGCTCCATCTTGCGCCAGAGCTCGAAACGGAGATCGTGCACCGGGTGTAGGCCATCAACCTGGGTGTCCCAAGGTAGAGCGCAAATCAAAGAGTTTGGCGCGACAAATGAGACGGCCGGGCCGGCCAGTGTCAGTTTGCCTGGCACCAGACTAAATTTGTCTCACGTGCCGTGGCACTGGCTACCTTGTCAGGAACCTCGAGGGCTCCGAACATCCCGGCGGAGATCGCCCGCCTCGCGCACGAGTAATTGCGCCTTTCCTTGAGATTGATAACAGGTCCGGGCCGAGCCGTGGGCCTACGCTCATCGCCATCATTACGGTGCAGGGACGCACGGCATGGGTGCGCCGGACCGCGACATCGCGCAGGCGAAGGATTTCGTTGCCCCGCCGGGATACTCGCGACATCGGCCCGAGACGACGCTGCTCTACCAGCTGGTGGCCGAGCACTATCCCCGGTTCCGGGACCGGCGGGCGGCCGAGGGGCGTGCGCTGCCGCGCTACGTTGAAGCCGAGTTTGAGGCCTATCTCAGGTGCGGCCTGCTCGAGC
>Ga0114939_10000993_pt1 | contig 23044 bp, 20 predicted proteins | sample AshMeaCrysSpring_FD_87196 | JGI IMG/M metagenome (GOLD analysis project Ga0114939, IMG submission 87196) | Groundwater microbial communities from Big Spring, Nevada to study Microbial Dark Matter (Phase II) - Ash Meadows Crystal Spring | ecosystem: Environmental > Aquatic > Deep subsurface >...
CGGCTTGCGGTATTGCTCCACCTGATCGTAAATCAGCTTTTTGATATCTAACTGCTCTACCACTACTTCTATTATCCAATCGCAGCCGGCAATATCCTTCATGTTATCGGTGAAGTTGCCGGTGGTAATGCGCTTGGCCACGTCTTTGGTAAATGCGGGGCTGGGATTGCTTTTGAGTGCGGCGGCCAGCATGTCGTTTACCAGTTTGTTGCGCTCGGCAGACTTCGTGCTTTCTTCGGCACCCTTGGGCACCATGTCGAGCAATAATACGGGTAATCCAATTCCGGCAAAATGACAGGCAATGCGGCTTCCCATAACGCCGCTTCCGAGTACTGCAACTTTCTTAATTGTGCGGTTCATAAAGCAATTGTACTTGTGTTTGAAAAATGCAGCACGAAGTAAGGAGAAATTAGTTGCATAAACAACTAATTTGGGCTGTCTACAAGAAAACGGTGCTTCCTGTTGAAAGCAGCTATTTCAAGAAAAAAAGCCGTGCCTGAATTGTTTCAGGCACGGCTATTCAAAGCCCTGTATCATGCTTATTGCACTTTTTTCCCAGTCTTGTCAATGTGCTCGTCACCCAAAGCAGAAGTTACTTTGGCATAACCATGCTGGAAGTTGCCTGCTTTCTCGTACTGGGCGGGTATCACCAGTTTCCCCGTTTTGTCTATATAGCCTTTTTGGCCTTTTACCTGTACCACGCACAATCCTTCGCTAAAGTCGAACATTACGTCTTCAAACTGTGGAGGAATCACTTCTTTGCCTGTAAGATCGCAGTAGCCTATTTTTTGGTTTATAACGGTAACCCCATCACTTTCGGGCGTTTCGCCCGTTTTAACGCCTACGCAAATCATGCCATCGGGCGCCGATGTATTAATACTGTAATACTTGCCGTAGGGAATCACCATTTCACCTTTTCCGTTCATAACAGCGTTTTCAGTGCCTTTTCCTTCAGTGGTCTTCGACAAGAAGTACATCCCATTGTTGTGGATAAGCCCGGCAGCATCTACATTTACCTTAATAGCTCCATCAGGTGCGGCAATTACCCACTTACCTTCTTTGGAATAGGCGTATTGGCTGTTCACCTTGTCAAAGTATATCTCATCAAATCCTTTGAAGGGTAATGTAGCCTTACCCTCCCCATTTACAATCGTTTTTTCGGTTCCTATATCGGCAATGTAATTACCCGGCGAAATCATGAAGATGCCAGACGACGACTTGCATGGAATCGTTTCTTTGCCCGTTTTGTCAATAAGGCCGTAGCCATCACTTTTGGCTACTGTGGCGTAGCCGTTTTGAAAACTGAAGGCATTTTCGTAGCCGGCCAGGTCAATCACTTTCTTACCTGTTTTGTCTACAAAATACAGGCCGCCATCTTCGGTTTCCTGCACCAGGCCAAGGCCATCGTGAAAGTCCTGCACATTGTAGTTGGTGCAGGGCACCACTTCTTTGCCCGTGGAATCGATAAAACCATATTTACCTTCTTTTTCGGCCCGGGCAATGCCATCAGCAACCGAAAAGGTATCTATTTCTGTAAACTGGCTAAGCAATGCAATTCTTTTGAGCGCGAATGCCTTGGTTGGAGGTAAGGAATCCTGCTTGTTGGCATTTTCACCTCCGCCACAGGAGGCAATCAGTAACGAAGTGGCCAGGCCGCAAAAGCCTGCGTATAGTCTTTTCATAGCGCTTGTTTTGGCGCAAAGTAATCATTTGTACCACAGGCAACAGATACCGTATCCAGGGTATTTGAAAATGATGAGCAGGTTGCTTAATTGCTAGTGTGGGCACCCTCATCTATTAGGAAGGAGAGGCAGTGCTTAGTTCGGTAGTTGACAGCATTCTTTCGTATGGCACCTATTTACGTTCAGCCACTTTTACAAGCGTTCCCGCTTGCAACTGATCGGTAAGCTGCATGCCGTTGAGAATAGCATGCTCGTTTAGCCTTGCCTGGGGCACACCTAATGAGGTAAGTGCCAATTGGAGCGTGAAGGCTTTAGCTATCTTTTTTATAGCGATGCGTTCTGGCTTTATGTTCAGTATGGCCGGGTCGGTTAGTTGCTTGAAGCTGCCAAAATACAATGCAAATTTTGGGGCAAACTGTTCAAACAGTTGCGGCGTAGATGCGCCAACCAACTTGTAAATGGTGCCATTGTACTGTATGAAATAGGAAATTACCCTAACCGAAGTAACCACTCTGCCGCTTTGGTCCTGTCCCTGCACATCGGCCTGCTGGGCCAAAGCGTTTATGCCATTTACGGTAATACGGCGGTTTTCGTTTATCCTTAGTTTGTTTTGCTGCGCAAACTGTTGAGCTGCCTCCTCAAGCGAGTTTCCTTTTGCCAGGGTAAGCAAGGCCATAGCTTGCCCATCGGCCTGTGCAAAGTTGACCACGGTAGGTGAGTTCTTGTATTGCCAACCCGGTGGTGTGTTAAACTGAAAGCGCAATTGGGGGTGGTAAAAAATGTCGTTTTGCTTGAAGCCCTGGCGCGGGTCTTCGCCGTACACAACACCATCTACCATACGCAAGTAATTATCGCGGTTGATTTTCAGATTATTCAGGTTGTTTTTTGCCTGGTAGTTGCTGGCAAGTTTGGTTACCGTTACAAATCTATTTCCAGGATCGGGGTGGGTACTCAAAAATTCAGGGAGGCGGCTATTCGATTTTGCGGCTGTTTCGCGCTCAAGTGTTTGAAAAAACTTAGCCATTTCGCGGGCATCATAGCCCACTTTACTGCTGTATTCCACACCCAGTTCATCGGCCTGTTTTTCGGCATCGCGACTGTTTTTTAAAAACATGAGCTGAAGCCCCTGGCTGGCAGGTTCGGCAAACTGTGCCAAGTACTTATTACTGATAAGCGCGGCAATAAGCCCAAGTTGGGCAAGGGTTTGGGTAGTTTGCTGGCTTACGGTGTGGCGTGCCGTTACGTGCCCTATTTCGTGGCCCAACACCCCGGCAAACTGGGCTTCATCGTTCATGTGGGCCAATATGCCCCGGGTAAAATATACATAGCCGCCCGGCACGGCAAAAGCGTTTATAACATCACTGTCGAGTACCCTGAAATGGTACTGGATATTGTTGCGGTGCGAAATGCGGGCCATTTCGTTGCCCTTTTCGCGAATAAAACGCTGCAGGTTGCTGTCGGGGTACAATCCAAATTCGGAAATAATGGATGGGTCTGCCTCTTTACCCATAGCCAGTTCCTGTTGCTCGCTCATCAATACAATCTGCTTTTTGCCGGTTACCGGGTTGGTGGCACAGTAGGTAAGGGTAATGGCCGATGCCAACATGGACAAAAAGATTATTTTATGGCTGTTCATAGTTGCTTCATGCATTGAGCTACAAACTTAATGATATAAGATGATGCAGGGTTTCGGCAGTAAAAGTTTTCTGCAAAGCCATTCGTTAACTTGGGGATTACGATATCAAATGAATGGCGCCTGGCTTAAGTGTAATTGCTCTTTTTGTTGGGCATGCTGTAAATAAGTAGATAGCTTCGCAGCACTACCTATTAGCTTGCGTATGACCGATTACGTAAACATTATTGAAAAAGCCTGGCAGGGATATGACCCTTCACGCAAAATTGCCGACCTACACGATATAAGTGCGCGGGTGAGTACCAACCGTGTATTCAAGGTTACTTTCGAAGATGGCGACTACATCATAGCCAAGCTTTCGAGCTACGGCCATTACGAGCATTTTAAAGAAGATCACCGCATTATTCACAGCATGAGCAACAACCTGCTGTATCCTTTTGAAAATCTGTTGGCCAAAAGCCTGCTGAAAAACAACCGGGTGTATATGTACCGCCACAAGCGAAGCCGTAGCGATACATGGGTGGTGCTCTATAATCCCACGCGGGTGCTGGAGCGCTTTCCGCGAAGGCTTGAGGAAGAGTATATTAAAAGGTTTGCACAGCAAATAGCCAAGTTTCACCTGGCATGCAGCCGCATACGCAATGTGTTGCCTAAAAGCAGCAAAACGCTTCGGACCGATATCAATACCCTGCAGGAGCAAATTGGAGCACACGAAAAGCGTTTTGGAAGCCGCATGCAAGCCGATTTCCTGAAATATCACTGCGATCAGTTTTTGAAAAACAGGCTTAAACTAAATGCCGGCTCGTTTGAAACAATACCCGTTTTTATAGATTGGAACATAGGAAATTTTTCTGTAATAAATAAATACGAGCTTTTTTCGCGCTGGGACTACGACTGGTTTCGCATGAGCAGCCGCATGCTGGATTTTTATTTTTTCAGCAGGGTAGTAAGCAATGTGGGCGACCGAACAGTGTTTAGCTATGTTATAAATACCATGATAGAGGATAGGTTTCTGCTCTTTCTAAGTGAGTATCACAAGGTAAACCCGCTTACAGCAAATGAGATTCGCTTTTTGCGTGAAGTGTATCGGTTCATTATTTTAAATTATGTGATAAAAGACGGCAATTATTTCTTTAGTGAACAGTATGCTAAGAAGCTGCGGACCGAAGCTTTTGACATTTACTTGCCAAGTGTGGACCGCGAGTTTGATCCTGAACGTATTATCCGCCACCTGAAAATAAAAGAGTAAAAGGACAAATTGCTTGACTATGGCGCAAATGGTTTCGTTTCGAGAGATTATTGATGATTATGAAATCATCTTTTTTGATGCCTACGGTGTTATAAAAACCTACAACGGGCTGGTACCCGGCATAGACCGCACATTTGAATGGCTTGAACAGCATAATAAGGAGTACTTCATTATAACCAACGATGCTAGCCGCAGCCCGGAGCAATTGGCTGCATCGTACCACCGGCGGGGGTTGCATGCAATAGAAAGTAATAGGATCATCAGTTCGGGTATGCTTGCCAAAGAGTTTTTAGACCTGAAGGTGAATGATGGTATCGTAGCTTACCTGGGCACGCCCGATTCGGCACACTATATAGAGAGCAGCGGCTTGCATACGCTACCGGTGGCAGAATTGGATGAAATAAATATGGATGGTGTAAATGCGCTTGTATTGTTGGATGACGAGGGATTTGACTGGTTTAGTGATTTGAACAAAGCGGTGAATCTGCTGCGCCGGCGTACCATTCCGGCCATCGTTGCCAATCCCGATGGAGCTTATCCAATTACAGGCAGCGAAGTGGGAATTGCCATAGGTGCCCTGGCGGCTATGATAGAGCACATAGTTGGGAAAAAATTCATCCATTTTGGTAAGCCCGATTCACAGATATTCATGTTTGCCTTTGAGCAGTTGCTGGTACGGCGCCTGGTAAGTAAGCGCCAGGTGCTGATGGTGGGCGACACACTAACCACAGATATACTCGGCGGTAACAAGTTTGGCCTTGATACTGTGCTTGTGCTTACCGGCAACACGTTGGCCAAAGATGCTGAAACCCGGATTACATCTACAGGTATAGTGCCTACCTACATCTGCGAATCAGCGGTGCTATAGTTATTGGCCGAATGCCAATAACAGCCTTTCATTTACCAGCTTTTTTTCTGTTCATGGATATACCTGTTGATGTTTTATCCGGCTTGTAGAAATTCAGGTTATGCAAAATTGTAACGCGTAAGGCATGCAATTGATTGATGCTGCCGGTGTTTGGTTGTTGTTGCACATTGTATTGGTACAAAGTGGCCAATTCAATTTCGGGGCCAAAATGCCAGACGGGGCCAATGACCACCCGGTTTTGCTCAAAGTAAGTATTGTTCACATTGTCGCCTGCGTGCAGCATTATCTCATCGGCAATACTCCACCTGATGGCAAATGGGCTAATTGAACGCGGAGGCAACAACCACCCCATGGCCTGGAACATATACCTTGCCCGAAAGGTGAACCATTCATCGCGATTTTCGCCGCTGCCGGTATATACCTTAAAGAACCGTTGTTCGGTGCGCACCCTGTGAAACCAACTTATTTTTGGCGCGTTGCCCGAAAAGAGTACCTGCTGCCAAAGGCGATTTTCGCGGGTATAGTTGCCTCCTGCTACCCTGGCATGCCCCGCAAACCAGGCATAACCTGCATGCATTCTTACACTTGGCGAAACATTATATGCTGCTCCAACTCTGAACGCAGTAACAACACTATGTAGCTGCTTGAAATTGGTCCAGCGCTGATTGGCATCAAAAATATAACCCCATCGCCTGCTTACCTGCGCCTGGTGATTGTAGGTGAGCCAAAGCTGAGTGTTTTGGGCTGAAGCGCTTTGGGCAGGCCATATGAAATAGCCTACTAAAGCTATAGCTAAGTATAGCGGAAAACAATTCAGCGAGCACCTGTGCAAACTCAAAAGATTTTTGCAAGAATACGAATGCTCCAAATGATGACAAGTGACCCAAGTAACAGGAACGCTGCCCGCCTGGGCAACCTTCCGGCAAGTTTAGCAGCAATAGGTGCGGCTATCATGCTTCCGGTTACGAGGCCCGCAATTACCTGCCAATGACTTACGCCGATCATGATGAAGAACGAAAAAGCACTGCTGAGCGTTACGAAAAACTCAGTGAGGCTTACTGTGCCAATAACATATTTCGGATTGCGGCCACGATTGATAAGTGTGCTGGTAACAATAGGGCCCCAGCCTCCGCCGCCAAAAGAATCGAGGAAACCGCCTGTGCCTGCCAGCAATTTGTAATATTTGAACTTACGTTGAGGCACTTTTTTGCGCAAGGCATTGATGATAAACTTCACACCCAAAAAGAGCGTGTAGCTCGCCATGATGGGCCTGATATACTGGGCATGGCTTTCGCCAAATTTTACCAACAGCAAGGCGCCTCCAATAGCTCCAAGAATGCCCGGTATCACAATGGCTTTAAAGAGCTTCTTATTCACATTGCCAAATCGGTAGTGGCTGAGACCCGAAGTGCCGCTGGCAAAGATTTCGGAAGTGTGGATGGCGCCGCTCATGGCAGCAGGGCTTACGCCTGCCGATAACAGGATTGTAGCCGATGTAATACCATAGCCCATGCCCAGCGAGCCGTCTACCAACTGAGCCAGAAATCCTCCCAGCAGTACCCATCCAAAGTTTTTATCCAATTGCAGGTATAGGTTAATGGTGCCGGAGGCAAGTTCCTTAAAAGGTATATAGGAAAGCATAAAATGCCCCACAAGCATGGAAGCAAACACGATAATTGAATACCGTGCAATGGTCTTCCAGTGGTTGTTTCTTTCCGGAAGGTGGTTGAGTGGAAGGGTTTCTGTAATTTTATCCAGCTTCTTTACCTTTTGGTCAATATTCTCATTCAGCCTGTTTCGCACACAGTTCAGGTTTCCTGCCAGTGGGCCAGGTACTTCGGGCAGGGTTTCGTGCAGCACTTCGCGAAATCGCTTGGCCAACATTGGCGACTTGCCGTTGGTGCTTATGGCTATTTTTATTTGCCCTTTGTGCACTACCAACGACAGGTAGAAGTCGCATAAATCGGGGGTGTCGGCCACATTTACCAGTATGTTCCGGCTGTTGGCTTCCTCCTTTATTTCGGCGCTGAGTTGCCGGTCGTTTACCGCTACAATAGCTACCTGTACACCGCCAAGATCTGATATTTCGAAGGCTTTTTTAGAAATGCTGATATTGGTATGTGCAGCGGCTATTTCCCTTATTTCAGGTAGTACTTCCATGGACACAATGCGCAACTTGGAGGCAGGCGAATTGCCTACGATGGCTTTGAGTATTTCGAGTGCCACCGGACCACCTCCTATGAGCAGCACTGGAATTTCTTCCAGCTTTTTGGCTGCTATTTCTTCATGGCTATCAAGGTCGACCTGCTTGTACATGTCGTTGAACTTAACGAGTTGCAAATCTGTTTCGTCAATTGAACCGGCCAGGTCGTTTTGCACCGCAAAGGCGAGTTTACCACACAGCCCACCGCTTGCTGTTTTTAGTTTTTCTACAGCCGATAATTTTATGTTGGTTGTTTGGTGCATGTGCGGTAATAATTATCGGGTTTTTGCCTTGTTAGTTCAATGATGTACCATTGCAAAACGACCTTCTTTGAGCAGATTTTTCATTCAGGTTGCCGCACCGGCCCACTTCATATATTTTGTGTACTGTTATCGCATTCTGTATTGCAACGTTTAATGTTTCAAGTTCGGTATCGCCTTGCCCGGCGCCAACAAACACAAAAATGCTGTTTGAAAGTTGATTATTATTCATTTTATGGTCAGCTGAACAGGTGAGTTTAATCGGCGTGAAAAAAGAACGATTGATCCGGCAATTATTATTCTGCCAGCAGCATACAGGCGCCTACTGTTATGTTGCTCGTTTCATCTATCAGAATGGCGCCGCCGTTTACCCTTAATGTTGTATAATAATCGTGGGGTAGGGGAACTGCGGTTTTTATTGTCACTTTCACTACTTCATTCAGGTTTACCGAGCCATCGAATTCAACATTTTCGAGCGAGTTCACGTCCACTTTGTAAGCCACCTCTTTTACAATGGCCCTTACTCTCGTGCTGTTTAGTTGCAATTGGTATTTGTTGCCTGCTATCAGAGGCTTGGTATCCATCCAGCATAGCAGGGCATGCAGTTCGTTGCTCACGTGTGCCGGTTGGTCATCTTTTACAATTACGTCGCCGCGGCTCACGTCTATGTCGTCCTGCAAGTGCAGCACAATACTTTGTGGTGCGTGTGCTTCTTCTACATCTTTCAGGTTGTGTTCAATACGAGAAATAACAGAATTGAGTCCGGAAGGCAATACCGTAATGCGATCGCCTGTACGGTAAATGCCACTGATAATTTTGCCGGCGTATCCGCGGTAGTCATGCAAGTCCTCGGTTTGAGGCCGGATTACGTATTGCACGGGAAAACGTGCATGGGCGAGGTCTATATCTTTTTCTACTTCTACCTGTTCCAGGTGGCTTAGCAGCGAAGGCCTCGTGTACCAGGGCATGAAAGTAGATTTGTCTACAATATTATCTCCGTTCAGCGCGCTGATGGGTATGTAAGTAACGTCGCCCAGGCCAAGTTTAGAAGCTATTTGGGCATAGTCTATCACAATATTGTTGAACGTGTTTTCCGAATAGTTTACCAGGTCCATTTTATTGATGGCCACCACTACATGAGGAATGCGCAGCAGCGAAGCGATAATGCTGTGCCTGCGCGTTTGCTCCACTACTCCTTGCCGCGCATCAATCAGTACAATGATGAGTTCGCTGTTGCTTGCACCGGTTACCATGTTCCGGGTGTATTGTATATGCCCGGGTGCATCGGCAATAATAAACTTGCGTTTGGGGGTAGAAAAGTATTTGTAGGCTACATCAATGGTAATGCCCTGTTCGCGTTCGGCACGCAATCCATCGGTTAGCAGGGCAAGGTCAATTTCGCCGTTCGCTTTGTTTTTCGTGCTACGCTCAATAGCTTCCAACTGATCGGCCAAAATACTTTTGCTATCGTACAATAAGCGTCCTATCAGGGTGCTTTTGCCGTCATCTACACTGCCGGCGGTAATAAAACGGAGAATATCCATATGTATTTCTGATTTCTGATTTCGGATGTCTGATTTCTGATCTACAGAACTCAGATTTGATATAGTTATTTTATTTTGACCTTTTGTTTTGTTTGGCAGTTCTTTCGGCTGCCGTGAATATTGCTGTTAATTCATAAGCTTCTTTAATCAAATCTTCAAGTTCCTGAGAAGTAATGGTTATTTCAGCATCTCTAATGACTTCAAGCCAGTAATGTGATTCATCTGCCTCTTCCAGTACAATTCCTAGTTTATTAACAAAGTCAGCATCTGATTTGGCCCGTTTTGTTACCCTGTAATTTGCGCCTACTGAACCCGCTGCCCGAATAAGTTGCTTTGCTAATTCATATCCGGCTGCGGTTTTGGGTAATATGTTGCAAAACTTTATTACGCGTACATTAAAAGTTTTCGTTCTGTTTTCAAGTTCCCTTCTATCCATTATATGCCTGGTTTCAGCGGTTTCTGTTCACTTGTAATTGAAGTTTTTCAGTTGTCGAAATAAGATCAGCGATCAGCGATCATCAGATCAGCGATCCTAAAAATATCCTCCCTTCTTCCTGTCTTCCATCGCCGCCTCTGTTACTTTATCGTCTATGCGGGTTTCGCCGCGTTCGCTGATGCGGGTGGCCACTATTTCGTTAATTACCTCGTCAAGTGTGCTGGCATCGCTTTCTACAGCCGCGGTGCAGGTCATGTCGCCCACGGTACGGTAGCGTACACTTGTAGTTATTACGCGGTCTTCTTCTTCTATTTGAATAAACGGCGACACGGCTATCAGTTGGCCGTCGTGAACAAGTACCTCACGCTGATGGGCAAAGTATATTGAGGGCAGTGGTATTTTTTCACGCCGTATGTAGTTCCAAACGTCAAGCTCTGTCCAGTTGCTGATGGGAAATACACGTACGTTTTCGCCTTTTGCTATTTTGCCATTGTAAGTGTTCCAAAGTTCGGGCCGCTGCCGCTTGGGATCCCATTCACCAAATTCGTTGCGCACGCTAAACACCCTTTCCTTGGCGCGGGCCTTTTCTTCATCTCTGCGGGCGCCGCCAATGCAGCAGTCAAATTCAAACTCCTCTATCGTGTCGAGCAGGGTATAGGTTTGCAGCCAGTTGCGGCTGGCAATTTTGGCTTTGGGTTCGGTAAGCTTGCGGTGGGCTATGGTATCGGCCACCTTGCGTACGATAAGTTTCTCGCCAATGTCGGCAGCAAGCTTGTCGCGAAAATCAAGGGCCTCCTGGAAATTATGCCCGGTATCGATATGCACCAGCGGAAAAGGAAACCTGCCCGGCCTGAAGGCTTTGAGGGCCAGGTATACCAGAGTGATTGAGTCTTTGCCTCCACTGAACAGCAGCGCCGGACGTTCAAACTGTCCGGCCACTTCGCGCATAATATGGATGGCTTCACTTTCGAGCTGATCAAGATAATCGAAGTGGTAATTGCTCATGCCTGCGATTGTTTATTAGTACATTTATTTAGTGAATATTATGGGTAAGAGAAATGGCTGATTTTATGAGGTGCATTAAAATCACTTGTGAACGTGGAGCCCGCATTCCTTCTTGTCGGCATCTTCCCACCACCAGCGGCCGGCCCTGAAGTCTTCGCCCAGCTTCACCGCTCGGGTGCATGGTGCACAGCCTATGCTAACAAAGCCCTTGTCGTGAAGCGGATTGGCAGGGATGTTATGTGTGGCAATGAATTCGGTAAGCTGCTCCTGGGTCCAATGCAGGATGGGGTGAAATTTGAAGACTTCATTTTCAGTATCCCATTCTACCTGCTTCATTTGCTGGCGGTTGGGCGAGTGTTCGGCCCGAATGCCGGTAATCCACACTTTACGTTTGCTTAAAGCCCGTTTCAGGGGCTCCACCTTACGCAAATAGCAGCATTGTTTGCGGTTTTCCACCGAATCGTAAAAAGCATTCGGCCCTATTTCGGTTACAAACTGCTGTATGTTGGCGGCATTGGGGTAGTAGGCTGCTATGGCTTTGCCGTAACGCTGCAGCGTGGCGCTCCACGTGCTATAGGTTTCGGCAAACAGGCGCCCGGTATCGAGCGTAAACAGGTCAATGGCAATATCGTTGCCGAAAATGAGGTGCGTAATGGCTTGATCTTCCAGGCTGAAACTTGTGGAAAAAACTACCTGGCGTGGCCAAGCCTCTGCAATTATCCGAAGGCTGGCTACAGGATCCAATGGATCAATGAGGGTTTCAAATTTCAGCAGATGGTTTTCCAATGTGGTAGTGGTCATATTTGTTATGATGGAGTTTGAAATCTAAAAAAGTGAGTTGGCAAGCAATTGTTATTGGACAGCTACAATACTGGCACCCTGCCATTTTCATTAATCCCTGGCCCATCAAAAAACACATAGCTCTTTTCGGTTGTTACGGGGTGTAAAAGTAGCCGCGACATAGAAAAACCGAAAAAATATTTTCACAATATTAGTGAACATTAATTTATCGGCTTAGCCGTTGGATATTCAACTAATTGAATAACAATGCTTTAGTTGGGTGCAATCGTATGCAAAATCAATCACTCACTGCTTTTGAGAGGCTTTGTTGAAAAAGGGTCCAAAAAATAAATTTGGTTGTTTAGATCCCGCTACTATTATTTTTGCGTCAGTTCTTTTAAGTCACTTATCCAGAAAGGCAGAGGGAAATGGCCCTGTGAAGCCTTGGCAACCCTGACGGTTTTCTCAACCGTTCAGAAGGTGCCAAATCCATCCTGGCAACACGTCGGGATAGATAAGTCAGAGATTTGTTTTGATCATTATTTGCAACAAATAATCAAGGCTCATCCTGGCTTACCGGGATGAGCTTTTTTATTGCCCATGGGTCAAAAATGGCAGTATTGCCATCCATGGCGGCAGCAAAGCCTCGCGGTAAGTTTGGTAAGTCTCTCTGGAAAGAGTTTTAGAGCAACCGGCCTTCACCCGGCTAGTCTCCCTTCCGCAGGTATTGCGGAAGGGAGATTGGGTGGCAAAAAGTCACCTGGACCTGCCATTCAACTTTCGGAATTGGAAAAATTGCATCGGTGCAGGAAAATACCTGCCCGGCAGACGTAAGAGGAAGCTATTTTCATGTTCACCAAATTGATGATAATTAAATAAAACGAGCAAAAACACTAAAAATCAAAAGCACCACACTATGAGCAAACTACATTTTGAAACACTGCAGTTGCACGCAGGTCAGCAAATTGACCCTACCACCAAAAGCCGTGCAGTACCCATTTACCAAACCACCAGCTATGGCTTCGATAATACCGAGCATGCCGCCAACCTGTTTGGCCTACGGCAGTTTGGAAACATTTACACCCGCATTATGAACCCCACCACCGATGTGTTTGAGCAACGTATAGCAGCTTTGGAAGGTGGCGTGGCAGCCTTGGCTACGGCAAGTGGTCAGGCGGCACAGTTTCTGGCGCTCAACAACATTTTGCAGGCTGGCGACAATTTCGTTTCCACCTCCTTCCTGTACGGAGGCACCTATAATCAATTCAAGGTTTCGTTCAAACGGCTTGGTATTGACGTTCGCTTTGGCGATGGCGATAATGTGGAATCATTTGTGCCGCTCATTGATAAAAACACTAAGGCCATTTACCTGGAAACCATTGGCAACCCGCGCCTGAATGTGCCCGACTTTGAAAAATTTGCTGCCCTGGCAAAAGAATACGATTTGCCGCTGATAGTGGACAACACCTTTGGCGCCGGTGGCTATTTGTGCAGGCCTATTGAGTGGGGCGCCAATATTGTGGTGGAAAGTGCTACCAAATGGATTGGCGGTCACGGTACATCAATTGGCGGTGTTATTGTAGACGGCGGCAATTACAACTGGGGCAATGGCAAGTACCCACAGTTTAGTGAACCCAGCGAGGGCTATCATGGCCTGGTATTTAAAGATGTGTTTGGCGTAAATAATCCGCTGGGTTTGCCAAACATCCAGTTTGCCATCAGGGCTCGGGTAGAAGGCCTGCGCGACTATGGAGCCGCGCAAAGCCCGTTCAACAGCTTCCTGCTGATACAAGGCTTGGAAACCCTGAGCCTGCGTGTGCAGCGCCATGCCGACAATGCGCTGGCACTGGCACAATGGCTTGAGCAACATCCGCATGTGGAGCATGTATGGTACCCCGGCCTGGAAAGCAGCCCGTATCATAACCTGGCCAAAAAATACCTGACCAATGGATTTGGCGGCGTGCTTCAGTTTGGCATTAAGGGCGGTAAAGAGAAGGCAGCTAATTTTATTGAGAAACTGCAGCTTGCCAGCCATTTAGCCAATGTGGGCGATGCCAAAACGCTGGTAATACACCCGGCAACCACCACCCACGAACAACTAAGCGTGGCCGAGCAAACTGCCAGTGGCGTGCTGCCCAACCAGGTACGGGTAAGCGTGGGTATTGAGCATATCAACGATATTAAATACGATTTTCAGCAGGCATTCGATAAAGTGTTTGAGCCTGTACATGTGTTAAACTAAATATTGCATGCCCCGCATCGCATCAGGTGCGGGGCGGTACGCAGGCCAGTATCCACACATTAGGATTTATTTGATGGAAGACCAATTGATTCAAGCGAACGAAATACCCTGTGCCGAGCGCCATGATACGCGTACGGCCGACGGGCAGGTGCGCACCTTTCGGGTACCCGAAGACCTCTGCTCGCCTGCCGAAAAGTTTAAGTGGAAAGGCTTTGCGTTGGAAAGTGGCTATAAATTATCCAAATATCATTTGGCCTATACCACGTATGGCAAAATGAATGCCGCCCGCGATAATGTGGTATGGATTTTTCATGCACTTACCGCCAACAGCAGCCCGCACGAATGGTGGGATGGCCTGGTGGGAGAAGGGAAGCTTTTTGACCCACGCAAATACTTTATTGTATGCGTAAATACGCCCGGCAGTTGTTATGGCAGTTTGGGCCCGCTCAACGTCAATCCGGCCACCGGTGAGAACTACTTTCATGATTTTCCGTTTTTCACCACCCGCGATTTAATACGCTCGTACCAGCCATTGCGGCACTACCTGGGGGTTAAGCGCATTCATGTTGGTATTGGTGGTAGTATGGGTGGGCAACAATTGTTGGAATGGGCCATTGAAGAACCCGAACTGTTTGAACACATCGTGCCTATTGCTACCAATGCTATTCATTCCAGTTGGGGCATCGCGTTCAACACTACGCAACGCATGGCCATTGAAGCCGATGGTACATGGCCTCAGCAACATGCCGAAGCTGGAATGCAGGGCATGAAAGCCGCCCGTGCGCTGGCACTTATCAGCTACCGCAGCTACGAAGGCTACCATGTGCGCCAGTCCGACAACAAAAGTCAGCAACAAATTGAGCTAAATGGCGAAAGCTATGGTGGTGCGGCAAGCTACCAGCGTTACCAGGGCGAAAAATTGGCGACGCGGTTTAATGCATTGAGCTATTATACGCTAAGCAAAACCATGGACAGCCATCATGTAGGGCGCAACAGAGGTGGGGTAGAGGCAGCCCTAAAGCAAATACAGGCCAAAACACTGGTGGTGGGCATTGATAGCGATGTATTGTTTCCAATAAGCGAGCAGCAATACCTTGCTAATAATATTCCGGGGGCGCAGTTTGCTACCATGCACTCACTGTTTGGCCACGATGGTTTTTTGCTGGAATACGATCAGCTTACTAACCACCTCACTAAATTTTTAGCACAAACTGAAATTCAATAAAACAATTTATAATATATGGGCGAGAACGACAAGGTACAGGAGCAGCATGCGGATTATCATCATAAGCAACTGGTAATAGGGCTGTTTGGATTTGGCGTAGTGGGCGAGGGGCTTTACCGCGTATTACATCAAACCCCTTCATTGAAGGCTACTATTAAGAAGGTGTGTATTCGTCACCCGGATAAACACCGGAATGCACCACCCGAATTGTTTACAACACACCGGGACGAGTTGCTGGATGATGAAGAAATAAATGTAATAGTGGAGGTAATTGATGATGCCAATGCCGCTTTTGAAATTGTAAAAAAGGCGCTGCTCAATGGAAAGCATGTAGTAAGTGCCAGTAAAAAAATGATAGCCGAGCACCTGCCCGAATTGCTAAAACTGCAGCAGCAAACCGGGCGCTCCTTTTTATACGAAGCATCGGCCTGCGCCTCCATTCCGGTTATTCGCAACCTGGAAGAATACTACGACAACGACCTGCTTCATGGTATTCAAGCCATTGTAAATGGCAGCACCAATTTTATCCTCACCAAAATGTTTGAGGAAAAGCTGGATTATCGTGACGCTCTATTGCTGGCACAGCAATTGGGTTTTGCCGAAAGCGATCCCACGCTTGACGTAGAGGGTTACGATGCTGTAAACAAGTGGAACAACCTGCTGGCTCACGCTTATGGTATTGTAACGCATCCTTCCAAACTGCTTTTTACCGGCATTCAAAATATTCAGGGCTTTGATGCAAATGTGGCTGCCGAAAAAGGCTGGGTAATCAGGCTGGTGGCGCAAGCCAAAAAGCTGGGCAATGGCAAAGTGGCTGCATTTGTGCTGCCGCAGTTTGTAAAGCCCGATGATCACCTGAGTTTTGTGCGCCACGAATACAACGGCGTGGTAATCGAAAGCGGCTTTGCCGATAAGCAGTTCTTTTACGGAAAAGGTGCCGGTAGCTTCCCCACGGCTTCGGCAGTGCTTAGCGATATATCTGCCCTGCGCTACGACTATCGGTATGAATATAAAAAGCTGTACCACCACACGCCCGGCGAATTGACCAACGACTATTACCTGAGGGCTTATTTCAGTTTTAGTAATGTAAGTAACGTTTCTAAAGACAAGTTTGAATGGATAGAAGAGTGGCATGCCCGCGAAGACCGCAAATACCTGGCAGGCGTAATACATGTATTTCACCTGCTGGACGGCAACTGGTGGCACGAAAACGGCAATTCGCTCATCCTGATGCCCGATCCGATTATTGAAAGCCTTGAGTTGCATAAGCTCAAAAAAAAGAGCCTGGAACTTGCCGGCCTTCAGCTGCACCATGGCTTCAAGGTGGGCATGCAATAAGTGCCTATAAATACAGGTGTTTCCGGCACCCGTAGTTTTTGAAATTTATCTTCACAAAATAAATGAACAATAATTACTGCTCAAATCAATCAACCATGTTTACTATCAGTATCAACCACCTGCTCGAGGTAGCTGAGCAACAGGCGCCCAACACTATCGCTCAGCAATTGCTTTTCATAGCCGAGAGCGGCATTTACTTTAGCGGCGGCGGGCAGCCGCTTTTTCGCAACCTCGCACAATCAGAGCGTTTTAACCACCCGCTTACTTCCGATGAAGAACGCCGGTTGAATGCGTTGGACCGTAAAGCGAAAGGCGGGTTGCTGAGTAATCTCGAAGACATTGAATTTGAAAAGCTGCTGGAAATACGGCGATTGTATGGCGTGCTAAGAAATGCGCAGCCTTCATTGGCTATTATAAGGGCTTAAAAAAATACTGCTCAGCCCAAAGGTGCAGGAATGCTGGTAGGGGGTAAAGCCCAAAAAAACGGAAAACACGGCCGGGTGGGTGCTACTTTTGCCGCATGAGCAGCCAATACCAGCGGTACCTAAGCGTGGTGGTACCTGTAATGAATGAAGAGGACAACGTAGCACCCATGATAGAGGCCGTGGCGGCCGCGTTGGGCCAGTACGATTACGAACTCATTTTTGTAGATGATGGCAGTACCGACCAAACCCGCGAGCGCATTAAGGCAAATCTAACCAACCGAATCAGGCTCATTGAACTGCGCAAAAACTACGGGCAAAGCACGGCCATGGCAGCCGGTATAGACCACTGCGCGGGCGAATACATAACTATGCTGGATGGCGACCTGCAAAACGACCCGGACGACATACCCATGATGCTGCAAAAGCTGATAGCCGAAGATTGGGATGTGGTGGCCGGCAATCGCGCCAACCGAAAAGACGGCATGGTGCTGCGCAAAATACCCAGCCGCATAGCCAACGCACTCATCCGCCGCTGGACTGGTGTGCACATTAAAGACTATGGCTGCACGCTTAAGGTATTTAAAGCCCAAATAGCACAGGAACTTGGCCTGTATGGCGAATTGCACCGCTTCATTCCGGTGCTTGCAGCCCTGCAGGGCGCCCGCATTACCCAGGTAGATATACGGCATCATGCCCGCCGCTTTGGTAAAAGCAAATATGGTATTGGCCGTACCACGCGGGTAATGAGCGACCTTGTAACCATGGTGTTTTTCCGCAAATACATACAGCGGCCCATGCACCTGTTTGGCGGTTTGGGCTTTATGAGCCTGTTTGTTGGCATACTTATCAATTTGTATCTGCTGGTGGTTAAGCTTATGGGTAACGAAATAGGAGGCAGGCCCTTGCTTATAGCCGGTATGGTGTTTTTGCTGGGCGGCATTCAACTCATTACCATCGGTATTGTTGCCGAAGTAAGTATTCGCAATTACTTTGAAGGTACAGGCCGTAAGACGTACAACGTGCGTCGCATTTACACAGGAGAACAGTTGTAGCCGTATTGTAAACCAAATAAAAAATTCGAGGCAGAAATTGTTATGAATTTATCTGGAGGTATTTCATGAAGCGGCTTCCGGGTTGGATAAAACTGCTGCTAAAGGTGGCCGTGTCTGCAGGCTGCCTGTGGTATGTAGGGCAAAAAATAGACTGGGCTCAAACCTGGCAATTGCTGAAGTTGAGCAATAAAGGGTGGCTGGCGGCCGCTGTTATATTTTTTAGCATGTCAAAAGCAATTTCATCGCTGCGGCTCAACAGGTATTTTGGCAATTTGAACCTCTATTTAGGCGAATGGCCCAACCTGCGATTGTATTGGCTGGGCATGTTTTACAATCTGTTTTTACCGGGTGGTATTGGCGGCGATGCGTACAAGGTGATTTTGCTTAGCCGCAAGTATGGTTCGCTTTCTGCTAAAAAAATAACTGCAGCTGTATTTCTTGATAGGGTAAGTGGTGTAGCCGGATTGGGCATACTGGCAGCGGGTTTTTACAGCTGGCTTTTTTGGGGTAGTTGGTACGGCACGTTAGTGCTTTTGGGCGTGTTGCCGGGCCTTGGGGTGTATTACTGGATGGTGCGCAGGTGGTTCCCCACGTTTTTGCCAAGCTTTGGCAGTACCCTGTGGCTGGGGCTTGCTGTGCAGGTGGCGCAGGTGGTTGCGGTATATGCCATCATGCTCAGTATTGGCATCAGGCATCAGTTTCCTGCCTTTCAGTTTCTCTTTCTGCTGTCGTCTATTGTAGCTATTTTTCCCTTTACTATTGGGGGACTTGGTGCCCGCGAAGTGGTATTTCTGTGGGGGGCCTCACAGTTTGCCTTAAATAAAAATGAGGCTGTGTTCATCAGCCTCCTCTTTTATCTAATCAGCGTGGTGGTGTCGCTAATAGGCCTGCTATGGGTGTACCGGGAACCCCTGCCCGGTCCAGCTATTCAAACTCCAGCGGATTGACAAACGTGAACCACGTCGGCTGCATTCCAATGGGCTGTTCGGCCTTTTTATGCGGCTTCGGCCGTACCGGCACATATCCCATATCAACCTCACGGTAAATAGTTCTTGGAACCAGCTTGATCGAAAAATTAGAAACAGTAGGTGTATCGGAGGTGGTAAAAGCAACGTTCATGTCATCTTATTTAACTTCTAATAACCAGAAGTTAAACAAAATGTTCGCCGTATTCGAAAAGTTGTGGATAACCCTACTGCCTGAACAATGCATAGCTATTGGCCTGTGCTGTGGGTGTAACCACAATATCGTTGATACAGACATGTGGTGGCAGTGCAGCGGTATAGTACACAATGTCGGCAATGTCTTCGGGCTTTAATGGCTGATAACCTTTGTACACGGCAGCGGCTTTTTCAGTGTCGCCCTTAAAGCGCACCATTGAGAACTCTGTTTCCACCGCGCCGGGGGCTACGTGGGTTACTCTTATGCCAAAAGGCAGCAGATCCACCCGCATGGATTTGCTTAATGCTTCTACGGCAAACTTGGCTGCACAGTACATATTGCCATTTTCGTACACCTCTTTGCCTGCTATTGAGCCTATGTTGATAATATGACCACTTTTGTGCTCTATCATGCCGGGCACTACCGCTTTGGTCATGTATGCCAGGCCCTTCACATTCGTGTCCAGCATGGTATCCCAGTCATCAATATTGGCCAAGTCTAAACGGTCGCGGCCCCAGGCTCCTCCCGCATTATTTACCAGTATGTCTATCAGCTTCCATGCATCGGGCAAGCCGGCAATGGCTTCTTCACAGGCTTTGCGACTGCGAATGTCGAACGGTAGTGCCATGCATGATGCACCACTGTTTTCCAGTTGCTCCTTCAATTCCTGCAACCGTTGTGCCCGCCTGCCGGTAACAACGATGTTATACCCATTTTGGGCAAATTTTTCGGCAATTGCTTTGCCTATACCCGAGGTGGCGCCGGTAACCAGCACTGTTTTAGTCATAAGTGCAAAATTGGGCTTAGCCACCCAACCTGCCAAAGCAATCCTGTCAATTCATTTCATTCTTGATTTCTGTAAGGCGCGTATTGATATTATCGAGCGCCTGCACCATTCTTTCTTGCGCTTTCATTTTTACAAATTCAATGTAAATAGCAGGGTATTCAATGGCATCCATACCTGTTTTGGCTTTAAAGTCGGCTTTGGAAGAGTCGAAAATTGGTGTGCTCATACGATGAAGGTTTAGCCCCCAAGTTACAGCGTCGTCCTTGCAACCGAAGCTTATTTTTTTCATCGTACCAACATAAATGTGCCTTGCACGCTTAGGGGTTTGCCTGTGTAGTCCACTGCCTGGCAGTGATATACAAAGGCCGATGATGGCTGGGGCTGCCCATTCAGCGTGCCGTCCCAGCCCTGGCCCTGCGCACGGGTTTCGTAAATAAGCTGGCCATATCGGTTGTATACCCTAAAATATTCCAGTTGCCGCATGCCTGCCAGTATTGGCTTTATGATGTCGTTTTTACCATCGCGGTTAGGTGTAAATGCGCTGGGCACAAAAATGGATGAACCTGTGTTGAAAATTCTGACACGCACCTCATCGTTGGCCGTGCATCCATTGGGCGAAGTTGCCGCAAGGTTGTAGGTCAAAAACTCCTGATCGGCGGGCAGCATACCCCTTATAATGGTAACTATTGGAGTAAGGCTGTTAGTAGCATTTAGGCCAACTGCCGGAGTCCATACCACTTGCGGTACAGATGAATTGCCTGTTAGCTGCAATGGCTGATCCAGCACCAGGCTGGTATCCCGGCCGGCATGTACTACTATTTGTGGTGTTACAGTTATGAGTACATCATCGCTTACAGGTTTTGTGCATCCTGCGGTGTTCCAGGCTGTTAAACGATAGGTGGTAGATTGCCGAGGCGCTGCAGCCGTTTGGAGGCTTCGTGGGTTTTGAAGAGCTGTGGTTGGCGACCAGGTGTAGTTGGCCGTATTGGTACTTCCTCTTAAAAAAGCCGTTTGTCCAAAGCAAATAGTAGTATCAGTTCCGGCATTTACCACGGGGTAGGGCACGGTGCGTATCGAAATGCTGTCACGGTCCTGGCAGCGGCCCAGGTTGGCAGTTACATAGTAGGTGGTTATGCTATCGGTAGGTGTGGCCACCGGGTTTTTTATCGTTGTGTTGCTCAGGGCAACACCAGGGCTCCATTGGTAGGTTGTGGCAAAACTTACAGGCCGCAGGGTTATGCCATCGGTTCGACAAATAGCAGTATCCCGTCCAGCATCCACAGTTATAAAGTCAAGCACATTTACCCTTACCGAATCGGTGCCTACGCAGCCGCGGTCAAACAGTGTAACGTGGTAGGTGATCGTGTCTTTGGGAAATACGGTCGGGCTCGCTGTATTTGCGTTCAGCATGTTTGTGCCTGGTGTCCAACTGAAGTTGCCCGAGCCTGAAGCCCACAATTGCAGGCTGTCTATGCTGCAAATAAGCGTATCCCTGAAGGCAAGGCCTATGGTAGGTTTGTCGTTGACGGTTAACTGTTTGGTAATGCTATCAGTACAGCCTTTGTCGCTGGAAGCCACCAGTTTGATGGTATAGCCACCGGTGTTTGCATAAGCATACTGAGCATTGGCGGTGATGGCCGTGTCGTTTGTGGCGGTTGTGATACCAAAATCCCAACGCCAGCGGTTTACGCGGCCGTATGCTACTCTGGAAGAATCGGAAAAGCGGTATGGTAGCTGAATGCAAATACCGTCAATGCCAAAATCCGCTTCAAAACCGGGGAAAATGCGCACTTCGGTCGTCATGCTGTCGGGGCAGGCTCCTTCGCGGTTTACCACAAGCTTTGCCCGGTAAACGCCTGTGTCGGGGTAGGTGTAGGTTGGTTTTGGCACTTGCGAAACATCATCCTTTCGTGCGGCCACGCCAAAATCCCACCAATAGCTGTTAATGCCCGCCGACGTGCTGTTGTTTTCAAAGTCAACTGAAAATGTTTTACACTGAATGATGCGTTCGGGCAGCAAGGCACGAGGTATATCGCAGTTGCCAACCGATACATGCAGTTCTTTTCGCGACGAAGAAATAAAGTCGCCGTTGCGGTATTCATCTACAAAAACGGTCACTACATAATCGCCTGCTGCGGTGGGCGCTATGCCGCTTATCAAGCCAGTTGTAGCGTTAATGTTCACCCGGTTGCCCAAGGGCAAATCGGCGCTAAAGCCTGGGTTGTATCGCACAAAAGGAAAGGGTGGTGGCAAAGGCGGGTTGGGCTTGGCATCGCTGCTTGGGGTGCCCTGGCCAGATGTGAAGCGGTACACCAGCGAGTCGCCATCGGGGTCGGTGGCTCTAAAGGGAAACTCGAAATAGTTGTTGGCACAAACCAGTGCGGTATCCTGCTGGGCAAATTCGGGGCTGGCATTTTCAAGCAAATTGCCCGCATCGTCGGTAGCAGGTATGTTTACGGTATAGGTAATGCCCGTGTTGGCAGATGCGGCTACATTTACAACACCTGATATGCGGCAGCAGCGCTGTACACCTATTACGTAGCCCTGCGCGGTTTTGGGTAATTCGGCTATGGTGGTATAACTATCTATGCGGTAGCACACAGTGGGTGGGTTCACAATACAGGTAAAAGTACCTTTGCTAACAAACTGTGTGCCCGAAAGAGGGATAATGAGGGTAGCCCAGCGCGTATTGTCCGAAGCTTTAAAAATGCCCAGGTTCACATCCGTATCTATTTGGCCGCCGCCACTGCCGCAATCGAGATATTGATATACTGTAATACGATAACGAAAATCTCCATTGGTGTTCTTGCCCAAGTAAGCGTATTCAATGTAGCCCCCTTTGAGATGGGCTGCTTTTGCAATGGAGACACAAAACAGCACAGCCACCATCACAGCAATAAACACTTTCAAAAACACGCCTGAGCTAAGGCTCGCGATTGCTTCCGCTACCGGCTTGTTGCCAGCAAAGTATGTACCAGGTAGTTGCCCATCCATTTTTTATCTTACCAGTATAAATGTACCACTGGCCATTACGGGGTTGCCCAGGTAATCGATTGCTTTACAATTGTACACAAATGCTGCATTGGGCTGCGCAACGCCTCCAATAGTGCCATTCCACCCCTTACCCTGTTCGCGGGTTTCAAACACAAGTTGA
>Ga0114939_10000994_pt1 | contig 23043 bp, 22 predicted proteins | sample AshMeaCrysSpring_FD_87196 | JGI IMG/M metagenome (GOLD analysis project Ga0114939, IMG submission 87196) | Groundwater microbial communities from Big Spring, Nevada to study Microbial Dark Matter (Phase II) - Ash Meadows Crystal Spring | ecosystem: Environmental > Aquatic > Deep subsurface >...
GAGCATTTTTCTTATTAGATAATGTGAATTTCTTGAATGTGTTTGATCGGCCACGCACAGGACCTACCGAATCGTATGATCCTTTAAGTACGCAATTACGCAACACAAATGCCTACGACTTCTACTTGCGGCTGGGCCCAATTAAAAACATCAACGCACAATATTTTGACGGAAGAAGCAAAATTTGGAACGAATACCTGCAGCATGCTACCAAAGACGGATACTGGAAGAGCCGGAATATCAGGCCGCACCTTACTAACATCAAGCCTGCAGTGCTTATTACCGGTGGCTGGTTTGATGCCGAAAACCTGTTTGGCGCTTTGAAGACTTACGAAGCCCTGAAACAAAAAAGCCCGGCAACCAATAAATTGCTGGTAATGGGCCCCTGGACCCACGGCGCATGGGCACGCCCAACGTGGAGTAATTATGCAACCTATCAGTTTGGGCGCAACACCAACGAAGCATTCCAAACTATTGAAGCCTCATTTTTCAGAATGCATCTGCATGGCATACAACCTCAAAATAAGCCGCCCGGTGCTGTTATCTATTTTACCTGAAGCAACCAATGGCGCACCTTTCCGGCATGGCCGCCTTCGGGTACTCAAAATGCATCGTTATATCTGCGTTCGGGCAACTATCTTAGCAATAGGCCCGAACCAAGCCGGCAAGGCGATGAGCGCTACGTAAGTGATCCTGCCAACCCGGTACCCTACTCACCGGCCGTTTCTGGCTATCGCGATAACAATTATATGGGCGCCGACCAGCGTTTCTTAAAGGATAGAAACGATGTATTACATTTTGCCACAGATACGCTGGCCAATCCTGTTACCCTGGCCGGCCCGGTAGTGGCGCGCCTCTTTGTATCTCTTACCGGTACAGATGCCGATTTTGTAGTGAAACTAATTGATGTGCACCCCAATGGAACTGAAAGCCTGGTGCGTGCAGAAGTGCTTCGTGGCAAATTCAGAAACAGCTTTGAAAAACCTGAGCCTTTTGTGCCGGAAAAAATTACTGCCGTAAAACTTGAACTCAACGATGTGGCCCATACCTTTTTAGCCGGCCATCGCATCAAGGTGCAAATTCAAAGCAGCTGGTTTCCGCTGGTAGACAGGAACCCGCATAAGTTTATGGCCATTCCAACCGCCGACCAAAAAGACTTTCTTCCCAACACCATTACTATTCACCGCAATGCGCGATATATGTCGGTAATTCAATTTAGTAAGCTACCGTAATCGCTCAGGCTAGGTGTAGTAGGGACTTATCATAAGATATACCAACGGCCCGGTAACAGCAACGTAAAACCACAAGGGCCAAGTATATCGGGCAAGTTTACGATGTTTGCCAAACTCAGCCGTGAGCCCGCGGTAAGCAGTGTACAAAATGAAAGGCAGAATAACAGCAGCCAAAAATATATGGGTGATAAGGATGATAAAATACACAAAGTATATAGTACCCTCGCCACCAAATTTGGTATCACCCGCAAGCAAGTGGTGCGCTATGTACGATATTAGGAAAACTACACTGAGCACCAACGCTGTCATCATGAGTTTTTTATGCAATAAAAATTTGCGGTTCTTAACTGCCCACAAAGCCGCCAGCAGCAAAACGGCAATCACCGTATTAATAATTGCATTGGCCCGGGCAAACACATGAATATCAAAACCGAGTTCCACATCCAGTTTTATGCGGCCCAGCAGCACGACTACTACAAACACCACTACCGAAAAAACACCTATAAGCCAGGCTACCTGCCTGTCATTTTTTTGAATACTTGCCTGCAACATGACTCTGCTATTATGATTTTGCTTTATAACATTTTTGGAGACCGAGAGTTTACAATGCATTGATTATAGCCAATGGGCTTCAACTTCGGTCTCCTTTTCTTCAGCTTGAGTGGGTTAAATTGCCAGCGCTGACTTTGATACAATTGCCACAGGCGTGGCCTCACCTGAATCCTGTGTGCCAGTATTTGCCCGTTTGGCATAAAGGGATCAAGCGGGCATATCGTACTTCCTGCTTCTGTTAATAAACCATAGCCCTATCAGCACTATAAATGGAACTGCAGCCAATATCGGCAGTAAAGGAATATACTGTCTAAATACAGACGGCTTATTACGGTCGCGCTCCAGGTATAGCCTGCCTATATCGGAAGCCAGGTTGCCCATGGCCACACTATCGAGGCCGTTGTAAAATCCGCGGATTACTCTATCACGGTCAAGAAGCATTACTTTTTCGGAATGAATGAAATTGCTATCTACCCCATCGCCGCCTTGAACCGCCAGTTTAAAGTCGTTGAGCAGCAAATCATAAATTTTATCTTTAGGCCCGGTGAGCAGGCTCCAGTTGTCGCCGTTTACATGAAATCGGTCGGCCCAGCGCTTCAGTGCCATTACGCTGTCGCGCATAGGGTCTACACTCAGAGATACAAAGTACACAATAGCGGAATCGCCATATTTTTTGCGCTTTGGGTTTTCAAAGCTCTGTTGCAGTTTGCGTACATTGCGTGTAAGACCCGGGCAAATATTGGGGCACCTGGTAAAAAACGTATTTACTACCAATACCTTACCCTTGAACTCATTGGGTGTAATGGTTTGGCCCAACTGGTTGGTAAAGGAGAAATCGGGGATTCGGTGCCAAACAGTATCATAGCGCGTTTTGCCATCTTTAATTGTTGCACTCACAGAATCAGCAAAGTAGCGCGGGGGCATTGGTACAGCATCTTCGCCACTAAGCTTTACAATGAAATAACTAACTAAAGGTAAGAATAAGGCTATCGAAAGCCCCATCCAGGCAGTCTTATTCATAGAGCAAAGTTACTGGCCGAGGGCGAGCCCTGTAACTACAAATAAGCCTATTATGAAATTTTAAGAAAAGTGCTTAAACGCAAAAGCCGCTGTAAAGCAACGGCTTTTGTAATGCAAAATAAATCAAGCTATTTGTCAGCGCCAGGTTTTACACCTTTATATTGTTCTGTTTGCTCGGTAGCAGGCCTTGAACCTGCATCCGTATTTTTCAAGTTACGCCAACTGCTGCCATCCCACAAAAAGGCAGTAATAAACCAAACAAACAAAAGCAAAGGCACAATAATGGTCATAATGAAATTGCGAATTTCATCGCCCAAATGCATAAAGTACGATGTAATGTAGAATGCCTTTGCCAAGGACAAAATCACTATTACACCTTTTACCGTCATAACAGCCAGGTGACTTTCGTGTCCGAGAGAATAAATAAGCAAGCCCAAGCCCAGTTCAATAAGGGTTACAATGGAAAGGATGATGGTAATCTTTTTTACTATTCGGTAAAAGGAGGAGTCATCTTTGTGCTCTACAAAACTTATTTCGGGCGAAGCCAGTTGTTGACCCATAACTAAAAAAATTATTTAACTGAAAGTAATTTTTAAATGAGGTAAAAGCAAAGGAATACGAATACCCACACCAGATCTACGAAGTGCCAGTACAAGCCTGCCTTTTCTATCATTTCGTAATGGCCGCGCTGGTCAAAATGACCCAGGCGCACTTTGATGTACATGATGATATTGATGACCACACCACTTAATACGTGGAAGCCATGGAATCCGGTAATGCCAAAGAAAAAGCCACCAAAAAGCTTTGGCCCTGGAGTGTTTACTATGTGGCCTTCGTGAAGCACGCTGCTTTCTGGGCCCCAGGGATTGTGCGCTACGGTTGTGTTCAGGCTGCTAACAACACCATCTACCAAAACCGGGTGCTCGCCGGTGAGCAAGTGCGTCCATTCCCAAGCCTGACAGCCTAAAAAGGCCAATCCGCCCAAAATTGTCCAGAGCATATACTTCTCTACCCCCTTTCGGTCCATATTATGGCCAGCATGTACAGCAAGCACCATGGTTACGGAGCTCACAATGAGTATGAAGGTCATAAGACTCACAAATGCCAGAGGAAGGTTCATATGGCCAAAGCCAGGAAAAGCATTGAACACATGGTTAGGGTCGGGCCAGTAGTTGGCGCTGAAGCGAATGGTGCCGTAGCTAATGAGGAATGCGCCAAAAGTGAAAGCATCACTCATCAAAAAGTACCACATCATCAGTTTGCCATAGCTTATGTTGAAGGGGCTTTTACCACCCGACCACCATTTGGTACCTGCCGGAATTGCTGCTGTTGACATAATTACTTGAGGGAAAAATTTCAGTCAGTTTCTATTCTAAAAACAGTGCGGCAAAAATAAGCGGCAGAGGCATAAATGTTACGCAATGGTAAAAAAGATTTTTACCTGCTGAAAACCAATGCCTGAGCCTTTTTTCAGCCATTATGAGGTACTTAACTCACCATTTGAAGAAATACAAACAGGTAAATCCAAAGTGCATCCACAAAATGCCAGTAGGTGGCAGCCACCTCCACCGGTACTGCACTATACACCCGCCTGCTACCCCTAAAGGCCAGAAACAACATAACTAAAAGGGCAATAATGCCACCCAGCACATGAAGCATGTGCAAGCCTGCTATTACTGCCAAAAAGGAACCTGCCACATTGCTGCCAGCACCCAACAACCTGATACCCCGCTGATTGAGGTCTGTAAATCCGGCAAACTGAAGCGCAATAAACACAATGCCCAATACGGCAGTAACCAGCATAAGCTGCCGGTAAACAGCCATGTGTCGTTGTTTGTAATTCTTTAGCGCCAGCTGTATGGTTATACTGCTTGCCACAATTACCGCCGTACTGTAGCTAAATAAAACAGGAAGGTCAAAAGCCTGCCAGTTGGCTTGAGCTCTTTTTACCAAATAGGCGCTGGTAAGCCCTGCAAACATCATGATGATGCTGCCCATGGCCACCCACATGGTAAACTTGTGCGGATGAATGCGCTTACGTTGAGGCTGAATGTCGTTTGTAGTTGTCGTCATAAATGTATATTGGCGATATCAATTAATAACGGGAGTAATGCCCAGAGGTTCACAAGGGCAATGCCGCCTGTTTATCGGCCAGCATAGCCAATAGTACAATGGGCAAATAAATATAGCTGCTGAACATAACGTGCCTGGCTGCCGCTACAGTCATTTTGCGATAGAGTTGTACGCATTGAAACACCATTACCAGGTTAGCCGCAAGCACCACTACCATGGCAATACTTCCTGTAATGCCCCCATATATCCAGCCAAAATAGTAAGGCAAAAAGCATAATGGAATCATAGCAACAGAATAGCCTATGGCCTGAAGTGCCGTGCTTTTGGTGGGTGCGTTTTGATTGGGCAACAACTTAAAGCCAGCGCGGTCGTAATCGTTGTGCGCCACCCATGCAATGGCCCAAAAATGTGGAAATTGCCAAAGAAACTGAATCGCGAACAATATCCACCCACCGGTCCATGTAAACGGCTGCCCGGCTTCATATGCAGCTACCCATCCAATAAGGCAGGGAAAAGCCCCAGGAAAGCCGCCAATAAAAACAGATATGGCACTTACCTTTTTAAGTGGTGTATAAATAAACGCATACACAAACAAGCTGAGAAGCGACAACAATGCAGCAGGCAGGTTGAAGAAATGCCACATGATAAGGCAACCGGCAAAAGCACTCAACAATGCAAAAATGCCAGCCTCCCGTACAGTCATTCTGCCGGATGCTACCGGGCGCTTACCTGTTCGTTTCATCAGTGCATCGCTTCCCTTCTCAGCAATCTGGTTAATGGCATTGGCACTTCCGGTTACCAGCAAGCCACCCAGGGTAAGCATTAGTACCATTTTCCAGTTAAACTGCACGACAGGCACCATCAAATAGGCGATTACACTGCTAAATACGACTGTGATACTTAGTGTGAACTTGATAAGTTCCTTGTAATCCTTCAGCTTTTGGCCAAAACCACCACTATTGGGTTGTTGATGCATAAACGATGCAGCCTTGCTGCCTGCCTTGGTAAATTAAATAGGGTGCAAAAGTAATGGGCAAAAAATATCCCCGCCGGAGCGGGGATATTTTTATGAGTTCTGTTGGTGTAATCAATGGTGCGATTCATTGGCGCCAACTGGCACTGTTTGTGGCAAATGATCCACGCCATCCTTACCGTAATCGTAAGCCCAACGGTGTACTTCAGGAATTTCGCCCTCCCAGTTTCCATGCCCGGGGTTAATGGGCGTTGTCCATTCCAGTGTATTACTATTCCATGGATTTTGTGACAACACCTTACGACCTTTAAAAATGCTATAAAAGAAATTGAACACAAACAACAATTGCAAAGCAAAGCTGATAATGCTGAAAACCGTAATTAACTGGTTGAGATCGCCAAACTGTTTGAATGACTGCCACTGACTGAAATCGTAGTAACGGCGAGGCATACCGGCAAGCCCTTCGTAGTGCATGGGCCAGAAAATAATGTAGGCGCAAATGATGGTACCCCAAAAGTGAATATACCCTATTGTACTATTCATGTGGCGTCCAAACATTTTAGGGTACCAGTGATATACTCCGGCAAACATACCAAAGAAGCTCGCTACACCCATTACAATATGGAAGTGGGCAATTACAAAGTAAGTATCATGCAGGTGAATATCTAAAGCTGAGTTACCCAAAAAGATACCGGTAAGACCACCACTGATAAACAGACTAACAAAGCCCATGGCAAAAAGCATAGCCGGCGTAAAGCGGATATTGCCCCTCCAAAGGGTAGTGAGCCAGTTGAAAACTTTAATGGCCGACGGAACGGCAATAAGCAAGGTTAACAGCACAAATACTGAACCCAGGAATGGGTTGAGGCCGGTTACAAACATGTGGTGTGCCCACACCAGGAATGCTAAAACAGCAATAGCGAACAGAGAACCAACCATGGCCATGTAACCAAAGATAGGTTTACGCGCATTGGTTGAAAGTATCTCAGAAGCCATACCCATGGCAGGCAACAAAATGATATACACTTCCGGGTGACCAAGGAACCAAAACAGGTGCTGATACAAGATAGCAGAACCACCCTCATTGGGCAATGCCTGCTGCGTGCTCTGTACATAAATTTCACTCAAGTAAAAGCTAGTGCCCAGGTTGCGATCGAACAACAAGAGAATAAAACCACTAAACAGAACCGGGAAGCTAAGTACACCCAGAACAGCCGTAAAGAAGAACGCCCAAATGGTAAGCGGCATACGCGTCATGGTCATACCTTTGGTACGCATGTTGAGAATAGTAGCAATATAATTGAGGCCACCCAACAGGCTGGAAACCACAAACATGGCCATGCTGGTTATCCACAAGTCAACACCAAGTTTTGACCCGGGTGATGCATCATGCAATGCACTCAGTGGTGGGTAAGCTGTCCACCCACCGCTGAAAGGACCTGTTTGGATAAAAAGAGACGAGATCATGATGATACTGGCCAGAAAAAAGAACCAGTAGCTCAACATGTTAAGCATAGGACTAGCCATATCGCGGGCACCTATTTGCAATGGGATAAGCAGGTTGCTGAACGTGCCGCTCAAACCAGCAGTTAACACAAAAAATACCAATACTGTACCGTGCATAGTAACCAGTGCATAGTAGAATTCCTGCTTAATACGTCCACCTTCGGCCCAACGACCCAAAATGTTCTCCAGCCACGGGAAGGTAGATTCAGGGTAGCCCAACTGCAAGCGGAACAACACCGAAAACAAGCCACCAATAATGGCCCAAATTATACCGGTGATTAGAAATTGCTTGGAAATGGTTTTGTGGTCCTGGCTGAAAATATACTTGGTCACAAAGGTCTCGTGGTGGTGATGCCCATGGTGGGTATCGTGATGATCCACATGAGCCGCAAGCGTACCGGCCTGAGACTGATGTAATGTTTCCTGACTCATAGTAGTCGAACGAAATTAGAAAGGTAAATGCGGAAAATACCGCTGGTATTTTTCTACGATTGAAATTACATTTTGGTTTTAACAGCGCCTGCGGGCGCTACAACGGCTGTCGAGGCAGGTTGCCCAACCGAATCTGCAACCGGCGTAACAGACTTGTTGCCAGGATCTTTGTCGGGGAAAGCAGCATAATAGACCGGTTTGGTTTTGGCCATTTCCATGTCAAACTCTTCCTGAGTTACCACTTTTATAACTCCGCGCATAGCATAATGGCTTGCACCACACAATTGGTCGCAAACAATTTCGTACTCAAAATCAGGATTGTTAAGTCTTTCCCGCATCTCCTCGGTGGTCCATTTGGGAGTAAACCAAAGCGTGGTAGGAATACCGGGAACAGCATCCATCTTCAGTCGGAAGTGAGGTAAACCAACATCGTGAATGACATCCTTACTACCAATAACGAGCTTAACAGGTTTACCCTTTACAATATACATGTTGGTAGTAATCAGGTCATCTTGGTTTGCCTTATCGTTCCAATCCTGACCCAAACCATTGTTCTTTTGAGGATCAATCATCCTATAATTCTTCTTGCCAAGTACACCGTCTGCTCCCGGATAACGGTAAGTCCAACCAAACTGCTGACCAGTAATTTCAACCAACATAGACTTTTCAGGCGCATCACCGGTAATTTTGAACCAATGACGAAGTCCAATTACTACCAGCACGGTAAGCGTAATGGCAGGAATAATTGTCCAAATAAGTTCCAGCTTATTGTTGTGAGGCAGGTAAAAAGCCTTATGACCTTCTTTTTCCTGGTATTTGTAAGCAAACCAGAATAATAGAACTTGAGTAATCAGGAACACAATACCCGTAATGTATAAGGTAAGCATAAACATGGAGTCAATTTTTTCTCCTTCCACAGAAGCAGAGCCCTGCGCAAATAGCGTTTCTCCCGCAAGCTTCTTATGGCACCACCAGGCACCGGCAAGACCTACAATCAGGAATGCCAACATCAAAAAGGCATTGATGCGGTTGCTTTGCAGCCGTGCTTTGCCCTCGCCCTTCAAAACACTCACATATTCACTTGCCTTAGCAATCTGAAAGATTACCAGGAAGATCATTCCCAACACAGCGAGTAACATCCAGATATTCATAGTATCAAAATATTTTGAAAATTAACAGGGTAGTCCTTGTTTATGTTCAGTTGTTCAATTTGCACTAAAGAAGCGACCCGGCTACTTAAAACAACTGGCAGCTATTAAGAAATCAGTTTTATGTATGGTGTATCACGCTCTCCTTTAAGAAAGGATGGTGCATGGGCACCAAGGGGGCTTTTTCCAGTGCCCTTCCGGTGAGTAAAATAATAAGACCTGCAAATCCTGCTGCTATTCCAAATTCAAACCAGCCCAAATGAGCGTGTTCTCCCAAAGGGCCAGGCATTACCATCAAGTAAAAATCGAGCCAGTGACCTGCAATGATTATAATGGCAGCAAATGTAACTATGGTGTAATTACGCTTGGCGCCAGCCTTCATCAGTATAAGAAAAGGCGCCACAAAATTCATTACCAGGTTCAACAAAAACAGGCCACGATAGTTACCCCAAACCCTGGGTTTGAAGTACTCCGTTTCTTCGGGAAGGTTTGCATACCAAATAAGCATGTATTGGCTAAACCACAAGTAGGTCCAAAATACAGAAAAGGCAAACATGAATTTTCCAACATCGTGGAGGTGCTCTTCGGTAGTAAATGGCAGAAGCCCCTGATTTTTAAGGTAAATAACAAACAATGAAATAAGGGCCATACCACTTACAAATGTGCTTGCAAAAGTGTACCAGCTGTACATGGTGCTATACCAATGTGCATCAATGCTCATAAGCCATAGCCAGGGGATGGTGCTCATAACGGTGAGACCAAACAATACTGCATAGGCAGAGCCCCACACTGTATTTTTGTGAATCCAGCTTTTTGCTTCTTCAATGCCCATGGGCACCTCATCCACTTCTCGGCTCAGCTTACGCATTTTGGCGCCCAGCCACATCCATCCACCAATTGTTATTACCGACCATGCAGTAAAAAACACAGGGTTTAGAAAGCCAAGTTTCCCCTTTAGAATGACATCGTTTTCTGCTTCAATATGCTCTGTATCCAGCCAATGGTAAATATGGTGCTGATGGCCGAAAACAATACCCATCAAAATAATGAAGGTAAGAATGCCAAACGGAATTACTAAGGTGGAGATGGCTTCGGGCACCCGGCGAAACGACTGCTGCCATCCACCCCAGGCAAGCGTAGTGGCACACACAAAAAACATAGCAGCGTTTACTACCAGCAAAAAGAAGGTACTGTTTTGGAGTAGCACAGCCCAAAAGCGGGTTACATCATGTTCCTCCTTGCTCATAAGCAAAAAGAAAACACCTCCAAGCAGGGCTGCTGCTCCCACCGCGGAAAGCCCCAATCCCCACTTTTTCATGCCCGCAGGCCGTACAAATTGATTACTGTAAGAAGCCATTATAATTCGATTGTCAGTTTAAACTAAATATCTTCAATGCTAACCTGAAACGATTTCGGGTTTATTTGACTGTTGCTGAATCTGCCTTTGGAACAGAGGTAGCATCCTTTGCGTTATCAGCCGCGGCTACCGAAGCGCCAACCTTTCCCTGCTTCATTTTAATATAATAGATGATCTTCCAACGTTGTTGTGGTGTAAGCTGGCTGGCATAGCTACCCATCAGGTTTTTGCCATAGGTAAGAGAATAGAACATAGTTCCATCCGTCATAGCCTCATATTTGGCATCACCCACCAGGGTGGCAGGCTTGGCCGGATAGGGGCCTTCCCCACCCTTCCACAACGGACCATTACCATCGAGCTTAGCGCCGTGGCAAATACCACAGTTAATCAAATACTGACGTTCTGCCTCAACCAACTCTTCGTTAGAAAGGGCGGTTACCGGATTGGCCGTAAGCCGGCTGGCATAGTAATTTGTTGTATCACTGCCGGCATCTTTAGCCAGATGGTAAACATAACCTTGGTTGCGGGCTACGGTACCCGCTACCGGCAAATTATTGTATTGAATGCCTTTCTCGGCCAGGTTGCTGTGATCCATATACGTTTCGTATGCACGGCTGTAGGCCATGTCTGGCATATACACACTTCCGGGCTTCCGCTTTACCTCGCTGCACCCGGCAAGTATTGCCGCCCCTGCCACTAAATAGAGTAAATATTTCATTATGCTCCGTTGAAAATCGTTAGTTACTTGTATACAATTAATGATGTGCCACCCGTATCATTGACTCATTGTACAACTCTTGCTGCTTGTCGTAGGTACCCAGCCACCAGCCGGCTTCGGCTATTTGAGTGTGTACTTCATGAGCCCCTGTGGCATTTAGCAAAGCGGTTGCATCGGCTTCTACGCTTGGGCCTGTGCACTCAATTACCATTACAAATTTGTCGTCGGTAGCGCGTGGATGAAAATGGTGCTTTTTTACAAAAGGGGCCAACTGGCACAGGTAGCAAAAAGTAAGAACCATGCCTACGGCCGCACACAATACGGTAAATTCAAACGTAACCGGAATAAAGGCAGGCAGCGGCAAATTCGGCTTACCGCCAATGTTCAGCGGCCAGTCGCTGGTAAAGATCCAACTCATGAAACTGAGCGCTATGGTGGTGCCGGTAATGCCGTAAATGAAACCCGCAGTATGCAAACTCGTTTCCCGAAGGCCCATTGCCTTGTCCAGCCCATGCATGGGAAAAGGTGTGTACACATCATGAATACGGAATCCGGCCTTGCGTACTTTTTTTACAGCAGGAAACAATACCGCTTCGTCATCATAAAGGCCTACTACAAATTTTCTTACGTCCATATCGGTTTCTGTTGTCGGCGCCCCAGGGCTTACCGTTATTTCGTTTAAAACTTATGTTCACTAGTCACGCTCATACTCCCCAGTTCCACTATCCACCTCCCGACAGTTTTCGGGATCAACTATTCAACTATTCAATTAGTGCACCATTTCGTGTGCGAACTCTTCCAGTTTGGCCTCTTCCAGCTTATCCTGATCCCGCTTGTAATTTTCACCACTTTTCTTCAGAATATGCTTGATTTCGGCCACAGCAATAACCGGGAACCACTTAGCAAACAGGAAATAGCAGGTGAAGAACAAACCAAACGTACCCAGGTAAAACCCGATTTCCCAAATAGAGGGGCTGTAGTACGTACTCCAACTACTGGGCACATAGTCGCGATACAGTGAAGTAACGATGATTACGAAGCGCTCGAACCACATACCGATGTTTACTATCACACTCATAAAAAAGGTGAGGGTAATGTTGCGGCGCAGCTTTTTAAACCAGAATATTTGCGGACTAATCACGTTGCAGGCCATCATACCCCAGTAACTCCAGCCGTAAGGGCTAAACAGGTTAGCACGGCTATACCAGAAGGTATATCCCTCGTAAATGTTTTGACTGTACCATGCCATGAACAGTTCGGTGAGATACGCTATGCCCACAATAGAACCGGTAAGCAGTATCACTTTGTTCATCACCTCTATGTGCTCCAGGGTAATGTAATCTTCCAGGCTAAGCACCTTACGCGTTACCAACATAAGCGTTTGTACCATGGCAAAACCGGAGAAGATGGCACCGGCAACGAAGTAGGGCGGGAAGATAGTAGTGTGCCAACCCGGGATAACGGAGGTGGCAAAGTCGAAACTTACAATGGTGTGTACAGAAAGTACCAGAGGCGTAGAAAGGCCTGCCAGCACCAGGCTGAGGCTTTCGTGGCGCTGCCAGTGCTTGGTGCTACCCGTCCAGCCAAAAGCAAGAACGCCATACATTTTCTTGCGCCATTTGGCTTTTGCCCTATCGCGCACGGTGGCCAGGTCGGGAAGAAGACCCGCATACCAAAACAGAAGCGATACGGTGAAATAGGTAGAGATGGCAAAAACGTCCCACAGCAGCGGCGAAGCAAAGTTTACCCACAGGGGACCGCGGCTGTTGGGGTAAGGCAGTACGAAGAACGCCATCCATACGCGGCCCATGTGCCAGATGGGGAACTGGCCCGCGCACATTACCGCAAAGATGGTCATGGCTTCGGCAGCACGGTTTACACCCGTACGCCAGCCCTGCCTGAAGAGCAACAGGATGGCCGAAATAAGCGTACCGGCGTGACCAATACCCACCCACCAAACGAAGTTGGTGATATCCCAACCCCATCCGATGGTCTTGTTCAGGTTCCACTGGCCAATACCGTAGGTCACTTCGCGGTACACACTGTACACGCCAAACAACAACAGGGCCGCCGACACGCTGAAGCCTATCCACCACAGGCGCGATGGAGCGGCCTCAATAGGACGCACAATGTCTTCGGTAACCTGGTGGTAATCTTTGGTTCCATCCACCAGTGGGGCCCTTACGGCGCTTTCGTACTTCAATACAGACATTTAGGTTCTTTTTATTTTTCAGTGAAGGGCCGTATGGGGCACTTCTATTCGTTTTTCAGATACATTCTTCTATTATCCATGTGCGGGCGCTGCTGCTTCGGCCGGATGCTCGTGATGGCCGCGAACATCTTCTACCTCGGCCGTATTACGCACTTTGGCCAGGTAGTTTACGTTGGGCAGCACGTGAATTTGTTCCAGCGCGTAGTACATCCTGAGGGGGCTGTGCTCGCGCATGTTGCGGATGGCGCTGTTCTTATCGTTGGCATCGCCAAACACAATAGCGCTGGTGGGGCAAGCGGTTTGACAAGCTGTTTTCACTTCACCATCTTTAATAGGACGGCCAGCCTTTTTAGCGTCGAGTTTACCAGCCTGCAGGCGCTGCACGCAAAAGGAGCACTTCTCAATTACACCACGGCTACGCACCGTTACATCGGGGTTGAGCACCATACGAACTAGGTCATCGTTCATATCGGCGGTAATATCGCTAATAATACCATCTTGGTTGTCGGCAAAGCTGTCGGCGCCGGTGTAGTCGGCCCAGTTGAAACGACGCACTTTGTAAGGACAGTTGTTGGCGCAATAACGGGTGCCAATGCAACGGTTGTAGGTCATTTGGTTAAGGCCTTCGCTACTGTGGTTGGTTGCGGCTACGGGGCACACGTTTTCGCACGGCGCGTTGTCGCAGTGCTGGCACATCATGGGCATAAACACTACGTCCTTCAGCTTATCGGGGTCGTTGCCCTCTGTAACGTAGTAGCGGTCAATACGAATCCAGTGCATATCGTGAGCACGCGCAACTTCTTTTTTACCCACAACCGGAATGTTGTTCTCGGCATTACAAGCAACCACGCAAGCGCCGCATCCGTTACATGCATTCAGGTCAATACTCATGCCCCAGTGTATGCCCGGGCGATCGTTCAGTCGAGGGTCATAAAGACTACCCTCGTTGCGATAGTCGCCGCCCTTTTTGGCATAATCTTCCACCAGCATGTCGCGTTGCTGCTTAAACATGTCGGGGTGCTTCTTAAAGGTAGCCAGCGAAGTTTCCTTAACTACTTCGGTACGTCCCTCATAAGTGCCATGCACCTGGTTTTGGGCTATATCGTACTTTTCACCTGTTTTATTTACAGTCGCATTATATGCAGCATACTGAACAGTGCCGTTGATGCTGGTGAGCGGGTAGGCATTTTTTCCGGCGCCTTTTACGGCCACACCCACTTGTTCATCGCGGCCATAGCCCAGCGCAATACCAATAGTATTCTTTTGAGTGCCGGGTACAATCAAAGCAGGCAGGCTAATTTCTTTGCCTCCCACCTTAATGCTCACCACAGGCTTGCCGGGGTTTACCTCGTAGCTGTCGGTATCACCGTTATCACTCAGGTCTATACCCAACAATTCTTTGGCGGCTGCGGCCGAAATAACCGCGTAATTATCCCATACAGCTTTGGTAATGGGATCCGGCAGTTCCTGCAGCCATGGGTTGCTGGCCTGAGCGCCGGAACCGATGCCTACCTTTTCGTAAAGTACTACTTCCCAGGTACCGCCATTTGGTGCAGCGGCCAGCTTTTGGATGGCCTCAGCCACAGCGGCGCCATTAAAAGCAGCACCAACCGCAGGCGGGGCAGATGCGCCTTCGGCAAAACGCATACCATTACGAAGGGTAGCATCCCAGGCTTCCTGTCCACCTACTATAGGCATCCAGTATTCCTGCAAATATTTATCGTAGGTAGTGGCGGCGCCGCTCCATTTGAGCAGGCTGTCCTGCCACTGACGTGTTTTAAACAGGGGGGCAATGGTAGGTTGTATAAAGGAATAAACACCGCTCTTGGGTTCAGCATCGCCCCAGCTTTCGAGAAAATGGTGATCGGGGGCCACATACTGGCACAACTGCGTGGTTTCGTCAAGTTTAGCATTAAATGAAACTGTGAGTTTCACCTTGGCCAGGGCCTTCTTGAAATCGTCGGCTTTTGCATAGGTATACGCAGGATTAGCGCCGTACAGCAGCAGGGCTCCAATTTTTCCGGCCGCCATATCGGCCACCAGGGCCTCCATTTCGGCATCAATTCCCTGGCGATAATTGCAGATGGAAGCCCAGTTGATGGTTTTGCCTACTGCACCTATAGCCTCGTTTATGGCATTTACAGCCATTTGAACATACGGATCATTGCTGCCGCTTACCACCAGCGCTGCACCGGCACTTGCCTTCAACTCGGCAGCTACTTTTTCTATGGCAGCTTTCAGCGATGCATCGCTGAGGCTAACCGAACCACCGGTAACGGCGCTATGCAACGCACCTGCCACGGCACCTGCCTGCGAAGGTTTGTGGGTGAAGCGCTCATCGGCATTGGCGCCTGTCATGCTCAACAAGCTTTCGAACTGATAGTGTTTGCTGATAGTTGGGTTTGTTTCGTCGGTAATGCGGCGGTTCTTAGCATATTGGCGGGCAAACTCCACGGGGTTGAGCCACGTACCCAGGAAATCGGCACCGAGGCTTACGATCACTTTAGCCTGATCGAAATGGTACGACGGAATAGCACGCTTACCGTAAGTTGCTTCGTTGGCCATCAACATGCCACTATAGCTAATTGCATCGTAGGTAACGCGACGGCTGCCGGCAGGCATTTTGGCCAAAAATTCGCCTACCAGCTTTTTGGTGCTGGGCGAAGTAATGGTGCTGGTGAGTATTACAACAGGTCCGCCGGCATTAGAGAGGGCAATCCCTACTTTTTCGTCAAATAATTCGAAGGTGGGTATTTCCGCTGCCTTCCCTTTGGTTATTTGGGCCGGAAACCGCAGCCGGGCAGTATCATAGAGGTCGAGCACACTGGCCTGGGCACGGGCGCTGGTACCACCACCCATAATGGGGCACATTTCGTTTCCTTCAATCTTAATAGGTCTGCCATCGCGCACCTTGGCTACTATGCTTATTACATCGCCATCCTGCACGTAGGTGGTGGCATAATAATTGGCAATGCCCGGCACTATATTTTCGGGCTTGTTTGCAAATGGAATGGCCTTCTTCACGGGCATTTCGCAACTGGCGGCTATAGTAGCTGCAGCGGTGCTGAAACCCAGGTATTTCAAAAAATCGCGGCGGGGCGTTTTGGCATCCAACAACCCTTTTTCGTCAGCGGCCATCGGCAGTTCCTCACCAAACTCGTCGGCCATTTCCTGCTCGTACACATCTGTGCTGTTCAATTGCCCGAAACTCTGCCAAATTTTGTTCTGACCCATTTATTCGCTATTGAAAGTGAAAATCTTATTCTGATTTTGGATGCTGGTAATATTTTAAACGGCTGCACCACTTTATTGAGTCGGCGCAGCCCTGTAATGCATTAGTAATGGCATTTCTGGCATTCCGTACCGCCAATTTTCTCAACGGTTACGCTGTCCATTTTGCCATTCTTCAGGTCTTCGTGGAACTTCTCGTAAATGCTGTAGAAGCCATTTTCGGTAAACTGCACTTTGGTTTCGCGGTGGCAGTTGATACACCAGCCCATGCTGAGGTCACTAAACTGGTACACTTCGTCCATTTTCTGTATTTCGCCGTGGCAGGTTTGGCAGGCAACCTTGCCGGCTGTTACATGCTGTGCGTGGTTAAAATAAACGTGGTCGGGCAGGTTGTGTATTTTAACCCAATCAATAGGCTTGGCCTTGGAAGCGTCCCAGGGCTGCCCCGGTGTAAAGCCAGCGTATTTGTACAGTTTCTGAATTTCGGCAGTTCCATCTACTGCCTTACCATCTTCTGTATACAGTGCTTCTCCTTTGTATTCGTTAATGGCCATGTGGCAGTTCATACACACGTTTACCGAGGGAATATTGGAATGCTTACCTTCCTGTGCGCCACCATGACAATATAGGCAGTTGATCTGGTTAATGCCGGCATGCACTTTGTGGCTGTAATAAATAGGCTGCTCAGGCTGATAATCTTTACTGCGGCCCAAGTTTACGGCTGCTTTTGATAAGTAAAAACCGGCAAAGATGAAAAACACCACGGCGGTAAACGCCAGGTAAGTTTTATTGCGCCAAAAGGCGACCGGCGCAGGTGTATGCAGTCCTACGCGCTCATCGGCCAGGCGACGCAGGTTGGCATTTACCTGCAACAAAATGAGGGCTACAATAGCAAGTACCAGGGTAACAATGCCGTATAATAAAGAATTGTCGCCTTCGGCTTTGGGCGCTGTAACAGCACCCGGCACAGGGGCGGGAGTAGCAGGTTTCCACTCACGTACATAAGTGAGAATGGCTTCTACATCGGCATCAGCCAGGTTGGGAAACTGGTTCATAGCGGCGGGAGACCAGTCCTTCATCTTTACCGCATAGGCATCGCCCGTGGCTACGGCAGCCGGCCAGTTTACAATCCATTTTTTCAGCAAGTCTTTGCTGGACCACCTGTCCTCAATACCCATAAGAGCTGGACCGGTAAGGTCCTTATCAATCTTGTGGCACGAGGCGCAGTTGGCGTTGAACAGAGCTTTTCCATCCTGAGCGCTGGCCGTAACGGCCATGAAGATGAAAACAAACAGGCTGAGAATGGAGGCTACACTACGAAACCGATGCAAATTCATAAATGCGCTGCTATTGAATGGTGACCAGAAGAATATCCGGCTATTTTGGCGGGCAAAAATATGGCAGTGACGTGACAATTGCCTTCTACTCAGAAATTTTTTTTCCCTCCTTTTTACCCGATTCCAACGCCTTGATATCCATTTATTTAATGCAAAAATACCGGACTTTTAAGCCCTGTTTCGCTTTGTTCATTCACACATTGAAGATTTGGATCCAGTTCATAAACACCGAGAGGATATTAACATTTTGTAGGCCACCTAAAGCCTCTTACCCTTGGGGATTTCATGTAACTCCTGATTTATGGGCGCCACTACAATAGCATTTTGTGGCACCTTCGCAACCATGTTTAGCCGATTGAAGCAGAAATGGAGGGTAAATAACTGGCAACTACTGCTCATATTGTGCACGTTTGCCATGGGCGGCAGCATCTGCGGTTTTTTTACCCGGGAAATCATTACCCCGCTGGCCATTGAAAATCATTTCCTGTATGGCACCGTATATTTTGTATTGCTTTCGCTGTTGTGGCCGGTATGTGTATTGCTGGTAAGCATTCCGCTGGGCCAGTTCACTTTTTTCAACAATTACCTGCGCAAACTGGGCAGCAGATTTGGCCTTGGTAAGGCAAATGCTGAACAATCCCATCCCAAGGTGCGGCTCGCCATTTTTGCCAGCGGTAGCGGCAGCAATGCCGCCCGAATTATGGAGTATTTTAAAAACCACTACCGGGTAGAAGTGGCATTACTGGTATGCAATAAGCCCGGCGCCGGCGCATTGCACCATGCCGCTAACTATGGTGTAAGCACCTTGCTCATTCACAAAGAACAATTTTTTCAAGGCAACGGCTACAACGATGAACTGCTTGCCTCCGGCATAGATTTTATTGCCCTTGCCGGCTTTTTGTGGAAAATACCCCCATCCCTCATTGCCGCATTTCCGCACCGGATTGTAAACATTCATCCTGCCCTGCTGCCCAAATATGGCGGCAAAGGCATGTATGGCGCCCGGGTACATCAGGCAGTTTTGGATGCCGGCGATACTGAAAGCGGCATCACCATCCATTATGTAGATGAGTTGTACGACCACGGCGCCTCCATTTTTCAGGCAAAATGCCCCGTACTGCCGGGCGATACCCCCGGTATACTGGCGCAACGCATACACGCACTGGAGCATGCCCATTTTGCACCACAACTGGAAAAACTTTTGCTGTCAATCAACAGCAGGCCGGCTTAGCCAATGGGCTACCCCACCACTTTCATAATTTCGCGGTGCGAAGACCATACCTGTGGCTTGAACGACTCGAGCCATTGTTGCCATTCATCTTTGCGCTTGCTTACGCCCAGTGCTTTTTCATAAGCATCAAGCTTTTCAAAGCCTTCTTAAAATATAAGCCGGTACGAATCGCCGGTAAAATCGCTTAATACTCTTGCCATAGGGTTTTCGGGCATCAAACCCCGCTTAATTGCCCCGTGGAGCAGGATTTTGGCTGGCGGTATTGGCCAAAGCGAAGTTGGAAAATGTCGCGTACCAGGTACATAAAGGTCAGTTTTATAGACGAGCAATGCCGGCGGCGCACTCAAGAGCATCCGGGATTTTGTAAGATAGAATTATTGGGATGGCATTGTCAAGCATTATCGTTGCAATTGTGTTTCATGCTCACTAACCTCATCTTATTTCAATACCTGGTCAAAGCATGACATTGAACAGGTTCCGCCACCAATGACGAGTATAATTTTGTGCCCAACAATCTTTTTCAAAAAAACCAGGCATGAAGCACCGGTTACAGGCAAGAAGCCCCGGTGTTGTTTTGTTATTAAGAAGAGCCGGTAATCAATAAATCAAACATTATGGTACCTGTATTCACTACCGATCGGCTGCTGCTACGCCGCATTGTTCCTACCGATATTACCCGGGTGTACGAAGGCCTTAGCAACCCGGAAGTTATACGTCACTATGGTGTGTGGTATCACTCGTTAGAAAGTACGCAGGCACAAATGGACTGGTATGCCAAACAGGAAGCCGAAGATACCGGCCGATTTTGGGCTATCACCATCAAGCAGGAACCACACCATATGATAGGCGTAATAGGGCTTTACAATTGGGTGAAGCAGCACCGTCGTATTGAACTGGGCACCTGGCTATTGCCGCAATATCAACGCAAAGGCATTATGAGCGAAGGCCTTGCTCCTGTTTTTGAGTATGCATTCCATCATTTGGACATTAACCGCGTTGAAGCCATTATAGAAAGCGGCAACCACGCCAGCATTAACCTGATGAAGAAACTGCAGTTTATGCACGAAGGCACCATGCGCCAGGCAGAAATAAAAAATGGCCACTTTATTGACCTGATGATGTATGCGCGCCTTAGAAGCGACCAAAAGGCAGCACTGACTTCAGGCAATTAATACCACCTGCCTAAAGCAAACCAGACATTTTTTGCATACCAAAACCACTTGCGTGCATTAAGTACATGGGGTAGTGCGCTGTGTATCTTCGTAAATACCAAAAATCTTTTTGATTAGCGACACAATAGTTGTGGCAATAATAGCACTGGCAAATGCAAGGGAAATATCTTTTTGCGCATCCCATACATCGCCTTGAGTGCCCAAGTAGGCATCGCCCTGTGCTTTAAAGAAAATGTCGGCTACAGCCCATTCTATCAGTTCGTAAAAAGCGCTGATAGACAATGTGATTTCGATGGGCAACACCCACGACACCATCCTGGAGTAGCCTACCCACTTCTAAAACATTTCGCGCATGGGGTAAGCCAGCAAAAAGCCGAATTTGAAATGTACCATACGGTCGTAATGGTTGCGCTGCCAGTGCAGCAGATTTTTGAGCCAATAGCCCAGCGGATTTTCGGCATATGTGTACTTGCTGCCATATACATGCAAGCACCGATAAATACAAATGAGCAGGTACCTGGTGTCGCTAAATTGATAGCGGCGGTAGGAAGCCACCAAAAAATAAGGAACAAGATGGTAAGGGTATTCTCCAGTATCCAATTGCTAATACCGGTGGTGCCCACCAGTGTGCTTACCTACACGGCACCCAAGATGACGATGAAGGCACACAACCAGTAGTTGGAGCGGAAAGGTTTACGCCCATGCGAAATGGCGATAGTAAATGGCGTATTGCGGAGGTATTTGAACGGCAGTTAATATTCACAAACATCGCATTTTGATGCAATAACCGTCATTTGCGGCTGGTTAGTAACATTATTGGCTTAAAAAGGAAAATTCAGTTCACCTCTGCCCTATGCCAATAAGCACTGCAGAAAGAACCTTAACATTTTTTCGCATACACCACCAAAAAAGCCTATCCCATTTGGGACAGGCTCGTGCACACACTCCAATATATTGACAGTTTTACGATTTATCGGCCGAACAGGTATTAATACCAAAAATGGTATACAGCGGGCAAAAGCTGATAACGCTGGTAGCCAGGAAGATGCCACCCAGTACGAGCAACACAAGGCCCAGGGTGCCGCTTACTGTGTTGGTAAAATATAAAGCTGCAAATACCAGTGCCAGTATTACCCTTACCAGCCGGTCTACATTTCCCATGTTCTTTTTCATAATGGTTGATTGAATGATTAGTGAATTAATGTTTTAATGCGTTGACTAACTCAGCAATTCCCCAGGCTGCCAGCAGGCACAATATACATACAAAGCCAAACCGTACCCATTTTTTGAGTTCCACGAGACCAAAGTAAATTAGCTGTTGCAACATTAATATGACTTTTGTCACATAGCCTCATTTCCGTTACAAAAGCATACATGGGCAAGGCAAATATTGAGGCGAAAATAACAGACCATTTCAGAAATAGCAATGCGCTGCCGCATGCCAGAACAAGCAGCTAATAACTTCAATACTGAACGGATTAAATACCTTTTGGCAGCGTCATTTTTTCAAAATAAATACATGCAGGTGCAGCAATGGAGAGGTATTTTTCGGGTTGGCAGGCAAATTCGGATTTTTGCCATGCCTCGCAATTGTAGCCATCGTTTACCGCCTGCAATTGCTTTGGAGCAAATGGTAGCTTTCGAGTTTCTACCTTGGACCTGCCGAATGGCTGTGGCGCAGCACCACTTATGGCAAATGGCAGCCCATGAGGCAATGATTGGCCAATGCCAAAAAACCCTACCTTGACCGGCTAAAATTGCCTTTTGGTTATGGTTCGCTTTTTGGTAATACCAAGCCTGCTCTGTCTTGCTTCACCTGTTTTGTATTCTCAACCTGTTGACCCTGCCCAACTCGGCCACCTGCGATGGCGTTGCATAGGTCCGCACCGGGGTGGGCGTACGGTGGGGGCTGTGGGCATACCACAGCAGCCCAACGTGTTTTATATTGGTGTAAACAATGGCGGCGTTTGGAAAACAAATGACTATGGCCGCACCTGGCAACCCATATTCGACGATCAGCCTACCGGCTCTATTGGCGATGTGGCGATTTCACCTGCCAACCCCAGCGTGGTGTATGTGGGCACCGGCGAAGGCCTGCAACGCCCCGACCTGAGCGTAGGCAACGGCATGTACAAAAGCCCGGATGGCGGAAAAACCTGGCAGCATATTGGACTAAGCGATGCCCAGCAAATTGGCGGACTGGCAATAGATGATAAAAATGAAAACCGCTTGTTTGTGGCCGCCATTGGCCACCCCTACGGACCCAACAAAGAGCGGGGTGTGTACCGTACCCTGGATGGTGGAAAAACCTGGAAACAGGTGCTTTTTATAGATGAAAATACAGGTGCCATACAAGTAGCTATAGATCCCGCAAACCCCAATATTGTTTACGCCGATATGTGGGCCGGCAGACAGGGCCCATGGGAAAACGGCGCCTGGAACGGGCCCGGCAGCGGATTATACAAGAGCACCGATGGCGGCAACACCTGGCGCAAACTTTTCAAAGGCTTACCCACACCTGCCGAAGGGCTTGGGCGCATTGGATTTTGCATAGCGCCTACTAACCCTAAGCGTATGTATGCCACCGTAGATGCCGGCAAGTTGGGCGGCATCTACCGCAGTGACGATGCAGGCGAAAGCTGGACACGCATACAAACCGATGAACGCCTGTGGGGCCGCGGCAGCGATTTTGCCGAGATAAAAACAGACCCTAAAAATGCCGACATCGTGTACAGTGCCAACGTGGTTACCTGGAGTAGCACCGATGGGGGTAAAACATGGAGCGCTTTTCGCGGGGCGCCCGGCGGCGATGATTATCACCGTATCTGGATCAACCCGCTCAACCCGCA
>Ga0114939_10000995_pt1 | contig 23008 bp, 21 predicted proteins | sample AshMeaCrysSpring_FD_87196 | JGI IMG/M metagenome (GOLD analysis project Ga0114939, IMG submission 87196) | Groundwater microbial communities from Big Spring, Nevada to study Microbial Dark Matter (Phase II) - Ash Meadows Crystal Spring | ecosystem: Environmental > Aquatic > Deep subsurface >...
GCGGCATACGCCAACGGCGCCAGCGGGTCATGACCGTAGAGCCAAGTACTAAGCGATCGGAACATGAGCGCCAGGCCGCGCGGGAACCGTCCGGTATTGTTCTCTCGCAACTGGAACTCCAGGGTGTTGACGGAGGCCTCGACTGTGTCCGGATCGATGCCGTCGCGGGCCAGGACAGCCAGTGTCTCCAGCACCAGCGTCTCTACGGCCGCCGTTCGGGCCGGGTCGACACCCTTCAGTCCGGCCGAGAAAGTCATTTGCCGGGTTTCCGTATCCAGACCACCGCCGATAACATCCTCGCCCAGCCCGGAGTCAATGAGCGCTTTTCGCAGCGGCGCTGCCGGTGTGCCTAACAGCGCATGGGATAATATGATCAGCGCCATGACCCGCTCGGTGTCGGCAAATTCCGGCAGCAACCAGTTCAGAACAACCATCGCTTTGGCATCGGGGCCTTCACCGTTTTCACCTTCGGCCACGCCATAGGGGTAGCGCGCCGTCTTCGGCTCGCTGAATGGAGACTGCAAGTGGATCGAGGAATTGACTTCGCGCGCCTCGAACACACTCAGATAATCGTTCATTCGCCGTAAGCGCTCATCGGGATCGTCGTCACCATAAAAGAAGATGAGCGCGTTGGACGGGTGATAATACGTCTCGTAAAATAAGCGGAATTGCTCGTAGGTCAGATTGGGTATGACAGCCGGGTCACCGCCTGAGTCGAAGCCATAGGTGTTATCGGGAAACAGGGATTGCTGGCTATAGCGGCCGATTAAACTATCGGGCGACGAATAAGCGCCTTTCATCTCATTGAAGACGATCCCCCGATAGGCCAGAGGCGCGTCGGCCGATTCCAATTCAAAGTGCCAACCTTCCTGGGCAAGTTTCTCCGGTGACAACTGCGGGTGGAAAACGGCATCAACGTAGACATCAAGCAGGTTGTAAAAGTCTTGCAAATTGGTGCTGGCCGCCGGATAGGCTGTCTTGTCCGGGAAAGTCATGGCGTTGATGAACGTCGCCAGTGACCCTTTGACCAATTCGAAAAAGGGGTCCTTCAGTGGATACTTCTCCGAGCCGGCCAGGACGACATGCTCCAGGATGTGGGGCAGCCCGGTGGAATCCGATGGCGGGGTGCGAAAGGTGATACCAAAGACTTTGTTTTCATCTTCGTTTTCCATCGACAATAACTGCGCGCCGGTCTTCATGTGCCGCCAGATACACGCGCGAGTATTTAGTTCCGGGATCATTTCGTCGCGCGTCAGTTCAAAGCCGTGGGTCATCATAGTCATGAATATTCTCCAGGATAGGTGATTGAGGGCAAAGGCGCATTGTTTTGACAATCTGAGGCAATAGCCGCATTGTGCCCATTTCTACAAGATCTGCGAAATCTGTGCCATCTACGGACGGCTTCTTAAAAGGCCAGGAAGTTCTGCAGGATCCGCTTACCGTGCTCGGTCAGGATGCTCTCCGGGTGGAACTGGACGCCATAGACCGGGTATTCATGGTGCTGCAACCCCATCACCTCGCCATCGCGGGTGAAGGCAGTCACCTGTAAACTATCCGGTAGCGGTTCCTCAACGATGAGTGAGTGATAGCGCGTGGCGACAAAGGGGCTGGGGATACCGTTGAACAGTCCCTGGCCGTTGTGGTAAACCTTCGAAGTCTTACCGTGCATCAGTCGCGGCGCGCGTGTCACAACCCCACCGTAGACATGGCCCATACACTGGTGACCCAGGCAAACGCCCAGTACCGGCGTGGTTGGCCCGAATTCGCGAATGACGTCGTTCGAAATGCCGCCATCCTCCGGGTCGCCGGGGCCGGGGCTGATGACGATATGGGTCGGCTGCATCGCCCGGACATCGTCGAGCGTCACCTGATCGTTGCGCACGACCCGGACGTCAGCCCCCAATTCGCCAAAGTACTGTACCAGGTTGTAGGTAAATGAATCGTAGTTGTCGATGACCAAGACCATGAAAGGATTTACTCCATCGCAATAATGGCGACATTGAAAGCTGATGGACCACCATTTACTTCACGAATTCGGAAGGTGTAATCGGTTACCCCCAACGGCAGCACATAGGCAGTTTCAACTCCGCCGGGACCGCTGAAGTTAGCGGTTGTCAGCAAAGCACCATCCGCGCCCAACACATCCAGGGCGATATCGGATTGATCCACCGGATCGGCAATGGCGATCACCGGCCGGGTGCCGCGTGATGTGACGGTATAGGTGCGTTCCTGTCCGGCGTCAAAGCTGTCCGGCTGCTGCACCGCCATCCCCGGCGCGGGTGTGGTCAAATCATACAGGTGAGCCGTATAGTTCCCCTGACCTGAAACGGCCCGCAGCACAAATGTGAATAAGCCATCGGCCTCGGGGCTGAGGACCAGTATCTCCGACCGCCCGGCCAGCGCATTGTCGGCCGACGCCAGAGAGGTGAGCCCTTCCGGCGTCGTTTGGCCGGTGACATCGCCCGCATAGGCAGCCAGCGCGATATTCAATTCGTTCTCCGGCTCGACAAAAAGGACAACCGGCTGAAATCGAATTCCCTGATAGAGGTACGTGCTGGATCCGCCCGCTTCCAGCGTTGCCGTCGTCTGCTGGCCGGGACCAAACAAACTGACCACCGTCGGCTCGGTGGTGGGCAATTCCACTGTCGGTAATTCAGTCGCCGGCAGGGCTTCTGTCGGTACTTCGGTTGGCGATGTCACCGTTACCGGCTCGACTGTCGGCGGGTCAGTCGGTACCGGGATCGTATCAGTTGCCGGGGGCATCGTCGGAACGAGCGTTGCCAGAGCGCCGTCGGTCGTTGCCGGTAGCGTTGGCGCGGGGGGCAGGGTAGCGGTCGTCGATTGGTCAGGGGTGCGGTTGCATGCGGCGGACCAAACCAGCGTCGCAAGAAACAGACTAAATAGAGCGAGTCGTCTCATTAGAATTCTCCTCAAAGGGGCGAGAGCCGCCATAAGCGCGCGAAAACTGTTCGCTGCCCAAGGGCGCTCCCCTCGCTCTATTGTAAACAAACCGCCGTCCAATTGCCGGATGTTCTTTGGGAACATATAGTTTACCGTCGCGACTGCTCAACCGGGCAAAACCAGTCCCAAAATTCGCTTCATCTCGTCAACCTTGGGTTGGGAAACGGCGCGCGCCAGATCAGCACCACGCGCCAACAACCGATCCAGTTCGGCCTGGTCGCCCATCAGGGCTTGATAGCGATCCTGGATGGGTTTAAGCGTCTCGATGACCAATTCGGCTACGCGAACCTTCAGATCGCCATAGCCGCGAGCATCGGCGAAATCGGCTTCAACCTCGGCATTGCTGCGACCGGTGATGGCCTGGTAGATGCCAAGCAGGTTGTTGACCCCGGCTTTCTCCAGGTCCTCGGAAAAGCGGATCTCGCGGCCGCTGTCGGTCACAGCCCGCTTGAAGACATACATGATCTCATCCGGACTGTCCAGCAGTCGCACGGCATGGCCGCGCTTGTCGGCTAGGCTCTTGGACATCTTAACCGTTGGGTCATCCAGGCCCATGACGCGCGCGGCAATGGGCGGGATCACCGGCTGGGGAATGACGAAGAAGTCAACATCGTAGAGAGCATTAAAGCGCTGGGCGATGTCGCGGGTCAATTCGACATGTTGTTTCTGATCCTCACCTACCGGCACTTCGTCGGCATCGTAGAATAAAATGTCCCCGGCCATCAAGACCGGATACGTCAGCAAACCGGTCAGGACACTCTCCTGCCGGGCCGATTTGTCCTTAAACTGAGTCATGCGCTGTAGCCAACCCAGCGGCGTGACGCAGTTCAGCAGCCAGCAGCCCTCGGCGTGGGCGGTGACGTGGCTCTGGACGAAGAGCGTGCTCTGTTCAGGATCGATGCCGCAGGCCAGAAGGATAGCCGCCAACGACCTTATCTCGAAACGCAAATGCTCGGGATCTTGCGGCACGGTCAGGCTGTGCAGGTCCACGACGCAAAAATAATTGACCTTCTCCGCCTGACGCGCCGCCCAGTTCCTCACCGCGCCCAGATAGTTACCTAGATGAATATTCCCCGTCGGTTGGATGCCACTGAAAACAACTTTCCTCTTGCTCATGGAAGTTCTCCATTCATTGAGTTACGAAATCCTAGATACAGAACAGCGTTCAACAATAATTCGTCACTCGTCACTCAAAACTCGTCACTTAGAGCGCTCCCGCCTCTGCGCGCGCCACCGCCACCAGCAACGCCGAGGCCTTGTTGACGCACTCCTGGTACTCGGTCGCCGGATCGCTGTCGGCGACAATGCCCGCTCCGGCCTGAACATAAACCCGGTCGCCCTGCATGACCATCGTCCGGATGGCGATACAGGTATCCATGCTGCCGTCGTAGCTGAAGTAACCGACAGCCCCGGCATAAAGACCGCGTCGCTGTCCCTCCAGTTCTTCTATGATTTCCATCGCCCGCACTTTAGGCGCGCCACTGACTGTGCCCGCCGGGAAAGTGGCCCGCATCAGATCATAAGCGTCCAGCTCCGGCCGGATGCGACCCTCGACATGGCTGACGATGTGCATCACATGGCTATAGCGTTCGATCACCATCAGATCGCGCACCGCCACCGATCCGTATTGGCTGACCCGGCCGATGTCGTTGCGCCCCAGGTCCACCAGCATGACGTGTTCGGCCCGCTCCTTGGGATCAGCCAGCAGATCAGATGCCAGCGCGCTGTCCTCGGCCGGATTAATACCGCGGCGGCGCGTGCCGGCGATCGGCCGCACGCTGGCGACGCCGTCCTCCAACCGGACATGCATCTCCGGCGACGCGCCGATCACTTGCAGGTCCAGCGGCGCGAAGTTGAAGTAGAACATGTATGGCGACGGATTGAGCATCCGCAACGCCCGATAAACGGCGAACGGATGGGCGCTGGTATGGCGACTAAATCGCTGGCTGAGGACGACCTGGAAGATGTCACCGGCGGCGATGTACTCTTTGGCTTCGCGGACGATGTCTTCGTAACGTTCGCGCGTCATATTGGCCTGGATCGCTTGACCGTTGCCGTGGGTTGCGCCCCACCGGCGAGTGGGGACCGCCGGCAGCGGCCGCAGCAACTTCTCGGCCAGACGGTCGATACGGCGGATGGCCTCAACATAGGCCGCCTCCACATCCTCTTCGACCAGTGCGTTGGCCAGCAGGATGAGCCGGTGTCGGGCATGATCGAAAACCACGAGTGTGTCGGCTAGAAGAAAGATGGCATCGGGGAGGTCGAGGGATTGATCGGCGGTCGCGGGTAGTCGCTCAAAGAAGCGGACCACGTCGTAACCTAAATAGCCCACCGCCCCGCCGTTGAGCCGGGGCAGACCCGGCAACGGAGCGGCGCGATAGCGGCTTAGCTCAGACCTCAAGACATGCAGGATGTCCTCGCCCGCGGCCAGCGGCCGGGTTTGGGCGCTGTCGCTCGTGACATGAGTCACCTCCCGGCCGCGCAATTCAATACGCCCATGCAGGTTGACACCGACGAAGGAATAGCGGCCCACTTGCTCGCCGCCTTCGACGGACTCCAGCAGGAACGATGCCCCCGGTTCGTCCATGAGCTTCAGATAGACCGAAACCGGCGTCTCCAGGTCAGCGGCGAATTCCCGCGTCACCGGAATGAGATTGGCCGGTCCAGCAGCCAGCTGACGAAATTCATCCAGTGTCGGCCGGAATTGCTCACCCAGTAGATTGATTGTCATGTCCATTGGCAATTTTCCTGTTGGGGACACACTTTGGTCCTGTCCTTGCCGGGCGAACGCATTGGTTCGCCATTAGCCTAGCCAACCTGTGGTAAATGATGCAATGCCTCTTCCACAGCCTCGGCCGGATATTCATAATCTTCCAGATCACCTTTCAAATAGCTCTCGTATGCCGCCATGTCAAAGTGACCGTGGCCGCACAGGTTGAAGGCGATGACCTTCTTCTCGCCGCTTTCCTTGCACTTCAAGGCTTCGTCGATCGCGACTTTGATGGCGTGGGTCGGTTCCGGCGCGGGAATGATCCCCTCGGCGCGCAGGAAGGTCAGCGCCGCCTTGAAGGTATCCAGCTGTTTGACCGAGCGCGCCTCGACGATCCCCGCATCGACCAGCGCACTCACCTGGGGCGACATGCCATGATAGCGCAAGCCACCGGCGTGAATGCCCGGGGGGATAAATGTGTGGCCGAGCGTGTGCATCTTGACGACCGGCGCCATCTGGGCAGTATCGCCGTAGTCAAACGTGTAAATACCCTTCGTCAGGCTGGGCGAAGCGGCCGGTTCGACGGCGATGACATGCGTCCGTTTGCCTTCAGTCAGGTTCTTGTGAATGAATGGGAAAGTGAAGCCGGCGAAATTCGACCCGCCGCCGGTACAGCCGATGATGATGTCGGGATATTCATCCGCCATTTCGAACTGTTGCAACGCTTCCAAACCGATGACCGTCTGGTGCATGAGCACGTGATTGAGCAAGGAACCCAGGCTGTACTTCTTAGCCCCACCCGATGTCGCCGCGACTTCAACCGCTTCGGAGATGGCGATGCCCAGCGAGCCGGGCGCGTCCGGATTATCGGCCAGCAGCGCCCGGCCATATTGCGTCCGCAGGCTGGGGCTGGCGTGAATCTCCGCGCCGTAACCTTCGATCATGATCCGCCGGTAAGGTTTCTGATGATACGATTCCTTGACCATATACACTTCCAGGTCTATGTCGTAGAAATTGCAGGCCATGGCCAGCGCCGACCCCCACTGCCCCGCGCCGGTCTCGGTTGTCAGCGCTTTGGTGCCTTCTTGCTTGTTATAAAAGGCCTGGGGCACGGCCGTATTGGGCTTGTGGCTGCCCACCGGGCTGACGCCTTCGTATTTGAAGTAAATATGGGCCGGGGTATCGAGTGCCTGCTCCAGCCGCCGGGCGCGGATAAAAGGCGTCGGCCGCCACAGCTTGTAGACCTCGCGCACCGGCTCCGGGATCTCGATATAGCGCTCGGTGCTGATCTCCTGCATGATTAATGCCATTGGAAAGAGCACGGCCAGGAAGTCGGGCGTCGCCGGTTCCAGCGTGCCGGGATGCAGGACCGGCGCCGGCGGCACCGGCATATCGGCGTTGATGTTGTACCATGCCTTAGGTAATTTGCTCTCGTCCAGTAAAAACTTCGTTTGCTCGGTCATAATCACGCTCATTGATGATGTTAAATAATTCCGCTTCGCTCGGATCATGGACGATAGACCACAGACCGCAAACCATTAATACAAGTCATAAGATATGCTCATGATGGTCCTTGACGCATCGTCCAAATAAAAAAAGCTCTCGTCCCACGATAGGGACGAGAGCGAGATTCTCCCGTGGTGCCACCCTGCTTAAGCCGCGCCTTTCGGCGCATGGCTTCACTCTATCGACTCGCGCCTATGAAGGTTAGCGACAAGTCTTGGCCCGCTAACGGAGGCCATTCCGGCTGGGGCTACTGGGACCGGGCAATCACTTAGGTTTGCCCCTACCGTTCGCCCCGGCGACTCCTCGGTCCATTCACCCGCTGCGCTGACACCGGGCTTTCAGCCTGTGCCCGGCTCTCTACGACCCGCTCTGCGGGGTACTCGTCCGACTCAACGTCGTTGGTTATGTGATTGGCGACAGTCTAACATGGGAGGAAAAGGCTGTCAAGGCGTGAATGAATGCCGACCAGGGAAATGCGATTGGTAAAATACCATCGGATCAATATAATTTTAACTTATCCGATATTTGAAATGATCAACAAACGCCTGCTCTCCCGTTTACAAGAAAAAAAAGCCCGCCTAGAAGCGCTCCGTCCCCTCCCCGCGGCCGCTGTCCAACGCCTTAATGAATATCTGGCTATCGAATGGACCTACCATTCCAACGCAATTGAGGGCAATTCCCTGACATTGCGGGAGACCCAGCTCATCCTAGAGCAAGGGATCACCATCGGCGGCAAGAGCTTGCGCGAACATTTCGAGGTCATCAATCATCGGGAAGCGATCACGATGGTAGAATCGCTGGCGAAAAAGGATGAACCGGGAACCCCGGCCACTGTCCGCCAGTTGCATGCGCTGGTAATGGCTCGTATTGACGACGAGAACGCCGGGCATTATCGACAGTTACCGGTTCGTATTGCCGGTTCAGCCCATGAACCACCCCCGGCCTGGGAAGTTCCGGCACGAATGTCGGATTGGGCCGATTGGTTGGCCGATGAAGAGAATCGCCTGGAACCGGTCAACCTGGCCGGCATAGCCCACCACCGGCTTGTGTCGATTCATCCTTTCCTGGACGGCAACGGCCGGACGGCGCGGTTGGTCATGAACCTGGTTTTGTTGCGCGCGGGGTATCCGCCGGCGATCATCGCCCGGGCGAACCGGACCCAGTACTATCGATCGTTAGCGTTGGCGGATCGTGGCAAGGATACACCGTTGGCTAATCTCGTGGCACGGGCGGTTGAGCGCAGTTTGACCCTCTATCTGGAGGCCGTTATCCCACAGCGCGAACCGCCGAAGGCTGATGATGAGTGGCTAGCCTTGCGCGAGGCGGCCGAGGGGTCATCCTATAGCCAGGAGTATTTGAGTTTCCTGGCTAGAACCGGACAAATTGAGGCGATAAAACGCGGTCGCAACTGGTATACCTCGCTTAGGGCGATCAAGTATTACCAGGCATCGATTCATTCGATTGATAACGACTCTTTCCCACAAGGGTGATCCAAACCCTTCATTGTGAGTTATACTGTAGGTGCGATTTGGGAGCGTGTTGTTTAAACGCTTTGCTGGTCGCTCGCCTCTCTTGAAGACCCCCGACCGGCTTTAGGATTTTTTCGCGATCCTACCCGCCATTAGCCGGAGCTTCTTTCGGGGGAAACCATGAGCACCAGAACAATTAGAATTTCAGGTCTGATCGTGATCGGAGCATTGATCGTGGTGGTCATCATCATGAATACCAGCGCGATCGCCCAAGCCCACATCAATGACGCCAACACAAGGCAAAAGCCTGCCATAACCGACAACGTACTAACCACGACAACATTCCGGGACCAATTTTTTGATGTCTGGGAAGCCCGCGCGCCCATGCCCACGGGTCGCGATCTGGCCGCGGCGGCCATCGTCAACAACGAAATCTTCATCATCGGCGGCTTCCGCTCTGACGAACAATCCACCACCGGTATCATCGAAGCCTATAATCCGGCGACGAACTCCTGGCGCTCCCGGGGCGACATGCCCACCAGCCGCAACGCCCTGGCGGCGGCCGTCGCCGGCGGCAAGGTCTACGCCATCGGCGGCTGGAGCACCACGACCAAGACCATCACGGCCGCCGTCGAGGCGTATGACCCGCTGACGAACGCCTGGACCTCGGTCAGCCCACTTCCTGCCGCTCGAAATGCGCTGGCGGCCGCCAGTGTGGACGGCCGGATTTACGCGATTGGCGGTTGGGATGGCCAACAGGTGACCGACGCCGTCACGATGTACGATCCGGCCGGCGATACCTGGACCCCGGTCGCGCCCATGCCGACGGCGCGATCGGGCTTGACGGCGGCCGTGGTTGGCGGCAAGATCTACGCGATTGGCGGCTATGACGGGGTGTGGGTAACGGGTAAGGTCGAAATCTACGATCCGGTCGCGGATCAGTGGACCACCGGCGCCGATATGCCGCGGCCGCACTGGAACCTGGGCGCGGGCGTGCTCCGAGGCCAGATCTTCACCGTGGGCGGCAACGAGTGGGGTGACTTCGGGGCGGTATTGGATGTGAATGAAGTTTACGATCCCATGCTGGACACCTGGAAACCCGCCCAACCCATGCCGACCGGGCGCTGGGGGTTGGCTGTTGCAGTCGTCAATGACAGGCTCTACGCCATCGGCGGCAGTCCCGACAGCCCGGACGCGCCGCGAGCAAACGAGGCTTACCAGCCATTTGCGCCCCACGCCGTCTTCCTGCCCGTGACCTCGTTTAATCCCTATGGCCGGCCGCCGGATACGGTGATTTCAAGGCCGCGCTTCCAGGTCTTCATTCTTAACCCGGTGCGCACCTGCCTGGTCGGCAATGACTTCGCCGGCGGCAACGTCTGTCGCGGGGTCAACTGCGGCGACTGTGATTGCACCGCCGAGCAGTTCGACCCGCCGGCTCCTCTGTTGGGCGTCTCGCCGGAGCATGTCAACGATCCCCAATATGACCAGTACGAATACAAGGTGTGCGTGGAGATGAGCCTGACACAAGCCGAGATCGACGACATCATCGCTGACATGCAGACCATCCGCGAGCAGGTGTTGGAGTGGAGCGGCGGCGTGCTGGATATGCAGATGGAATACAAAGTCCTGCCTCATGACCACGTCGGCTTTGTCGCTCCGGCTTATACCTACGGACCCTTCGAGGTGGATGACGAGTTGCTGAATGACTACGTCACGACCCAGACCGATTTCGTCTACCTGGTAGCTCCGGTCTATGACCGCGCCCAGAATCTGCACTTGGCCTATGAATGCGGCGGCTCCTTTGGCGAGATAAGCGTCCGCGGCGCCGGCTTCGCCGAAATCCAGTACAACGATCTGTGCCATTCGGTGACCATCGCCGGGCGGCAGGTCTACGAGCCACTGATCCACGAGTGGATGCACAACCTGGACTGGTCACTCTATTACGTCAATCAGGTGGCCGATATCTTCCAGCACGTCTGGCCCGATTGGGCGAACTGGCGACCCGGTTCCTGGCCGGCCTGCGGCATGGGCTCGCCGGAATCGACATCGTGGTTCCCCAGCGTGGATTTGTGCGAGTGGGATCCGGACTGGATCGACTGCAACAACGTCGCCTCGGCCGGGGCGTGCCTGCATGCCGGGGAGGCCAACGGGCAGATGTCGTGGTACGAACACGTCATCGCAGCCCATTACCCGCGCACCCTCGCTTATTTAGGCAATCACTGTCGCGACGGCCGCAAGGACTTTGGGGAGACAGATATCGATGTGGGCGGGCCGTGCCCTTGATATTCACGGGGTTCACATCCTGGAATCTGCCTGATATGTGGAGGCTTTCTCTAAACGGAGGAAATTATCATGTCCGCATCATTTGATGGTTCAAACAAGGTTCCGGTTTCATCCGGGCCCGGTCGTTTCCCGATCAAACCACAAACACCACTGGGTTGGTGGGGGTTGGTAATGACTATGATCAGTATTGCCGCCTGGTTTGTCCTGCCTCTAATCACGATGACCTACCGAGAGACATACCCTATCACTGACACCTGGGTGATGCCGGTAATTGGCATGGTGCTTATCGACGCAGCTGCCGTGCTGAACATCTTGGCCGTCTGGCGCCAGCGCGAGCGCTCCATCCCCGTCATCATCGCCCTATGCCTGACAGTGCCCGCGGCAACATTCTTCACGCTGATAGTCGTCGGCGAGGGATTATCCGGCGTATAGAATAGGAGCCGGCTAATATCCTCCGAAACCGTTGTTTAGGCTATTGGAGTCGTAAATTTTCGTCACCTTGCTGGAGGAATTCAATGACTTTGACTGTCCCTCATCCCCTTTCTAAGAAGGAGCTCGCCCTGCAGGCTCTGCGAAACTTGCTGATAGGCTTCGTACTCCTGTCGGCCCTCTTCTTCTTAACCGCCGGAACCTTTCGCTACTGGGAAGCCTGGCTTTACCTGGCTGTGCTTTTTGTTCCGATCAGCCTGTTTTTTGTGTATTTGATCAATAACGCGCCTGACCTGTTGGAGCGACGACTGAGGATGCGTGAGAGGGAAAAAACACAGGGATGGATAACCGGTGTGGCGGGGATTATCATGCTCCTGGCATTTATCATCCCCGGACTCGACAAGAGATTTGGATGGTCGTCAGTGCCGCCTTGGGTCGTGATAGTCGCCGATCTGGTGTTTTTAACCGGCTATGGGATTTTCGTAATCGTCCTCCGGGAGAATCATTACGCGTCGCGCCTTATCGAAGTCGAGCGAGATCAAAAGGTGATTTCAACCGGTCCCTATGCCAGGGTACGCCACCCGATGTATGTCGCTGTTTTGCTCATGTATATGGCCTCGCCACTCGCTCTGGGATCGTTCTGGGCCGTATTACCGACTTTTCTGTTACCGATCATCTTAATCGCCCGAATCCAGACCGAAGAGATAGCGTTAAAACGAGACCTTCAAGGCTATGAGGCGTATACCCAACAAGTCAGATATCGCCTTATCCCCGGTATCTGGTGAGGTTCATGCTCCTCTGATGATCGCGTGAGGATGATCGATGGATAAAGAGGCTTTTCGCCACTACTTGAAAAAACGGGGCAAGAAAGACCACGTTATCGACGGCTTGGTTCGGCATGTCAAGCAGTTTGAGGATAACCTGGCGCGGCAACATGGCAAGGGACTGGCCGATGCCGATATCCCTGACCTACAGGAATACGCGGCAGCGCTGAACGCGGAACAACCCGGCCAGGCGAAGAAGGACATGCGCGCGCTGGCACTCTATTATCACTGCACGGGTAACGCTCCTCTATCGGCCGGGGCCACTGAAATCCGCGAAAAAGGCATTGCCGGTGCTCGGCAAGCGTTCAAACTGCGGGATTTCAAGGGTGTAGACCCTGACGACCTTATAAAATTGGCCGCTGCCGGCATCCAGGATAGCAAACAAATGCTGGCCAAGGGTCGAACACCGGAGCAACGGCGCTCGCTGGCACAACAAACAGGTGTATCTGAAGCGGCGATACTGGAGCTTGTCAAGCTCTCCGACCTGTCTCGGCTGCCGGGGGTGAAGGGAATTCGCGCACGATTGTATTACGACGCGGGCGTCGACACTGTCGCCAAGATGGCGAGTTGGGAACCGGAGGCTTTATATCAGAAGATGCTCAATTATGTTAACCATTATGAATTTGATGGGCTTGCGCCGCTTCCCAAAGAAGTATCGTCAACGATTGCCAGCGCCAGGAAGTTGGCGGACGTAATATTCTTCGAAGAAGGTTGAAGCTAATAACTTATCAGCCGCGATTATCTCTCTCGAGAAGGAGCCTGGATCATGACCCACAAATTTCACATCGACCGCCAACTTACTGCTGTGGTGATTCTCTGGATAGCGCTTTGGTTCCTGATGGTCTTCACCTGGTTATACGATCAGGAAGGCTATTCATCCGGCATGCCGCCAGTGCCCTTTTTCATGATGCTGTTTTCCCCATTGGTCGTCGGCGTGATTGTGGGCTGGTACAAGGTGGAGGTATGGCCGGGTATGAAGGCGGGAATGATCGCCGGGGCGTTGTTTGGCGCGGCCAACATCATCGGCAATCTCATTTGGGGACTGATGCTCCAAGTTCAGGGGCGGATCACACCTGAACAACCCTTAACCTTTTGGGAAGGTGTGCTCGAGGCTCTTGGCTTCCTCCTGTTTTTTGCGGTAATCGGGCTGGTCCTGGGCGCGATTGGTGGGCTGCTGGGTGTGTTCATCGCCAGAGGCTGGCATCATTCCGGCGGCAATCCAACGCTCGCCCCATAGACACGAAATCAGGTCAAGCCTCATTGGTAATAGGGAAAGCAGGCATGAATGGCACCGCTCTCAATCGATCCCGGCTGATCGTCGGGATCATATTGATAATAATCGCGGGGTTGATGTTCGTCGTTGGCGGGAACCGATTCGCGACCGCTGGAGCCGTCGCCCTCGGCGTCTTGGGATTGATCAGCATCGCTATCGCCAGGAAATGACGGGGATTGCTGAGGAGGAGGTCCGGTGTAGACATCTCCAGGCAACCTCGCGCGGTTTCCCGGCTTAGGATTCTTGCTCGATCAACCAGCGCAGATCGGCCACAATGTCCTCAACGGCAGCATCGTGCGGATAGGCGATTCGGGCATTGCCCGCCGGGTCGATCAGGTAAGTGCGGGTGGAATGATCGACCAGGTAACCCGTGGCCGCGCTGCCCTCGTTTTTTTGGTAGAAGAGGCCGAACGGCGCGCCGGCGGCGTCGATTTCGGCGGTAGTACCTGACAGACCGACAAAGGATGGGTCAAAACGAGTGACATAGTCGGCCAACGCCTCCGGCGTATCGCGTTCCGGATCGACGCTGACCATGATCACCTGCATGCGATCCGCATCATCGCCCAGGCCCTCGCGTACGCGGGCCAGTTTGGCGAGCGTGGTGGGACAGAAATCAGGGCAGAACGTGTAGCCGAAATAAACGAAGACATATTGCCCGCGAAAATCGGACAGGCTGACCGGCGTATCGCCGGCGGCCGTCAGCGTGAAATCAGACAGCGGTGTGGCTTCAGGCAGCACCGCCCCGGCGAACTCATGAGTTTGTTCCGCGCCACAACCGGCAATCGTCAAGGCCAACACCAACCAAAATAGCGACCACAAGCGTTTTTGATTCATCAGACGTGCGTTCATTCCGTATCGTTACACTCCGGTTCTTCACTCGTCACGGCCATATCGAAGGTGCGACTGGCAATCCGGCCATCAGCTAAGGTAGCCTCCACCGTGATCACCCAGTCGCCGGCCATCGTCCAATCCATCCCGGCTCGGTACTGGCCGTCACCGACGCGCTCAGCGCTCGCCATAATTGGCACCATACCGGCATGCGCCATGTCTCCTCTCACGGTTACCTGGGCATCCTCAACCGGGTTGCCGTTTAGATCGCTGACCCGGATCACGACCTGTCCCAACCCAACCGGGGGCGGGAATAGTGGCCCGATCAGGTCGATGTTGGCATTCAGCTCCCGATCCCGGCTCGCACGCGTACAGGAAACCCCGCCCACGAGGACCATTAAAGTCAACAATACCAGCCAACGCCTGCCCATTAACAGTTACCGTATAGTAGAAAGCATAGAACAGTTTGCCCGGCAATGGAACTGGTTTCAGGAAGGCCTTATATGAAACGGCATCAACCGGGGGCGGATTCACTAACCCTGAAACCTCCGCGGCTTTTCACAAAGAATGGACAGACGAGGGGTTTAATGGCTCCTCGTCTGTCCCTACAGTTCGATCAAGACTTGAAATAGGGCGGGTGAGAATTATTCCTCACCACCCATATCCGTACCGCCCTCCATCTCCATCGGCATCTCGCCCGGTTCGATGACTTCGGCTTCTACTTCGATCGACCCGGCATTCTCAAACTGCAAGGTCACCGGAACCATCTCGCCGACGGTATACTCGCCCGTTTTGTCAATGCACATGACGTGCAGACCGCCACGCTCGAGCATCACAGTCTCGCCGGCGGGGATGGGGATACGATTGCCCTCCATCTGGCGCATGACCATCACATCGTTTTCCATGATCATCTCATGCAGTTCAATGGTTCCGCAGCCCGGCACTTCCGCCCCAATCAGCGCATCATCACTCCCAGACCCGTTGGTTATACGCATATAGACAGCGCCGGTCGTGGTCGGCAAAGTGAGGTTGGCGGTCACATTATCAACCGTCAATTCACCGGTCGCCCCGGTTCCATTCTCTCCGGATTGATTTCCGCCACAGGCGATCAGGAAAACTAACAGGAATAGGCTAACAAACTTAATCAAACGCATGGCATTTTTCTCCAATTTGTGAAATATTGTTATATTGTGTTATATTCACACAATCAAACGGATTATACTTTTATCGAGTTGAGTGGCAAGACAACGGTGGACTCTATGAGTGGTATGGCTTATACCCAACGTCAAATCGCTATCTTGGAGTGGCTCGAAGCCCAAGGCTCCCTAACGATCGGACAATTGGCAGAGCGCTTTGAGGTCTCAGCGATGACAATCCACCGCGACCTGGATAAACTGGCCGGGCAGGGTTATTTGCGTAAAGTGCGCGGTGGTGCGCTCCCGGCAATCGAAGCGGGCAGCCAAACCAGGCACGGGGAGACATGCGCCGCATGTGGCAAGCGGGTGCCGTCCCGTACCCAGTGGGTTGTGACCACAACCGATGGCCGACGCTGGCATGCCTGCTGCTCGCACTGCGGCTTGTTACAACTACAGAACAATCCGCGGCCACAGTCAGCCTTGTCAGCCGACTTTCTGTACGGGCGCATGATCAGTGTTTTTCAAGCCGTTTATGTCGTTGGATCGAATGTCATGTTGTGCTGTGTGCCGAGCATCCTGTGTTTCGCTACACCGGATGATGCCCACCGCTTCCAAAATGGTTTTGGGGGTGAAGTCCTGGACTTCGCCGCAGCCATGTTAGCGATAAATAATACTCACCACATCGCTGCGGTGACCAAGAATCAAAACCACCTTAAATCTGAAAAAATGATACATTCTAATGATATGCCCAGCGGAAGGTAGCCTGAGGATGCTTGAAATTTCGACCGACAATCGCCGCCTGGACTTTGATTTAATTTACCGCTATCTGGCGGAGGAATCCTATTGGGCGAAGGACATTCCGCGAAAGATCGTCGAACGCGCCCTGGATTATTCGCTTAACTTCGGAGCTTACCTGGAAGGAGGGCAAGTCGGCCTGGCGCGAGTCATTACCGACCGGGCGACGTTTGCCTATCTGGCCGATGTTTTCATCCTTGAGGCTTTTCGCGGACGCGGCTATGGCAAGGCCCTGGTCAAGGCCGTCATCGACTACCCGGACCTGCAAGGGTTACGCCAGATGCTCCTTTTCACCCGCGACGCCCACACGCTGTATGCCCCATTCGGCTTCCAAACGCCGGAAAACCCCGAGCGAATCATGATTCGCCGCATGGTAACAAGCTATTCGAACGTAAATTAAGCTCGGCTCATTATCCGCGCTTGCCGGACCCCTTTGATACGAACAGGTTCCCCCCAATCCAGAATCGCCAGGACAAAGAACGCCACGGTTCCGGTGTCTTGCCCAGGCCAACGCGCGGGCCGGTTCGAACCAGATCATCCGCCACGAACATATCCGGTTCGATCCAGAGACCGTTCGCGTTCGTTGTCAGGTCAGCGCCGTTGAAGGACTGATCGATACCCAACGCGAGGGCTAACTTGGCCGGACCGTTTGTCCAATCAGGCAGCGACCGGCCGGGGCGGCGGGTGGCCATCTCATCCAGTCCTTCCAGTGGTTCCAAGGCCCGCAAGAGGACGGCCGCCGGCAAATCTTCCGCTTCGGTAACCACATTGGGCATCCACCAGTTGCCGTAGGTGAAATAGATATAGGCGCGGCCGGGCGGGCCATACATGATGCTGTTGCGCGGTGTGCGCCGGCTGTGGCCGTGGGAAGCCAGATCGTCCAACCCGGCATAGGCTTCGGTCTCGACGATGCGGCCGCTGAGTCGTGCGCCATTGGGCAATACGCGCACCAGCCGCGCGCCGAGGAGTTGCCGCGCGACGGTCGGAGTCGGTTGGGTGTAGAAAGATTCAGGAAGGAGTGCGACCATACCTTCGAAAAGGTGGCTTCCCGGTTACCAGATTTTCAGCTTGGGCAATCGACTGTTCCTAACGGTACCGTCGAAGGCTCTACCGTCGATCGAATGTAGAGATCGCTCCACTCCCCCGGACCGGTGAGCGTTATCTCAAACGGCTCGCCGTTCGGCCCTGTCGTTCCCGACACCAGCAACGTTTCACCAGACCAGATTTCGACCGTTGCCCCTCGCCATGTTGGCTCTTGAGCCACAATGCGCAGATCATCACCGTTACAAAATGCCAATGATTGGAATTGTGGGGTGGCCGTGGGCGCCGGGCCGGGATAGGGGTCGGGGTAGGGATAGGCGCCGGGGGTGGTGGTTGGCAAGGGAGGCGCGTACGGATCGGGCGTGGTCGTCGCCTCCGGCGTGGCGACAATCGTTGATGTTGGGGTCAGGGTCGGGGTCGCCGTTGTCGTCGCTGTCGACGTGGGGGTTGGGCTGGCTGTGGCTGTAGCGGCTCGCGTCGTGGCGATTCCCGGCGTCAACTCCGGGCTGTCTACTAATCGAACACCGAGCAGTTCGGCTAATTCAGCCATATCCTCCGCCGACAGAGCTAACATAACCACGAGTTGTTCCAGTTCCTCGATGCTTAGTCCCATTCGGGGCAAGAGTCGTCCCAGCTGTTCAACCGTCAGGTTATTCGCGTTGAGCAACTCGGCCAATCGGCCCAACTCATCGGTATTCAGGAAATCCCACTCAACGATGATCTCCTGAAACAGGGACAGTTCAGCCAGGTATTCCCGCAATGAGCTTTCATCCTCTTCCTCAAGATCCAAAGCGTCGATCAGATCGTCGAGGCGATCCGGCTCTAACCGCAAGGCAAAGAGCAGTTCAGCCAATTCCGGAATGGTTAAGTCGTAGGCAGCGATCAGGCTTAGCAGTTGATCATCAGTCAAATGGAGGGGGCGTAAGATCTCGCCGATCTCCCGTCCCGACAGATCATTTTCGGCAAGACCGGCCAGCATGGCATCGAGGCCAGCCGCGCCGATGTAGGGGCTGACATTGTTGACCACATCGGCGACCAATTCCGGCGCGCTTTGCTGAATAACATCAGTTAACGGCTCATTCGGCAACTCGGTGGGTTCTTCATCATATTCCCCATCGCCATCTTCGTCGCCATAGACATCCATACCACCACTGCCGTCCCAAGCGTCAACATCCAGAGCGACACCACCGCCCTCTTCCACATCCAGCGCTGTGGTGGCGTAGATCGCCTCGTCTTCCTCAGTAAGGCGGGTGATTAAAAGAGTCGCGTCCTCGACTTGGGCGTCGGGGCTGGTGATCTCCAGGACGCCGCTCTCGCCGGTTGAGCCCAGGCTCAGACTCTGACCATCCTGAAATTCGACACCGAGAAGGGCAATGCTGTAAGTCGTGTCGTCTTTCCGGACGGATGACTTTAACTTGGGTGATTGATCGCCGCCTGCCTGATAATCAACAGCCTGTGTCGACGGGCTCACAGCCAGCATGCTGGCATCGGCTACCGGCGTCATCCGGTCGACCACGACCGAATAGCCGTTGCTCATGCTGGAGACCCGCTCCAGGCCGTTAAACTCGATCGAAAAATCGAGCGTCCCGGGCAAGATAATGGCCGGTGTGTCGTAGGCAGCCAGTTGTCCCCGTTGAAAGATGAAGCGCGCCCCGGGAATCTCGTTGATGATCTCACCCGCCACCCATCCGATGTTGCCCAAGGCTGTCTCGACGAGGACTTCGCCTTGCCCGAGGAAAGAGAGCAAGGTAAATGATTCACTCGGCTCTTCTTCCGCGTCAGCCGGCAAACAGACCGGACATTCAGCAGTGTCATAGGCCGACAGGGGTATAAAGCGCAGTGTTTCTGTGGTCGCATCCCCTTCGTAGGGAATGGCCGGTTGATCAGGATTTAACGCTCCCTGGTCATAGCGCCAGGTATTGGCCTCGTAGTCAACTTCCACGTAGGCTTCCTGACCAGGGAAGTTATTGTCATAGACCAGAATATGATACTGGTTTGGGGCGACCTCTTCCACACCATAAGCGAGCAGCGAATGACCGCCCACCAGACCGGGCAGATAGATGCTAAGATCGACCGGTTCTCCCAGTGCAATCAAGGCGTCGAGAACCTCGCGCGGCGTTCCCGACACTTCGTTAGACCAGACGGACTCAACCCAATACAGCGAACCATTAGCGGCGATAGCCCGCATGATGGGCACCACTTGTTCAATATCGAATGGCACATCTGCGTTCGGGCTAAAGGCGTCGGGTTGGAGGTCGCCTTGGGCGAAGCGGTAACTGGAGACTGTGAAACCGATGCAATGGCCGACGCTCATATCGGCGTTGCGGTCATCGATCCATTGCTGGGCTTCGGCCGTGGGAATGCATACATCCCCACCGTCATCGATGCGCGAACATACACCGTCGCCGAACATTGCTCTCATGTCGGCAATCGTAAATTGGCCTTCCGGGTAACCGGCGCCGTAGTTACGAAAGCTGAAACCATCGGGGCGAACTTTGAAGGGAACGGAATAAAGGAGACCGCCTCGATCGTCGGTTTCAGCCGTCTCTTCAACAGGTGTCTGCATCACCGTCGGTGAATCGTTATCCTCGGCCGGCTCGCTGCCTCGTTCGGACGCCGAAGTAGCCGTCGGCAAGGGTTCAGGGGTAGCCACCTGGTTTCCCTCACTCCGGCAGGCTGCGAGCAGTAGTATCACCAAGAACGCCAGTAAAAAGAATCGATACCGTTTCATAAACGTTGTATTGTGATGAATCACAAGGCGGCGATGACCCAATCGCCTCCCCGGATTGAATTTAATCTGTGATCGAACCGTATGGCTTGCGCATGACGCGCGAATATAGCCGATAGTTTTAAAATGTCATGAATCCCGGCGGTTTACACACCAATGGCACAGGTTATCAAAATTGGATAGGCCTCGATCAGTCCGGAGGCGACCTGTCTTGAGTGGGCAATCCGCTGATTATAGAGTTACCACGCAGAAGGTTTTGATTTCACCCGAATCCTTTCCAATAGAAAAAGGAGGGTACGAGTCCGTACCCTCCTCCAGTAAAGCCGCCGGATTACTGAGCCGTCACAACAATCGTGTAGTTACCAGTCGATCCCTCGTAACCGCTTACCGTGACGGTACAAGAGCCATCCCCGGTGCCGTTGTAAGCAAAACTTTCGGCCTCGCCGGTCCAACCCTGATCGACCGTGCCGCTGTTGCGGCTGTTGCCGGAAGAACAGGTGAAGTTTAACGCGGCGTCTAGCTCGGCTGCCGGCGTAACCACGACTGTGTACCGGCGACCCGCGGCTACGGTGAAGGTGTGGTCGACCCCTGCGCCGGTGACCGATCCGGCTTGATTTAATACCTCACCGGTCGGGGCGTTATTAGCCGGGGCGGTCGTCGGCAAAGGCATGGCTGTCGGGGGGACAGCCGTCGGCGGAACAGCCGTTGCCGCGGCCGCCGTTGTCGGTTGGGGCGCGGCGCCGCCGCCACAAAGTTGGGCTTCCCCGGCCGGATCGGCGACTTCGCCAACCCACATGTGCGCATATGGGCCGGAAATACCCACGCCCAAGGCCAGGAAAGGCCCCCAGCCGTTTTGTTCAGTGATCACCGCATTGTGGCCGGGGCTGTTTCGCCAGCCATTGATAGCCCCGCCGGGCGACGCCCCGGCGGATGCCCAATGGGAATTCTCATAACCGTCGGCGGGATAACCGGCGATTTCCCGCGGTTTTTTGTGCATCCCAGCCATGTTGGCGTGGTCATTGGTGTAGCAGACAGCCGTCCAGGTTCCTTGCTGCAGGGCCGGATTGACGTTTCCGGACCAGCTGTGCATATTACACTGCTCCGTGAAGGGGTTGTTGTTGACCGAATCCCAGACATGTTGCTGGGCGACCAGGGTCAATGATTTGGAGACGGGCAGCGACGGCAAGCCGACCGAGTTGCGATATTCATTTATCAGGCGGGCCAGTTCAGCCTCGGCCGGGGACAAGCAGACCCCGGCTACATCGCTGGTTGTGGCCGCTGCGCCACGTGCCGCCGGTCCGGCGGTCTGATCAACCTTCGTCAAAGCCGGACCGGAGGCAACAGGACCCGCTTCGCTCACCGCGCTGCTCGCACCGGTGTCAGAGCCGGTCGAGCTGCTGTTACTCGCGCTGCCGCCACAGGCCGCTAACACGAACGTAGCCAATAAAACCAGGACCATTAATCGAGCATTTTTTGACATTTCCATACTCCTAAATTCCCTCATAATAATTTCCTCATAAAAATAGAGAGGATACTGGACGTACCCCCTCCCCGAGTAAGTACCGGGCGCTATTTTGCTGTGACGATGATCGTGTATGTCCCCGTCGAACCTTCGTAGCCGAGGATCGAAATCGTACAGCTGCCGCTTCCGGCCGCGGTATAGTTGAATGTTTCGGCCATGCCTTCCCAGTTCCAATCAAAACCGCCACTCGCGCTGCCCGTGCCGGTTGTGCAGCTATAGCGCGGGTCGACGTCAAATTCGGCCGAAGGGGTAACAACGACCGTGTACGTTTTCCCCTGAGCGGTATCAAATGTATGCTGGGAACTCCCGCCGGCGGCGATCGTGCCGGTCTGATTGAGAATTTCGCCGGTCGGCGACGCCGTTGTGGGTGGTACGGCAGTCGGCGGAACCGCGGTCGGCGCGGCCTCGGTCGGCGGCACCGCGGTCGGCACGGCCTCGGTCGGCGGAACGGCGGTCGGCGCAGCCTCGGTCGGTAGCACGGCAGTCGGCGCGGCTTCGGTCGGTTGCTCGGCCGTCGGCGCGGCTTCGGTCGGTTGCTCGGCCGTCGGGGCGGCAACGGTCGGCTGTTCCGCCGTTGGGGCTGCCGCGGTCGGCTGTTCCGCCGTTGGGGCTGCCGCGGTCGGCTGTTCCGCCGTTGGGGCTGCTGTGGTTGGCTGATTCACAACTGCATCGTTGCACAAGGGCGCTTCACCGATTGGATCGGCCGTATGGCTGAGCCAGACGTGGGCAAATTGCCCGCTCATCCCGACACCGATTGCCACCACCCCTTGATCGATCAATGCGCCATTATGCCCGGGACTGTTCTGCCAGGCGGTCATGGCGCCTAACGCCGTCGCCACGCCTGAGGTCGCGAAGGAAATTTCATTGGCCTCGCCCGGGTACCCCGCGATCTCTCTTGGTTTGATCCATTGAATTGGCGCGTTGTCATGTTGATTGGTGTAACAGAGGGCTGTCCATGTCCCTTCCTTCAAGGCGGGATTGACCACGCCGGACCAACTATGCATGTTACATGTCCTACCCGCTGGCGGAGCAGGCCAGTTATTAAAGTTATTCGTGGAATCCCAGACGTGTTGCTGGGCAACCAGGGTCAGCGACTTGGAAATTTGATACGGGGGCAAGCCCTTTTCAGCGCGATTCTGGTTGATCATACGTGCCAATTCGGCCTCGCCCGCCGATAAGCAAACACCGGCTACATCACTGGTCGGGCCGGTAGCGCCGCGGGCGGCCGGACCTTCAGCCACGGACTCATCCACCGGCAAGGGAGCAACCCCCATGGAGCCATTTACCTTCACTCTCGACGAGGTATCGCCGACAGTACCATTGTCCGTTGTCCCATTTCCGGATGTGTTGCCGCTACAGGCTGCCAGTACCAGCAGCCCAGACAGCAGGACTATAGTCCGAAGATTTGCGCGGCTAATCATTGTTGTCCTTAGTTCAACCATAATAAAATTCCAAACATGATAAGGGGGGTGCACTAAACACCCCCCAACATAGAGAACCAGA
>Ga0114939_10000996_pt1 | contig 22990 bp, 20 predicted proteins | sample AshMeaCrysSpring_FD_87196 | JGI IMG/M metagenome (GOLD analysis project Ga0114939, IMG submission 87196) | Groundwater microbial communities from Big Spring, Nevada to study Microbial Dark Matter (Phase II) - Ash Meadows Crystal Spring | ecosystem: Environmental > Aquatic > Deep subsurface >...
CATCCCGCCGGAGGAGGCCCGCCGGATTCTTTCGGAGTAATTGCCTATCCCTTGGCCCCCGGCAGACACGGTCGGGTGAGGACGCTGTCAGGGTCATAATTCAGATAGGGGCGCAGCCATTTTTCAGCATCCGCGACCGGAAGGCCCTTGCGGGCGGCGTAGCCGGCCATTTGGTCGGGCCCGATCTGGCCGACAGCGAAATATTTGGCGTCGGGGTGGGCAAAATAAAGGCCCGAAACGCTTGATCCCGGGAACATGGCGAGACTCTCGGTGAGCAAAATGCCGGCGTTGGCCACCGGATCGAGCAAGTCCCAGATCGTCCATTTTTCTGTGTGATCGGGCTGACACGGGTAGCCGGGAGCCGGGCGGATGCCGCGGTATTTTTCCCGGATGAGGTCTTCATGGGAAAGCGCCTCTCCGAACCCCCACTCTTCCCGCACACGGGCGTGGAGGAATTCCGCGAAGGCTTCCGCGAGGCGGTCGGCGAGCGCCTCGGCCATGATCAGATTGTAGTCATCGTGGGCGGCCTTGTAGCGGGCGGCCAGTTCGGCAAGACCGTGTCCGGCAGTCACCGCGAAGGCCCCCACATGGTCGGGCAGCGGAAACGGCGCGACAAAATCGGCCAGTGAGTAGTTGGGTTGGCCGGCGGGTTTGCGCGCCTGCTGGCGCAATCCGCGCAGGCGGGCCAGCGGGGCGGTGCGCGAGGCATCCTTCCAGACGACGATATCCTCGCCGTCGCGGTTGGCGGGAAAGAGTCCATACACCCCGCGCGGGCGGAGGAGGTTTCCCGCAACGATCTCGTCAAGGAGCGCCAGCGCGTCGGCGTGGAGTTTGCGGGCCTCGGATCCGACGGCCGGGTCGTCGAGGATGGCCGGGAAGCGTCCGCGCAATTCCCATGTGTGGAAAAATGGCGACCAGTCGATCAACGGCACCAGCTCGCCCAACGACACGGGGAGCGTGCGGGTATCCGGCTTTGCCTCCGGCACGGTCTCCGCGTCGAGGACGGTGACCCCGCAGCGCGCGGGGTGCGGAAGGTCGGCGAAGGAAAGCCGGGGAGCATTGGCGATCGCCTCCGTGATCGGAAGAAGCACCTTGGCGGACATCCGCCCGGAATGCTCGGCGCGCAGGTTTTCGTATTCGCCGGCGACCGTCTCGAGGTAGGCCGGTTTTTGGTCTGGATTGAGGAGGCTGCCGGCGACGTTGACCGAACGGGACGCGTCGAGCACGTGGACAACCCCGTTTTGATAGTGGGGCTGGATTTTCACGGCCGTGTGGGCCTTGCTGGTGGTGGCTCCGCCGATGAGAAGCGGACAGGTGAATCCCTCGCGCTGCATTTCTTTCGCGACGTGGATCATCTCGTCGAGGGAGGGGGTGATGAGGCCCGATAGGCCGATGATGTCGGCCCCGTGTTCACGCGCGGCGGCGAGGATTTTTTCGCAGGGCACCATGACGCCGAGGTCGATGATTTCGTAGTTGTTGCAGGCGAGCACGACGCCGACGATATTTTTACCAATGTCGTGGACATCGCCCTTCACGGTGGCGAGGAGGATTTTGCCCGCCGCGCGCTGGCCCGGATTGGCCGCCTTCTCGGCTTCGAGATACGGGGTGAGCCATGCGACCGCACGCTTCATCACGCGGGCGCTCTTAACCACCTGCGGGAGAAACATCTTGCCCGCCCCGAAAAGGTCGCCCACCACCTTCATCCCATCCATGAGCGGGCCCTCGATCACCGCAAGCGGGCGACCATATTTCTCCAGCGCCTCGGCCGTGTCGATTTCCACGAAGTCGGTGACGCCCCGGATGAGCGAGTGGGCGATGCGTTCCTCGATGCTGCCGGCCCGCCAGGCGTCGTCCTGACGCGGGCCTTCCTTGCCCGCCTGCCCTTTGAGCGACTCGGCAAAAGCCACGAGGCGCTCGGTCGCGTCCGGCCGCCGGTCGAAGAGCACGTCCTCGATGAGTGTGAGCAGGTCCTCCGGGATCTCCTCGTAAACGGCGAGCTGGCCCGCGTTCACGATTCCCATGTCGAGCCCGGTACGGATCGCATGGTAGAGGAATGCCGCGTGCATGGCTTCGCGAACCGGGTTGTTGCCGCGGAACGAAAACGAGATATTGCTCACGCCGCCCGAGACACGCGCGTGCGGAAGGTTGGCCTTGATCCATGCCGTGGCTTCGATGAAGGCGCGCGCATACGAGTTGTGTTCCTCGATCCCGGTCGCGACGGTGAGCACGTTCGGATCAAAAATGATGTCCTCGGGAGGAAATCCGACCTCATCGACGAGGATGCGGTAGGCCCTCGCGCAGATTTCAATCTTGCGCGCGTAGGTGTCGGCCTGCCCGTTTTCGTCGAACGCCATCACGACCGCCGCCGCGCCGTAGCGGCGGATGAGGCGGGCCTGGCGGCGGAAGTCGTCCTCGCCGGATTTGAGCGAGATCGAATTCACGACCCCCTTGCCTTGAATACAGCGCAGGCCGGCCTCGATGACCTCCCATTTTGAAGAGTCGATCATGACGGGCACGCGGGCGATATCGGGCTCGGCGGCGACGAGGTTGAGGAAGCGGGTCATAGCGGCGACTCCGTCCAACATGCCTTCGTCCATATTGACATCGATGATCTGGGCTCCGGCCTCGACCTGTTGACGGGCCACGGAGAGCGCCTCGTCGAATTTTCCGGCGAGGATGAGCTTCGCGAATTTCGGAGAACCGGTCACATTCGTGCGTTCGCCGATATTGATGAAAGGGATCTCCGGCCGCGCCGTGAAAGCCTCGAGGCCGCTCAGACGCAGGGTCGTCTCGCGCGGCGGGATGGCGCGCGGCGGGAGGCCCGTGACCGCCCGGCGGATTGCGGCGATGTGCTCGGGCGTCGTGCCGCAGCACCCGCCCACCATGTTCAACCAGCCCTCCTCCGCCCACTCGCGCAACTGGGGTGCGAGAGACTCCGCCGTCTCCGGGAAACCGGTCGGTGAGAGCGGGTCGGGCAGCCCGGCATTCGGATACGTGCTCACATGGCAGGGCGCGAGCTTTGAGAGTTCCTCGATATACGGCCGCATTTCCTTGGGTCCGAGGGCACAATTGAGCCCGACGGAAAGCAGCGGATAATGGGAAACCGAATTCAAGAATGCCTCGACCGTCTGCCCGGTGAGGGTGCGTCCGGACAAATCGGTGATCGTGCCGCTCACCATCACGGGCAAGCCGGCGCCATATTCAGCGACAGCGAAAAGCGCCGCCTTCGCATTGAGCGTGTCAAAAATCGTCTCGATCAGCAGGATATCCACTCCGCCCTCCACAAGCCCCGCGATCTGCTCGAGGTAGGCGTCCACGACCTGCGTGAACGTGACGTCCCTCGCTCCCGGGTCGTTCACGTCGCGGGAGATCGTGAGGGTGCGGTTGAGCGGCCCGATCGCGCCGGCCACAAAAACCTGCCTGTCCGGGCAGGCCGCCGCCGCCGCCTTCGCCAGCCTTGCGGCCTCGCGGTTGAGTTCGGGGACGATTTCCTCCATGCCGTAGTCGGCCATGGCGATGCGGGTCGAGTTGAAAGTATTTGTCTCGATGATGTCCGAACCCGCCCCGATGTAGGCATCGTGAATGCCCCGGATGACGTCCGGCCGGGTGAGCACGAGGAGGTCATTGTTGCCTTTCACGTCGCGCGGCCAGTCGCGGAAACGTTCGCCCCGGTAGTCGGCCTCGGCGAGCTTGTGGCGCTGGATCATCGTGCCCATCGCGCCGTCTAGGATGACGATGCGTTCGGATAAAATTTTGTGCAGGGTCGGAGCGGTCATGGCTGTTAGAATGGTGAATGGATGGTCAGGAAATTTTCGGACGTCGGGCGTGTGTGGGGTCGGCCACGATTCCCGCAAGTTGAATCTTGGAACCTACCGCCGAATCGTGGATAATTTCGCTGTGAGCAAGATTCACTTTGAGATTCTTCCGCCGGTCCGGAACCCCGAAGAACCAGTCTCGATTTGCGGAAACCTCGCGGATCTTGGCGGGTGGGATGCCGAACGCGCCCTCACGCTCCAGTGGCGCGCGCCTTTCCACGTCGGCTGGATCGATGTGCCCGAGGGAGCCCTCGTCGAATACAAAATCCTGCGTGGTTCCTGGGAAACCGAGGCCGTCTCGGCCGATGGGGGAATCCCGCCGAATGATTCCTTCACCGTGGGAATCGACCAAAGCCGGTTCCACGTGGTCGCCGACTGGAAAGACCGCTTTGCTGGGAGACTCCTCCACGAAAGCGTCCCGTCGCAAATTTTGGGCGCACCCCGCGAGATCGCGGTCTGGCTTCCGCCCTCGTATTCCCGCACGAAGTCCGCCTCCTACCCGCTGGCGGTTTTCAGCGACGGGGTGAATGTTTTCGATCCCCGGGCCAGCTACCTCGGCATCGATCTGGCCGCCGACGAGTGGTTCGTCAAGCTGGCCGGGGAAGGCCTCCTGCCCGAGACCGTCGTGGTCGCCGTCTGCCACCCCGAGGGTTTCACGGGCGATGGCACACCGCTGCGCGATTTTGACCTCTCGCCCCGTCTCGGCGGAGCCGCTTACATCAGATTTCTTGCCGATGAGTTGATCCCCTTTCTGGAAAACCGCTTCCGCCTCACCCCGCAGGCGGACTCGCGGACCCTTGTCGGCGCCTCGCTCGGCGCGCTCAACGCCTTCCATCTCGCACTCCAGTTTCCGGGCGTATTCGGGCGCTTCGCCTGTCTCTCCACATCTTTCGAGGACTATATTGAGGCGCTGCCGGGCGATTCCCCGTCGCTCAATGACCTTGCCGCCCACCCCAACCTGCCGGCCGATGCCCGCATGTATTTCGACTACGGCAGCGTCGGGCTCGATGAGTGCTACGAACCCTATCACCACCGCCTGGCCTCCCTCCTTCGCGCCAAAGGCTGGACGGACGAGCGTGAGTTCACTGTCCGGCGCATCGAGGGCGGCGCGCACTCCGAGGTCTCGTGGCGCTTTCGCCTCGGCGACGCCCTCCGATTTCTCGCAACCCCGCCCATCTAAACACATCAACATATTTGCATATTTCGATGTGTTTTAAAAAAATGCAAGCGCATTGAGGCGGGGTCTTTGCGGGCCGGCGGGGCGTTTGGGGGATCCGGCGGCGGGGACGCTTGCCGCGTTCAGGGTCTGAGGTTTTCGGGGAGGCCGTCGGGGCCGCGTTTGCGGGGGTCGGCGGCCTCGATGCGTCTGGTGATTTCGAGTGCGATGTCGAGGGCGGCGGCGGCCTGATGGCCGGTGACTTTGGGTGCGGATCCGGTGCGGGCGCATTCGACGAAGTCGGCGAGTTCGTTGCGGAGCGGTTCGCCCGGTTCGACTTCGACAGGCTCGCGCACGATTTTTCTGCCGTGGACTTCCGTGACGATGGCAGAGTCCGAGGCGAGTCCGATTAATTTTTGGAGGGTGGAACTTTCCTTTTCGCCATCGGCGGCGACGCGGAGGAGGTAGCCGCTCTGGTTTTGATAATCGAGGGAGACGTAGGCGTCTTCTTGGAAAACCCGGATTTTTCGTACCCGGTTCTGGCTGATCCGGCTGGCGGTGAGGTTCGCCACGCAGCCGTTTTCAAAGTGGAAGCGGACGTTTGCAATGTCTTCCCCCCGGCTGAGGACCGCGATACCCACCGGATCCACCGAGACGATGGGCGACCGGACAAGGTGGAGGATGATCTCGATGTCGTGGATCATGAGGTCCAAAACGACCCCGATGTCGGTGCTGCGGTTGGGATACGGGGAGAGCCGTGTGACCTCCAGAAAGCGCGGGTTTTTGAGTTTTGCCTCCAGCGCCGCGAGCACCGGGTTGAACCGCTCGATATGCCCGACCTGCAGGACGCAACCGCCGGCCGCCGCCTTGAGGGCGAGTTCGCGGGCGTGTTCCGGCGTGTCGGCGATCGGCTTTTCGACGAGGAGGTGTTTGCCCCGGTCGAGCAGGAAACAGCCGATTTCGTGATGGGTGACGGTCGGAGTGCAAATCGTCGCCGCATCCACCATGCCGGCGAATTCCTCGAGGGTGGCCGCGGCATGGGTGCGGTATTTTTTTGCCGTGGCAGCCGCCACCGCCGGGTCGCGGTCATAGACAGCGGTCAGGCGCACACCCGGCAATTCGGAATACACTCGCGCGTGGTTGGCCCCCATGTGTCCGACCCCGACGACTCCTGTTCTCAATTCATTCATGCTGGAAATCCATAGAGGGTGATGCCGGCTCTGGCGGCGGCGGCGCAAAGGGCCGGTTTGTCGAGGAGCAGGGTGAGTCCGGTCTCCACGGCGATGACGGAAATGCCGGCCTCCCCGGCTGTCGCCAGCGTGCGCCCGCCCACGACGGGGACGTCGAATCGCATGTCCTGGCCGGGCTTGGTCACCTTGGCCAGCACGGCGCGTCCGCGCCCGAGCGCCCCGCCCCGCTTGATGCAGTCGTCGGTCCCTTCGAATGCCTCGACGGCGAGCACGGTCCCGTTTTTGACCACCACCGACTGGCCGATATCGAGACGGCTGGTGGCCTTTGCGATTTCAAACGCGAACGCGATGTCATCGAGTTGCCGCGCTTTCGGCTTGGGGCCGCCCATGTGGCCGGGTGTGGCGAGGTGGTTTTCCAGAAAGGTGGTGGCGGGAAGGGTCTCGAGTCCGCATGCGGCGAGTTGGGCCGCCAGTTCGCCGAAGAGGGTCTCCGCATTCCGCCGCTTGAGCCTGGCAAGCAGCACCAATGCCTTGAGGTCCGGCCGCAGGTCGAAAAGGTTGCCGGGCGCGATCTGGCCCGCCATCATTGCGTGACGGGCTCCGCTCCGCTTGGCGGATTCCAGCAGCCTTCCGAGCTGGCCCACCCGCATCCATTCCACGGAATCGGCCCCGGACGCCACGGCCCCGCCCGTTTCCCCCTCGAAGGCCGCGACACAAATGCGGCGGATTCCCGCGCGGCGGGCTTCCTCCACGACGAGTTCGGGATACCTGCCGGATCCCGCGATTAAAAATAATGACTCCGGTGCTTGCAATCTGAAGCCGCCCAGTATGGCCGCCGGGGCCGTCGGATGCAATTAGGGAAATCCGGGCGCCACGGAGTCCCATTCCCAGCCCGCACTGGCCGAAACCAGACCGTCCAACCCGGCCGCCTCGACAAACTCGGCCACCGAGACCCCGCCCGTGTCTCCGGCAATCCGGGAAACCACCCCGCCTTCTCCGGTCTCTCCCGGCCGGTCTCCGGGAATCCCGGCCAGCAGGAGGGCGACCGCCAACGCGCAAGCCGCGAAGGCCGGGAACGCAAACCGGAAAAATCCCCGCCATCCCTCGCCGACGCGGGGGCTCTCCGCGCGGATCCGGCGCATGACATCCGCCGCGAACATCGGGCGCACAGGCACCGGACGCGCCGCGCCAAGCAATTTCCAAACGCGGTCCCCGTTCTCGAAGTTGTCGTCGCCGTGATTGTGATTCCCGTTCTCCATGCAGGATTTAACACCCGCTCCGGCCCCGAGTTGCAAGCCCCGGAAACTTTTTTCCGCCGCCTGTTGAAATTGCGCCGCCATGATCCATTATCCCGTCATGAACAAACCGGCTGGAGAAATGACCATGGGGGAGTTGCTCGCGAAGTATCCGTGGGCGAGGCGGGCCCTTTTCCGCAATTTCCACATCGGCGGGTGTGCGAGTTGCGGGTTTTCCGACGAGGAGACGCTCGCCGCCATCTGCGCCCGCAATGGAAATATCTCACCGGAAGCCGTCCTCGAGTCGGTCCACCTTGCCCACGAGACCGACGAGGCCCTCATGGCTGGGCCCGAAGGTCTCGACATGGCGTCCTTCGCCATCATCGACATCCGCCCGCAGGAAGAATTTGAGGCCGTCTCGATCCCGGGATCGACCCGCCTCACAAGCGAACTCATCCAGACCATGATGGGCTCATGGCCGAAGGACCGCGCGATTTTAGTCGTGGATCACACGGGCGACCGGTCGCTCGATGCCGCCGCCTACTTCGCCGGCCACGGCTTTTCCAACGTCCGCTGCCTGCGCGGAGGGATTGACCGCTACAGCCTCGAGGTGGACAATTCGCTTCCACGCTACTCCGTCGAATGAACGATCTCGAAGAAAAAATCCAGGCCGCCGCCTCCGACCCGTCCAACCTCGGCGAGATGCCGGACGCCGATGCGGTCGGCACGGTCGGCAGCGAAAATTGCGGCGATATGCTCCGCATGTGGGTCAAATTCCGCGAGGAAAACGGCCGCAAAGTCATCGACAAAGCCACGTTTCAGGCATTCGGGTGTCAGACCGCCATCGCGGTCGCGAGTATCGCCACCCGGATGATCCGGGGGAAGACCCCGGAGGAAGCCGTGAATCTCTCCGGCGAGGACCTCTCGGCCGCCCTCGGCCCTCTGCCCCCCATGAAAATCCACTGCGCCCAGCTCGTCGAGGGGGCCTTGAAAAACGCGCTCTCGTCCGACCCCGCGAAAGCCCCGGCATCCACCCCGCCGCCCGCCCCCGGCGCGACCACCCTGTCTGACTCCCTCACGGCGCCCGCAAAAAAAATCCGCTTCCTATAACCCGCCGTCTGCGGCTATTTCCTCACACCCATGCACGACCACAGAGATATCGAACTCACCCGCGACTGCGACGCCATTCAGATCCCGAGCGGTCACCCGATCGTTCTTCCCAAAGGGATGAATGTCGTCATCACCCAGTCGCTCGGCGGCACCTACACGGTCGCCACCCCGGGAGGCCTCGCCCGCATCGAGCAGGCCAATGCCGACGCGCTCGGCATCGATCCGTCCGCCCCCGCTGTTCCCAAGATCGTCCCCGAAGGCTCGCTCGAGGAAGCCATCTGGTCCCAGCTCAAAACCGTCTTCGATCCCGAGATCCCGGTCAATGTGGTCGATCTCGGCCTCATTTACGATTGCCGGATCGAAGAGACCGACGGCAAAAAGACCGCCCGTGTCCGCATGACCCTCACCGCCCCCGGCTGCGGTATGGGGCCCGCCATCGCCGCCGACGCCCGCTCGCGCATCCTTGTCCTGGACGGCATCGACGAGGCCGAGGTCGAACTCGTCTGGGACCCCCCGTGGAACCAGTCGATGATCAGCGAGGAAGGCCGCATGAAGCTCGGCCTCGTCTGATCGACCCCGGTTCCCAACCTCCCCCGCATGCCGGTCAAATCACAGAAAACCGCCGCCCGCGCACTTCACTTTGTCGCAGGCTCGGACGACGCGGGCGTGAAACGCGAGGCCCGCGCGCTTGTTGACCGCCTCGCGCCCGGAGCCGATGCATTCGGCCTCGAGGTGATCGATGGCGCGGTCGAATCGGTCGAGGCGGCGGTTCGCGCCGTGGAATCCGCCACCGGAGCCGCCCTCACCATGCCGTTCCTCGGCGGGAAAAAGGTCGTCTGGCTCAAAAGCGCGAGCTTTCTTTCGGACACCGTCACGGGCCGCTCGGAATCCGTCGTCGCCGCCGTCGAGCGCCTGCTCGCCGCCATGGAGGAAGGTTTTCCCGGTGGCGTCACGTTCGTGCTCAGCGCCGTCTCGCCCGACAAACGCCGCTCCGCCTACAAAAAATTCCTCAAGCTCTGCGAGACCAAGATCGTCGATATGCCCGACCTCGGCTTCCGCGGCGGCGAGGAACGCCTTGTCGAGTGGACAGCCGGCGATGCGCTCAAGGCGGGACTCCAGCTCAAGCCCAATGCCGTGGAAGCCCTTGCCGCGCGGGTCGGACTCGATCCCGGGCAGCTTGCCAACGAACTCGAAAAATTGCGGACCGCCTTCGGGACCGGCCACCCTGTCTCGGCCGCCGAGGTGCGCGCGTTGGTTCCCCAGACCCGCGAAGGCGGGATCTTCGATCTCAGCGAAGCGATCCTTAAACGCGACCTGCCGCTCGCGCTGGACACGCTCGCGATGTTGTTCCGTCAGGGCGAGAAGGGCGTCGGCATCATCCTGTCCGCGATCGTGCCGACCGTGCGCAATCTCCTCCTCATGAAGGACCTCTCGTCCCGCCACAGGCTTTCGGCCGGAGGCTACGCGAACCAGTTCGCCTCCGCGCTCGCCCGCCTTCCGGAATCCGAGACCGCCCACCTCCCCCGCAAAAAAGACGGCTCGCTCAACGCCTACCCTCTCAGCCTCGCCCTCTCCCACGCGTCCAACTACTCTCTCGACGAACTCCGCGACGGATTCTGCGCCTGCGCCGCCGCCGCGCAGGCGCTCTTCACAAGCGCCCTCGGCGACGATGTCGTGCTCGCCCGCCTCCTCCTCGGCCTGCTCGGACGCCGGACGGCCCGCGCGGCGTGAAGGTCTGCGACCTCACCCAGTTTTACTCGCCGGTGAGCGGCGGCGTGAGGCGCTACATCGCGCAGAAGGCGGAGTTTGTGCGCGCCATGCGCCCGGGATGGCAACACGTGCTGGTTGTGCCGGGGGAATCCACCGGCATGACCGGCGACGATGTCTGCCGCACCTACACGATCGCTTCGCCGCTGGTCTCCCGCACCTCGCGCTACAGAATGTTGCTCAAGCTCCACCTTGTCGAGGAGGTGCTCGAACGCGAAATGCCCGACATCATCGAATCCGGCGACCCCTACCAACTCTCGTGGAAAGCGGTCGCATCCGGCCGCGGGCTGGGGATCCCGGTGGTCGGCTTCTACCACTCGCATTTCCCGGAGGCCCTCCTGCGGACCGTTGCGAAATTCACGTCGCCGGTCTTTTTTCAGATCGCCCGCGATTCCGCCCAGCGCTACGTGAAGACCCTCTACAACCACTTCCGCACCACGTTTGTTCCCAGCCCCGCGCTCGCGGCGCTGCTCGCCTCGTGGGGGGTCGAGCGCACCGAGGCCATCGACCTCGGAGTCGATACCGCCATTTTCTGTCCGGGCGATCCGCCCCCCGGTCTTCGGGAAAAGCTTGGCATTCCCGACGGATGCCGGGTCCTCCTTTACGTCGGCCGCCTCGCGCCGGAGAAAAATGTGGGGGTCCTCTTCTCGGCCTTCACCGAACTCAGCGAGCGCGCGCCCGGCCGCTACCATCTCGTCGTGGTCGGCGACGGCACATGGCGGCCGCACTTGCTGCGCCTCCGGGAATCCACCGGCCATCTCTCCTGGGTGCCGTATTGCTCGAGTCCGCGGGAACTGGCCGGCTTCTACCGCTGCGCCGACCTGTTTGTCCACCCGGGCATCCAGGAAACCTTCGGCCTCGTCACCCTCGAAAGCCAGGCCTGCGCCACGCCGGTCGTCGGCATCCGCGGCAGCTACATGGACCGCATCATTTTCTCCGACCAATTCCACTGGGCCCGCGAAAATTCCCCGCGTGCGCTCGCGGACGCCATCGAATCAAAATTCGGATCGGACCTCGCCGCCATGGGCGCGGCCGCCAGCCGCGCCGTCCGCGACCGCTTCTCGTGGAACCACGCCTTCGAACGCATCTTCTCCGCGTATTCGCGGATCATCTCGGAAGACCGCGGGTGAAATCACCCTGAATCCCGCCGTCGGATTCTCAAAAAGATCCTTTCAACCACTGATGAACACCGCTGGACACTGATTCCAAACGATTTTCAAGATGTTGCCATTTCACTTTTTGGGTGAAGGTGTTGTTTTTACAAGTTTCTAAATATCAGTGTCTATCAGAGTCCATCAGTGGTTCAACTGCATGATTCCGGATCACGCCTTTCCCGGAGACGGGAATGGCGTCTTTTCAAACCAGTCGAGAAATTTCCGCATCGCGGCTTCGGAGCTGAGCACCGGATGCCCGCCCGCCCGGCGCACCTCTCGGGCGTCGGCTTCCTCGAAGATGCGGGCGATGACAGGCGCGGGTGCCGCGTGTTCCACGACCTTGATAATGTCCGTCGGCCGAGGAAGTGTCGCGATGACGAGCCGGGCCTCGGATACGCCGGCCCGGCGCAGCAGCCTGGGATCGCCGGCATCGCCGCGCAGACAGGCAATGCGGGCGCGCTCGCACGTGGCGATAACCGAGGAATCCTCGTCGATGACAAGCACGCGGTAGCCGTGGTTCTGGAGTTCCTTGATGACCCACATGCCGGAACTGCCGAGGCCTGCTAGGACGGCATGGCCCGAGAAGCCCGCGAAACCTTCGTTGAGTTTGCGGCCCGGATGCCAGTGCATGACCTTCCATGTCATTTCGTCGGTCGCCACAAACTGGGTGAGGGTCATGGTGATCGCGCAGGTGAGGGTGATCACCGAATACGCCTCGAGGTCGAGCACGCCCGTGCCGACGCCCACCAACCCCAGCACGAGCGACAATTCGCTCGTTTGCGCGAGGAGGAGCCCGCTCTCGATCGCGCTGCGGGAGGTCTGGCCCTGCCACTCGGCGAGGAACGCCACCGCAGGCGGCGTCAGCAACAACACGAGCCCCGCAAACGCCAGCGCATGCAGAAAGATCCACGGACTCGAAAACACCACCAGTGACCCGAGGGCGGCATAAAACAGGGCCTGAAAAAATTCCGCCAGCGACCCCAATTGGCCGCGCACGAGGCCGTTGACCGGAAAAACCGAAAGTGAAAATCCCGCCAGAAACGCGCCCGCGATCACCGGGATCCCCAGCGCCTTGGCAAGCAACGCAAACGCGCCCAGCAGCCCGAGCGACACAATGAGCAGCAATTCTTCGTCGGGCCGGACAACCCGCCCGAACCACGGCAGCACCCGCAAATGCAGGATGGCGGCTAGGCCCGCCAGCGCAAGGAATCCGGCGGTTCCCCGGGCGGTTCCCGCGAGTCCGGCGGGGAGCTTCGCCAGCACGACGATGGCGGCGATTGTCGCGGTGTCCTGGAGCAGAAGCACGCCGGTGACCAGGCGCCCGAATGGCTGGAACATTTGTTGCTGCGCCTTGAGCTGGCGCACCACCACCAGCGTCGAACTCGCGGCGGTCGCCAGCCCCAGGTAAAGCGAGGCCAGCAGCCCGAAGCCCATCTGCCGCGCGAGCAGAAAGCCCGCCCCGCCGAGCAGGGCGAACTGGCCCACCGCGACCCACACCACCGTGCGCACCTGCCCGGTGAACCGCCGCGGGTTCAATTCGATGCCCGCGTGGAAAACCAAGAACGCGAGCCCGAATTCGACGAGGAATTCCGCCGATTCGCGGCCGGGGGCGAACCCCGCCGCCGAGAGGCCGATCCCGATGGCCAGCAAGACCGGGATCACCGGGATCCGGAAACGCTGTGCGATCCCGTAGCCGGCCCCCGCCGCGAACAAAAGCGCCACCACCCCGGTCATTTGCCGCCCTCCGGCAGAAGCCCGAGCCTTCGCAACTCGGCGGCCTGCGCGGGCACCGAGTCCACTTTGGGAAGAAGGAAATACGCGACATTGTGCTCGAGCAGGTTTTCCATCACCGAGAGATCGACCGCGTGGATCGCGCAGGGCACGCCGGCCTCCCGGCAGCGATACGCGATGAGGTCGTTCGCGTCCTCGATCCGCAGCGCGCTCACGACCAACTTCGCGCGCGCGAGACCGATTTCTTCGAGGACCGATTGGTATTCGATATTGGCGTGAAGGGTCGCGCAGGGAAGGCCCCGCAACTTGCGCGGGTCGGTATCGATCGCAAGGACATTCTCGCCCCGACGGTGGAGCGCCTCGGCGAGTTGGATGCCCATCGAGTTCATGCCAATCAAAATCACATGGCCGGAGAGCGGCGCCGGCGGCTCGGGGTCGCGCAGTTTGTCCGCCCCCAGCCACCTTGGAAGGCCGGTCCGCGCAAGCCACCCTGCGATCCGGCCGCCGGAGGAAATGAGCGGCGAGGAGGCGGCCATCGTCACAAGGCCAGCCACGCCAAGCAGGATCCCGGCGTGCTCGCCGACCAGCCCGGCTCCCGCCGCGATCGGCAGCAGAATGAAGGAGAATTCGCTGACCTGACACACGGGCAGCGAGGCCTTCACCGAAGTGGCCGACCCGTAGCCGAACCGCGCCACGAGCGGCAGGACAATGAGCGGCTTGCCGGCGAGGACAAAGACAATCGTCGCAAGCACCGGCCACCACATCGCGGAGAGGCCGCCGAATTCCATGCCGGCTCCGAGCGAGACAAAGAAAATCGCGACGAAGAAATTCATGAGCGGTTTGATGCGGTGCTGCAAATCCCTCGTGTAGGGAAGCTGGGCGAGGCTCAACCCGGCCACAAAGGCCCCCATCTCGAGCGAAAGCCCGGCGACATGCGCGGCCGCCACCACCGCGAAACACCAGCACAGGCTCCACACGAAAAGCGTGGGCGGGGAGGACGCCGCCCAGGCGAACGGCCGCGGAAGCGCACGCCGCGAAAAGACCACCACCGCCGCCATCAACACAGCCACACCGGCCAGCGCGACTCCCACACCCGCAAGGGCCGCGCCGGGATCGGGCGCGCCGCCCGCTGGCAATCCTTTGAGGACCGTCAGCGCCAGCAGAACAAAGAGGTCCTCGATAAGAAAAATGCCGACCGCAATCCTCCCGTGCAGCGAATCCAATTCCCCCCGGTCGCCGAGCACTTTCACCATCACGACTGTGCTGGAAATCGACAATGCGAATCCCAGCACAAGCGCTTCCACCATTGGAAAACCCAGCAGCCCGCAAAGGCCCCAGCCGGCCAGCGCCGTGAGAACCACCTGGCCGATCCCGGCAAACAGCACCACCGGACCGACTTCCCCGATTTTCCCCAGATCCAGCTCGAGCCCGACCAGAAACAGCAACAGCACGATCCCGGGTTCGCTGATCACCGCGGTGTCCTCGGCGTCCGCCACCAAACCGAAGACCGGGCCGAGCAACAATCCCGCCACCAGATACGAGACAATCCCCGGAAGCCGCAGCGGCCGCGCGGCGAGCATGACGACCGCCGCGCCCACGACCATGAGGCTCAGCGAATCGAATAATTGGTGGGGCACCATGCGCCGATCCTAGCCCGGAAACTCGCGTTGGCGCAAAAAAATAGCGGAATCGGCAGGATCAGCCGTCATGGCCCACGGTATGGAGAATCCGCAACACCACCCACCCACGCCACAAGGGACTGAATACAACAAACCCTCAACACCCGTGGCACGAGAGGTCCTGCGTATTGTCGCAGAGAATCACGGCGAGAGGATTTGTGTGCCGGGAAGCTGGTGGCACTTTGTCAACTGGTGCGCCGGGGCTTTACACCCCATGGGAAAATCTGCAAGCCACAAAGAATAGGGCGCTAAAGCACGGGACCCCCGGCGAGGAGAGATCAATGGGCAAGGCCTTACCCCTATTGTGACCCCTATTGTCAGAACGTCCACCGGTCCTCACCGGGTTGGATCTTGCCGCACTCAAGCCGACATCCCCTCTTGCTTTCACTCTGCGGGTGAAGCCCGACAAGCCCCTCAATCCTCTCAATATCCTCATTCTATCAGCCTCGGGCAAGAAGTCCCGCGTATTGTCGCATAGAGTCACGACAAAGGCTTTGCGTGCCGCGCAGCAGTTGGCGGTTCGTCATCTGATGCGCCGGGGCAATAGCGCCCCGGGGCAAGCTCCGCAGGCCACAAACAAAAAGGCGATAATACGCGGGACTGACCCCTAGATGACCCCTAGATTGTGGTGAAATGGGTTGGCATTCTTGAGAATGCGAGAATATCTCTCCGGACGGCCCGGTCCCGGTGCTCACCCATCCCCGACGAGCCCGACCGCTGTTGTGCGCGATTTGGGCAACGCTCCGCAGAGGCCCGCGAGGGCGGTGTGCGGAGCCACCCGGCCGGAGGGATCGAGCACTCCGAGGAGGCGCGCGCACTCGCGTTCGAAATGCGCCAGCGCCCGGCGGTCTGCGGTCCCGTTTTCCAGATACCCCAGCGCGCGGGCGAGCAGGTCGTGAAGTTCGTGCGCGGGCTGCATTGGCGGGCTCACCGCGGCGGTCAACTCGCCGAAATACGAGGCGAGCGCGAGTGCGGCATACGAGCGGGCCCCAGCCGTGAAGGCCTCGATCACCCGCACCTCCCTCAGCGCATGCAGGGTGGATTTGTGCGAGAAAACCACACTGATTTCCGTGCGGTGAAAGAGGTCCAGCTTTCCTGTCAGCGTCCCCCCGGGCCGCAAGGCGCCCCGCGCGGCGGTCTGCAATGTTCCGAAGGCGTCGGTCACCCACGTCGCAATGAGGCTCGTCTCCGACCAACGGGACCGCCGCACAAGGATCGCGAGGCAGGTTTCCACCCGATCAGTCCAGCGCCTCGAGCAGCCATTCTTGAATGGCCGCGTAGAAATCCATCTGGAGGCGGATCATCCCGCGCGGAGTGGAGACGGGCGTTTCCATCGGTCGGGACAGTTCTTCATCGGTGAATCCATGCGCGGATGCCAGCGCCAGCCGCGCCTGGGTCGTCGCGTTCACCCAGGCCTCGGCGTGCGCCGGCGGGATCGCGAGCGTCGCCTCGCCGCCGTCCCCCGCGACCATCGCCCGCAGGTCCGAGCGCACCGCGTCCCGTGCCGCAAGAAACCCCTCGTGGAGCCCCTCGTGCACGTGGACCCGCCAATCGCAGGCGAGTTCTTCGAGGGCGGGGTCGGTTGTCGGAAGCTGGAAAATCCTCGCCTCGGCATCCGGGCACAGATTCTCTCCGCATTCGGGCAGCGCGCGCAGCATGTCGGCGAAGAATTCGGAAATGCCGGTGATCTTCAGTTTTTTTGGGTTGGGGCGGGAGAAGGTCATTCCGAAGCCCGTTCGATGGTCGCCAGCAGGAGGTGGGCGTGCAGTTGCTCGACGTAAAATTCCGCGCGCTCGCGCACGCCCGTCCACACAATCGAGCGTCCGTTGTTGTGAACCTCCAGCATGTGCCGGCGCGCGCGGTCTTTCGGGTACCCGAAAACTTTTCGGAAAACCCGCGTCACATAGCTCATCAGATTCACCGGGTCGTTGTGGACGACCACATTCCACGGCGGGTCGAGCCGTATTTCGGTCTCGCTCGCCGGCAGTTCGGTGGTCTCGGTCGCCATTTCAAGTCGCGGGCTCGACCCAGCGGCCGTGCTCGCGGATCAAGTCCACAAGCCGCCCGACGGCGTCGTCCTCGGGGATGTTGAATTTGACGGGCGTTTTACCCACGTAAAGGTTCACCTTGCCCGGGGCGCCGCCCACATATCCGAAGTCGGCGTCGGCCATTTCGCCCGGACCGTTCACGATGCAGCCCATGATGGCAATCTTGACCCCTTTGAGGTGCGAGGTGGCCGCGCGGATGCGTGCGGTGGTTTCCTGCAGGTTGAAAAGCGTGCGCCCGCAACTCGGACACGCCACATAGTCGGTTTTGAAAATGCGCGCGCCCGCGGCCTGGAGGATATTATAGGCGATGCGCAGCGCCTCCGCCGACCCGGGTTCCCCGCGCACGAGGACCGCATCCCCGATCCCGTCGCAAAGCAGCGACCCCACATTCGCGGCGGAAACCAGCATCCCGCTCCCTCCGCCGCCCAGCGTGTCTTTGAGCAGAATCGGATGCCGGGGCTCCAACCGCGCCGCAAGCATTCGGAAAGCCCCGATCACCGGCATCGGAATACCGTCCGCCACTGTCACAAAAACCGGCCGGGGGGAGGCCTCGAGCCCGGTGATCGCGGTCGCATCGCGCGGGTCGATTTCCACAACCCCGGACTCTTCATAGATCCCCTCCGCCACGCATTCCCCGGACGCCGGCAGTCCGTCCACCCCCCGGGCTTGATCCCGCGTGACCAGCACCCTGACCGTCTCGCCGCCCCCGAGCGTGAGACCGTTCCTGAGCATAATCCGCTGCGAGGCCCGGCGTGCGTATTCGTGGCGGGATGGCAAATGGCCGTTTTGCAAGCAGGGTGGGGCAGCGGCCCATGCGAGCGCCGGGGCGACTGTCGCCAACTCGCGCGCGACGGGGATTTCCTCCACGCTGTCCTCGGTGAGCGAGACGCGGATTGTGTCTCCGAGTCCGTCGGCCAGCAGGCTACCGATTCCGATGGCGCTTTTGATGCGGCCGTCCTCGCCGTCTCCGGCCTCGGTCACCCCGAGGTGCAGCGGATAATTCCAGTCCGGCCCGAGTTCATCCAGACGGGCCACCAGCAGTCGATAGGCGGCGACCATCACCTTCGGGTTGCTCGCCTTCATGGAAAAAACAAAGTCGTGATACCCCGCGTCGCGAGCGATCCGCGCGAACTCGATCGCGCTCTCCACCATGCCGAGCGGCGAGTCGCCGAAGCGGTTCATGATGCGGTCGCTGAGGCTGCCGTGGTTGGTGCCGATGCGCATCGCGACGCCCCGCTCCCGGCACATTTCGACCAGTGGCAGAAACCGCGCGCGGATCCGCTCGAGTTCGGCCGCGTATTCGCTGTCGGTGTATTCGCGGACCGCGAACTTCTTCGAGTCGGCGTAGTTGCCGGGATTGATGCGCACCTTGTCCACCCAGTTGACCGCCTCCAGCGCGGCCTCGGGCTTGAAATGGATGTCCGCCACCAACGGAACCCCGCACCCCGCCGCGCGCAGACCCGCGCGGATCTCACCAAGGTTCCGAGCGTCCTTCACCGTCGGGGCCGTGATCCGCACAATCTCGCAGCCGGCTTCGACCAGGCCGAGCGTTTCCCGGATGCAGGCAGCCGTGTCCATCGTGTCGCTCGTGAGCATCGACTGAACGCGAAGCGGGTTGGCTCCGCCGATGCCGACGCCGCCGACCCGAACTTCCCGCGTTGCCCGGCGCCCGAATGGAAACCAACCCGCGTTCATGGCGCGCCGAGGGTCGCGGTCGGCGCGGGCGATGCGGCGGGCGGTGGCGTGTGCGGGATGAAATCACCCACATCGAAGAACGTCACGTAAAGCATGAACCCGATCAACAACAGCGCGCAGGCCGTCTGCACATACTCGAGCAGTTTGACGTTGATCGGTTTGCGCCGCACCGCCTCGACCAGAGCCAGCGTGATATGTCCGCCGTCGAGCACCGGAAACGGCAGCAAATTCAGAAGCCCCAAATTCACGTTGATCAGCACACTCAGCGACAACGCCAATTGCCACCCATAGTCGCTCGCAAAGACCTGATAATACAATTTCATGATCCCCACGGGTCCGCTGAAATGCGCCGCCTTCACGTCCGACTTCGGCGAGAGCAGCGCCCCCACCATCCGGAAAATACTCGTCGCCGCGTCGGAAACCTGCACCCACGGCGGCGGATGGCTGAACCTCACCCTGCCCCACTCGATCCCGAGATCGACCGGTTCGCCGGCTTTGGCCGTGGCAGGAACTGCAAGGTCCAGTTTCACCACCCCGCCCGCGCGCTCGACCTCCAGCGCGACCGTCCCCCCCGCTTTTTCGGTCACAATCGGTCCCAGTTCATCAAGGTTGTAGATGCTCTTGGAATCGGCCGATACAACCAAGTCCCCGGATTTCAGCCCCGCCTTGTCGGCCGCCGACCCCGGCACCACAAAACCGACACCCGGCGGGAAATGCGGGCCCAACCCCACTTGACGCAAGGCCGGCCTGCGCCAACTTGCCGTCTCCGGCTTTGTCCACCCGCTCTGGATTTCCACGAGTTTGCCGTCCCTTCTGACCAAAAATGGGATCGTCTCTCCCTCGCTGCGGATGACCCGCCATTTCACGCTGTCCGTGCCTGTCAGAAACCGCTTCACCGGATGGCCGTCCACGCTCACGATCTCGTCCCCGATTTGGAATCCCGCCTTGGCCGCCGGACCATCGGGCGCGATGTGCCCGATGCGCGGCGCGTCGAATTCGCTTTCCGGTTTCCCGGTCACCCACACGATCGTGGCCATGGCAAATGCCAGCCCGAGGCTGAACGCCGGCCCCGCCGCCGCCACGATGATCTTGTCCAGCGGCTTCGCCGGCGGGAGGTTCGCGCGGTCGTTTTTGGATTCGCCCTCGATGGCCTCCATCGGCGCGAGTTGTGGGATGGCCACGAAACCGCCGGCCGGGATGCTCCCCAGTCGGTATTCGACCCCGCCAATCGTCTTGCTCCAGATCGGCTTTCCGAACCAGACCGCGAACTTCTCCACCACCAGCCCCCTCCAGCGTGCTGCCAGAAAGTGCCCCAGTTCATGCACCAGAATCAGGAGGTTGAAGAGCAACACCACCTCCACGCAGATCAAGACAAACTTCAAAATGCTTTCCATCGTCAGAAAACGGAAACATGCCTGCTCCGGCGGAAATTGCCAACGAATTTCCCCTCCCCCGCCACGGGCGGCGTCAGACCCCGCCGACTCGCAAGATATCTGCACTCCCGCCATTCGAATCGATGGAGGGTTACGCGCCTTTGGGACCGATTCTTTCTGGAACGGCCGCCCCCGTCTCCGCCGGGAAACAACCCGTCACCAAATGCGCCTTGACCGGCACCCTCCAACCGCACGCGGGTCCTATTTCTGCCAGTCGGGTTTGTTGTCGAAGACCCAGCGGTAATAATCCGAGCGGGTGAGCCTGGCGGCGGCGGGCTCGTCCAGAAACACCACGCCGCGCGGGTGCAATTGCAGCGCGGATGCCGGGTTCATCGCGCTGAGCGGACCCTCGACCGCGCCGGCCACGGCCGCCGCTTTGCCCTCGCCGAACGCAAGCATCACAACCTGCCCCGCCTCAAGGATGGTCCCGATGCCCATCGTGATCACATGGTGCGGGACCTCCTCCGGCGTGCCGAAAAACCGCGCGTTGTCCGCCCGCGTGCGCGGAGTGAGCGTCTTGATCCTCGTGCGGGAGGCCAGTGAGGAAGCGGGTTCGTTGAATCCGATGTGCCCGTCCGATCCGATGCCCAGAATTTGCAGGTCGATCCCGCCCGCCTTGCGGATCTCGGTCTCATACGCCTCGCATTCCGCCGGAATGTCCTCCGCGAGTCCGTCGGGAATGTGCGAGGCCGCGAAGCGCACGTGGCGGAAAAGGTTCTCCTGCATGAAGGCGCGGTAACTCGCCGGATGGCCGGACGGCAGCCCCACGTATTCGTCGAGGTTGAATGTGCGGACCCCCGAGAAATCGAGTCCCTCCTCGCGGTGCAGGCGCACCAGTTCGGCATAAAGCGGCAACGGCGTGCTGCCCGTGGCGAGCCCGAGCACCGCGTGCGGCTTTTGTTTCACAAGCTTCTCAATCTGGCGGGCGACCAGTTTGCAGGCCGCGACGGCGTCGGGTTGGATGATGACTTCCATGTAATGTGTCAGAGAGCGGATTCCAGGGTCGCATCCACGGCGGACGCGAATTTTTCAATGTGCGCGCGCGCGAACGCGCGAAGATCGGACGGCGGACGACCGATGAGCGGGGTGAGGTCCATCGCGATGGTGGCGCCATCCAGCTCGTCGCCGGCGTGGGATTCCTGCAAAGTCGCATTCGCCCGCCGACGGCCCTCGACCGCGAGGTCGTAACGTTTTCCGCCACGGATCTGCGAATCGAAGATCCCGTTGAGCGCCGCCGAAAGCGAATCAAACCCCCCGGTGTCCAAAAGCACTTTTTCCCTGTCGTCCATCCAGTCCAGGCTCCGCCACATCTCGCACCCGAGAAGCCGGCGCGGACGCTTGACCGCCGGGAGTCTTTCAAGCGCCGCGAGCACCGCCACCAAAACCCGGATATGACTCGGATGCTTGTCGGCCGGATTGTGAGTGTAAACAACCTCCGGAGAGCTGGCTTCCAGAATTTCCACCAGATCGTCCACCAGCGGACCCCCGGCCGGACGGGTGATCGCCGCGCTCGCATAGCCCAACTGTGCCACAAACGAATACCTTCCCACCGAGGCCGCCAAAATCTGCTCGCGTTCCCTCACCCGGCCAAGTTCCACGCCGGACATCCCCGCGTAAACCCCCGACCTCGACGACCCCGATCCATCCGTGCAAACAACCCCGCCAAACCACTCGCTTTCCGAATCAAAGCACCCCTTGATCGCCGAAAACGCCATGAATTCCAGATCGTCCTGATGCGCCACGATACCCAGGCACGTCGTTCGCGCAACGCCCGGGCTGGCATCGATCCCATCGGGAACAAAAATCGCATTCGATCTCACAAACCCATGGAAACGCCGGATCTCCCCCCCGTGCAAGGGGAATCCACTCCCCGGAAAATTTTCGGAAAAAATCTCCAAAAAATGTCCATCGGCTTGACATCACAGGATTTTTCCACAACTATCCAATTTCGCTTACGCGGGTGTAACTCAGTTGGTAGAGTGCAACCTTGCCAAGGTTGATGTCGCGAGTTCGAGTCTCGTCACCCGCTCCAGTCTTTCACTCTCTATCGCCCCATACGGGGCTGTGTTGGATTGGTAATTTGGCAAGCCTGATTGGCAAACCCGCCCGCGAAGAATCGGCTTCCGGATTCACCCGCCATACTTATTCCAACCGCGAGGGAATCTCTGTCCGGGGAGGTCTGCCAAATCTGAGGCTTGGCGTTTGAAAACTCCGGTGCCTCGCCCGATTATCCCCGTACAACCGTTCCGGTTCGGACTTCCTTCATCACTGCCTCCCCCTCCCGCCGGGCCAGTTTCAAATTTCCCGAGGATTTCCCAAAGATTTCCCATGGATGCCCGTAGATTTGACGACCGAATTCCCGAAGAGTTTGCGGAAGTTTTCCCGAAGATTTACGGAGAATTTCCCGAGGATTTCCCATAGACCTGTCGATTGATTTCCCGGCGGGTCAACGGACGATTTCCGGTGGGGAGAGTTTTCCGGCCCCGGCGGAGGGGGATTCCGGCGGACGGCCAATGGCCGGCCGCAAAATGAGCGGAGCGAATGACGCATAGCTAATGTTATGCATGGTGTCTTTAAGATTTTGGGGGGTAAAAACGCAGTCGCTTTTTGGTGCAAAAAGACGGGCTGGAGAATCGAAAAGATGGGGGGCCTTTGAGCGCGGAAATGCCGTCTTGGCCGGGGGCCAAGGCGGCATTTCCGCACGACTCGTCTGCTTTTGGAGCAATCCCTGTGTGCGCACTTTTGCACCGTCGGATAGGCAGGATCGGGATGCATTGTCGGCTGTTCAGCGAGGCGAACTTGTTCGCCGAGTTATGCAGAAAAACCACTCAGTGCCGTGTTCTCGACTATGTGTTGAACCCAGTCGGCTATGGAAGTGTCACGCGTGCGGCGACACGCAAACCGTTGGCGGAGAACCTGCGTTTCGGCGGGTCGTGATCCCGCGTGAGGATGATGTGTTTCCACTCGTTTTTGAGGA
>Ga0114939_10000997_pt1 | contig 22987 bp, 30 predicted proteins | sample AshMeaCrysSpring_FD_87196 | JGI IMG/M metagenome (GOLD analysis project Ga0114939, IMG submission 87196) | Groundwater microbial communities from Big Spring, Nevada to study Microbial Dark Matter (Phase II) - Ash Meadows Crystal Spring | ecosystem: Environmental > Aquatic > Deep subsurface >...
CATCGTGCTCGAAGCCAAGAAGGAGGCGAGCTCCGAATATCTACGGATCCTAGAAGCTTACCTTCCCCGACAGTCGACGCGGGAGGAGATCGTCGCCTGGATCAAGGCCAACATTGACCTCGGGCAGTATGCGAACAAGATGCAGGCGATGGGCGTCATCATGAAGCACTTCGGCAAGAGCGCGGACGGCAAGCTTGTCAACCAGATCCTCAAGGACGGATTTTGAGCGCGCATGGGAACATGCGCCGCGCAGTCGGGCAGGGGCAGCCGGTGCCGTGCCGATGCCTGGACGAGCAGCGAGCGAACGAATAAGACGGCGGCGGGTGCGCTTTCATCCGCGAACACGAAAGGCGACGGAATGATTTACATCGGCAAGTTCCTGTACACCACCAATCAGAAGGCGAGGGATGAGAACCTGCGGCGCCACGGCGAATTCAATCTGCTCGTTTCCGCAGCGGACAGGGACGCCGCGGTTGAAAATTTCAGGCGGCGCATCGACGACGCACGGGCGGCGACCGGTTTCTTCGAGGGCGAATCCCTCATCTATCTGGTGCACATCCTTGAAATGGACGAGGTGCCCGAGGACCGCGCCAGGATGTTCAATTTCCAGTCTGTGGCGGGCGATCCCGTAATGCCGTTCATCAGCTGTCAGGCGCCTTCCGGCGACGGCGACGGATGCCGGATTATCGCCTGGCAGGATAACCGTCCGGGAGTCGACGGCCAGTCCGCCGCACCCTTCATGCAATTCCAGGGATGACAAGGTCAGAAGGGTATTAATTTGTCTGCACATGTTAATTAACATATGTTAATATGAATTAACATATGTCCACGACCATCTGGGCGAGCTGCTTGTCGCTTTGCCCAGCTATCCAACTCGACCTGCCTTCCGATATCATTTATTAATATAAATACAATTAGTTGAATTATATACTGCATCCATGGCGCCCCCGCTTCAGAGCCTGCTCCTGGAATCTTGGCGCTGGTATGCCCATTGCTAACGCTGAACTAACATACAGGCCGATGACCGGGCCAGCCCCGGTCATGCAGCCGTTTAATCAACCGCAAGCGGTTGATCCTATACACCCATTCACTCGGAGGGCAGCATGAAGCAGGTGAAACTTGCGGGTTCCATCCTGATCGCCGTTTGGATGCTCAATGCGTCGGTCGACCCCGCCTGGGGCAGCCCCGGGCCCGCCGATGGAGAGCAGGCCCCGGGCAGGGAAATGGCCCAGCAGGCAACCAAAGGCGCCAAACGGTGGATCACGGCGGATCATTCCAAGCACGAGGTCCTGAAGCAACCGTTTGAATCCGGGCCGGAGGTGACCAAGGCCTGCCTGGGCTGCCATTCGGAGGCCGCCGCCCAGATCCACAAGACCATCCACTGGACCTGGGTCGACCCGGCCTCGCCCAAGGACACGCCCATGGGCAAGGGCGCGCTCACGGTCAACAACTACTGCGTCAGCATCCACGGCAACGAACCGCGCTGCACCTCCTGCCATATCGGCTACGGATGGAAGGACAAGAGCTTCGATTTCAGCGACGCCAGCAAGGTGGACTGCCTGGTGTGCCACGAGCAGACCGGCACCTACAAGAAACACCCGGCCGGTGCAGGCAACCCGGCGAAAGAGCCCGTCGTCTTCCCGGGCGACGGCCAAAAATACCTGCCGCCCGAGTGGAACAAGGTGGCCCAGAGCGTCGGGCGGCCCACCCGCGAGAACTGCGGCGTATGCCATTTCTACGGCGGCGGGGGGGACATGGTGAAGCACGGCGACCTGGACTCCTCCATGACCAAGCCGAACAAGGCCCTCGACGTCCACATGGGGATCGACGGCAAGAATTTCGACTGCACCCGCTGTCACACCACGGCCGCCCACCAGGTGGCCGGCCGCATTTACTCGACACCGGCCGCCACCGAGCGCAAGACCCTGGCGCAGGACGACCTGACCCCGCGGATCACCTGCGAGTCCTGCCACACCGCCACCCCGCACAAGCCTGGGGTGAAGGCCAACGACCACACCGACAAGGTGGCCTGCCAGACCTGCCACATCCCGGAGTTCGCCCGCGTGCTGCCCACCAAGATGCGCTGGGACTGGTCCACGGCCGGCCAGAAGAGGGACGGCAAGCCTTTCAAGGAAAAAGGCCCCCTCGGCACCCCGGTGTACGACACCCAGAAGGGCAATTTTACCTGGGCGAAGAACGTCCGGCCCCAATACTTCTGGTACAACGGGATCATCGACGCGGTCTCTCTCAAGGAGCCGATTGATCCCACCAAGCCCGTGGCGCTCAACTGGCCGGTGGGTCGCCCCGAAGACCCCAACGCCCGGATCGCGCCCTTCAAGGTCCACACCGGCAAACAGCCCTACGACACCGTCAACAAGACCATGCTGGTGCCGCACCTTTTCGGCCCGCCGGGCTCCGACGCCTACTGGGCCAAGTACGACTGGAAAACGGCGCTGGAAAGCGGCCAGAAAAAGGCGGGGCTGCCCTTCAGCGGACAGTTCGATTTCGTCGAAACCAGCTACGTGTTCCCGACGACCCACATGGTGGCCCCCAAGGACAGGTCCGTGAGCTGCAACGAGTGCCACGCCAAGGACAACAGCCGCATGGCCGGCATCAAGGGCGTGTATCTCCCCGGCCGCGACGGCAACACGGTCATCGAGTTCCTGGGATGGACGGCGGTGCTCGCATCGGTGGCCGGCGTGCTGCTGCACGCCTTCGGCCGCGCGGTGAGCCGCAGCAGGAAGGAGGGTTGATCCATGAACGCCAACGACACCTGCAAGATGGTGAACATCTATCTCTACACCCGCTACGAGCGTTTTTGGCACTGGCTGCAGAGCGCCCTGATCGCGGTGCTGCTCGTGACCGGGTTCGAGGCCAACGGACTCTACACGCTCCTCGGCTTCAAGACGGCCGTCGACGTGCATAACTTCGTGGGGCTCGCCTGGCTGATCGCCTTCGCCTTCTTCGTCTTCTGGGTCTTCACGACCGGGGAGTGGCGGCAGTACATCCCGACCACCAAGAAGATGCTGCTGGTGATCCGCTATTACATGTTCGGCATCTTCCGCGGCGAGCCGCACCCGGTGCCCAAGCGCACGGACGCCAAGCACAACCCGCTGCAGCGGCTGGTCTACCTAAGCCTGGCGGCCTTCCTGCTGCCGCTGCAGATGCTGACGGGGTTTCTCTACTGGAGCTACAACTCCTGGAACGCCTGGGGGCTCGGCTGGCTGTCGCTCAAGGTGGTGGCGGCCGTGCACCTGGCCGGCGGCTTCGCCATCCTCTCCTTCCTCGTCGTCCACGTCTACATGATCACCACCGGCCACAGCCTCACGGCCCATACCCGGGCCATGATCTGCGGCTGGGAGGAGGTCGAGGAGCGCGATGCCGTCGAGGAGTGGGAAATCAAGTCGCGCTCGAAAAACCCGGCCTGACCGATTCCGAGGGGGGGGCGCCTGACCGGCCTCCCCGTGCCTCTGCCGCGAAACCGAATTTTGATTAATTGCCCAAGGCTCCGAGCGTCCGTACCGCCGCGCGGAGCCTTTTCTTTTGGGCCGAATCCCCGGGCGGCCGATCGGGCTTCGGTCATCTGCTGCCTTTTAAACGGCGTTTATCGACAAGAATGGTCCGATTCGGTATCTTGGAGAGGGATTCAAGCTCTTCATCCGAGCATCTAATCATGAGCTCTTCGGTCCGATAAGACCCCCCGTTTCTTGAAGAGCTTCTGCATGGAGCCCTCGATGGCGATGAAGTGGGCGAACACCTGTCGCACCGTCCACCGGGCGCCGTCAGAATAAACAGGAGTGCCGAGCTCGGCCGCGCTCAGGGACTGGAAAAACGCAACGGTTTCGGAAAGGCCTCTCTCGAGCTCGGCAGCGATGGCCGTCCGCCGGTCGCCCATGGCGCCTCCTTTGGAATGCAGCTGCCCTCTGGGTGTCAAACCACTCCGAGGCTGTATTGGTAGATTTCGTAGGTGGTCTCTCGCCCCAGGATGGTATCAATCTTGGACTGCATCTCTTTCCGTTGACGGTTGCTCAGCCATTTCTGCCAGTCCTCGAGAGACTGCCAGTTGCTGATGACCAAGAACTCTTCGGGGGTGTCGAGCCGCCGCAGGGTCTCACCGGAGATATAGCCTTCCTGCTGCGTGGCGAGGATCCGCAGCTTACGCAACATCTCGGCCATTTCCTGAACTTTGTCCAAGGGCATACGCCGTTTGATCAAAATTTTAACCGCCATGAAGACCTCCTTTCACGTGTTGAACCATACGCCGGTGAAAGCCGAAAACCCCATATCCCGATTGAGATATGGGGCGTCCGCTTCCCGGCTCATAGCCGCCTCCCGTGAAGATTCAAAGCCTCGCTGGTTTTCGGCCTCATCGTAGCCCCGCTCGCAGTTGAGGTCAAGGATCGATTTGGCCGATCGCAACCGCCCGCAGGCGCTGTTCCGATGGCGCTGTCAGGGGGCGCTCTGGAATTTCTGGATGATGGTTTGCAACCTTGCGGAGAACACCGCGGGCACGGTTTGGCGGCCGGCCCGCTTGCACAAGGCGATGGTCTGCCGGAGAGACTGCAGGCAGCTGAAGCAGGCGACGCACTGCGCGATGTGAGCTTCGATTTCCAGACGTTCGGTCGCGTCCATCTCGCCGTCGATGTACTCCGAGAGTTTGTCGAAAAGCGCGAGGCAATGCGCGTGGCGGTGGGGGTCACACCTCATGACGGAAATATCCTTTCAGCTTGTCCCGCAGAAACAGCCGCGCCCGGTGCAGGCGCACCTTGACGTTGGCCGGCGATAGATTGAGGATCTGGGCGGTGTCCTCGGTGCTGAATTCCTCGATGTCGCGCAGAATCACCACGATCCGGTATTTCTCCGGGAGCGACCAGATGGCCTGGCGCAGGAGGCCCAGCAGTTCTTCGTTAAGCAGCTGCTCCAGGGGCATGCGTGCCCATTCGGTGACTTGCGCGGGACCGGGGGCTTCCTCGCGGTCGAGCACGTCTTCCAGCGGCAGATCCGGCTCGCGCGCGAACTTGGACCTCCTCCGCTGCTTGAGGGCCGTGTTGGCCGCCACCCGGTAGAGCCAGTTTTTGAATTTCGTTTCGTAGCGGAAATCCTTGAGATAGCGGAAGACATTCAGAAAGGTGTCCTGGACCAGGTCCTCGGCGTCGGACTCGTCGCGGCACATGCGCCGGCCGAACGTGTACAGTTTGTGCTCGTACCGCTGGACCAGCTCCCGGAATCGCTGGCGGTCCCCGGCGTTGATCGCCTGGATCAGTTCGCTGTCCTCATCGTGAATGATCTTGCGGTTCGGATCCGGTTCCGCCGTCATTTTTTCTTGTCACCTGACAAGCGCCGCGCAGTCAGGTGCCGACCCCCAGTTTCGGCAGCAGGTAAGCCTGGAAAAAGACCCATACGGCCACCACGGCCAGAAGGATGAGAAGCTCTGTCATTCGAATCTCCGGGTGAGGTTATAGTGAAGTCGCGAGAGGTTGTCCACTTCTTTCTGGGGCGCCGATCGCTGCCGTGAGGTCGAAGGCGGCGCTATCCGCCTCCGTCGCTCGCCGAGGCTGCCTTAGTGAGTCGTTCTGCTGCGATCGGTTACATCTTCCCGTCCTCATGGCAGGGGGGTGCGATAGAGGCGCAGGCTGTTGGTGACGACCGAGACGCTGCTGAAGGCCATTGCCAGCGCCGCCAAGATGGGATGGAGCTGTCGCAGGAACGCCGGCAGGGATTCGAAGGGGTAGAGCGCCCCGGCGGCGATCGGCACCAGCACCACGTTGTAGCCGAAGGCCCAGAACAGGTTCTGGGCGATGGTGCGCAGGGTCGCCCGGCTCAACCGGATGGCGCGCGGGATCCCGCTCAAGCTGCCGCTCGAAAGGATGACGCCGGCACTCTCGATGGCCACATCGGTGCCCGTGCCGATGGCCAGCCCGACATCGGCCCGGGCCAGGGCCGGGGCGTCATTGATGCCGTCGCCCACCATGCCCACTTTTTCGCCGGAAGTTTGAAGCTCTTTGATTTTGCTGGACTTTTCTTCGGGCTGCACCTCGGCGAAGACGCGGTCGATCGATACCTGCGCCGCGATCGCGCGGGCCGTCTCGAGGTTGTCGCCGGTGAGCATGACGACCTTCAGCCCCAGCCTGCGCAGCTGGGCGATGGCCTCGGCCGAATCGGGCTTCAGCGCATCGGAGACGGCGATCAGACCGGCCAGGGCGTTGTCGCGGGCGACCGCCATGACCGTTTTGCCCCCGGCCTGCAGCGCATGGATGCGGCCGGCGGCCGCCGCCGTGGAAATTCCTAGCTCCCCGCTGATCCAGGCGGGCTTGCCGACGGCGACCATGGACTCCCCGACCCGGCCCCGCACTCCGCGTCCGCCGGCGGACTGAAACTCGGCCGGGATCGAAAGCTGCAGTCCACGGTCTTCCGCCGCCCTCACGACGGCTTTGCCCAGAGGGTGCTCCGAGCCCTTTTCGACGGCGGCGGCGAGATGCAGCAGCTCGCCTTCTGCGACGCCGGGGGCCAGAGGCACCAGGTCGGTGACCGACGGCTTGCCGCTGGTGATGGTGCCGGTCTTGTCGAGCACGACGGTGGTCAGCGCGCTTGCCAGCTCCAGCGCTTCGCTGCTCCTGAACAGAATGCCGCGCTCCGCGCCCTTGCCGGTGCCGGCCATGATGGCCGTTGGCGTGGCGAGCCCCAGGGCGCAGGGGCAGGCGATGACCAGAACCGCCACCAGGCGGATGAGGGCTGCGACCCAGTCGCCCCCCGCCGCCCACCACAGGATGAAAACGCCCAGCGCCAGCACGATGATGGCCGGCACGAACACCGCCGCGACCCGGTCGGCCAAGGCCTGGATCGGCGCCTTGCTGCCCTGGGCCTCCTGGACGAGGCGGATGATCTGGGCCAGGACCGTGTCCCGCCCGACCGCCCGGGCCTCGAAAGCGAGCAGCCCTTCGCCGTTGATGCTGCCGCCGACGAGAACGTCCCCCGGCCGCTTGTCGACGGGGATGGGTTCGCCGCTCAGCATGGATTCGTCCACGGCGGATTCGCCTTCGCGCACGATGCCGTCCACCGGGATGCGCTCGCCGGGCCGAACGAGGACCCGGTCGCCCACGCGGACCCGGGCGATGGGGATTTCCGTCTCGGCGCCGTTTTGAATCACCCGGGCGGTCTTGGGCCGCAGGCCGATCAGCTTGCGGATGGCGCCGCCCGTGCGGCCCTTGCTGCGCGACTCGAGCATCTTGCCGAGTTTGATGAGGGTGATGATGACGGCCGAGGTCTCGAAGTAGACGTGGTGGCCCATGCGCGGGTCGAGGAGGACCCCGCACGAATAGAGATAGGCCACCGAGGAGCCCAGGGCCACCAGCACGTCCATGTTGGCGCTGCGGTTGCGCAAACTCTTGAAGCCGCCGGCGTAGTAGTCCCAGCCGGTGTAGAACTGCACGGGCGTCGCCAGGGCCCAGAAGAGCCAGTTCACCCAGGCGGCGTGGCTCCACTCGCCGGTCAGGCCGAAGTCCCGGGCCATGCTCAGCAGGAACAGGGGCAGCGCGCAGATCATACCGACGACGAACTTGCGGGTCTGGTCCGCGATCTCGCGGCGGCGGGCGGCCGCCTCGGTGTCCTCGGCCTCCGGCGAGTCGTCCGGCGCCGTCGCGCCGAAGCCGGCACCGGCCACGGCGGCGATCAACTCGTCGACGGTGACGGCGCCAGGAAGATATTCCACGGCGGCGCGCTCCGAGGCGAAGTTGACGGCCGCCCGAACCACTCCCGGGACCTTCTTGTTGAGCGTGCGTTCGATGGTGGCCGCGCAGTTGGCGCAGCTCATGCCCGTAAGCCCCAGGTCGACCCGGCCCGTCGGTACGGCAAAGCCGGCCCCGCGGACCTGCTCCACGATCTGCGCCAGGGGCGCCTGCGCGGGATCGAAGGTCACCGCCGCCTGCTCGTTTGCGAAATTCACGCTGGCGGCAGACACCCCGGGGAGCTTCTTCAAGACGCGTTCGACGGTCGCCGCGCAGTTGGCGCAGCTCATGCCGTTTACGGGAATCTGGAGGGATTGGGAAGACATAGGGTCAAGTGTGAAGTGTGATGGATTTCCAAGGCCGCGTGCGGTCTGGAATCCAAATCGTCTTCATGTGGCGCAAAATTCCAGTCTCGGGAGGCTAATGCGTTGGCGCGCTTCTCGTTACAACGTGCCAGGGGTTCAGCAGATCCTCCTTGTTATAGCGCAGCGGCTCGCCCGTGTCGTGACGCAGGACGCTCGCGCCGGCGGCTTCGGCGATCACCTGGCCGGCGGCCGTGTCCCACTCCATGGTCGGGCCCAGCCGCGGGTAGATGTCGGCGCGGCCCTCGGCCACCAGGCAGTATTTGAGCGAACTGCCGGCGGAGACGAATGCGACGTCGCCCAGCTCGCGGCGTTTTTGTTCGACATAGGCGTGCAGTTCGGGCGTCGCATGCGAGCGGCTGCCGACGATGACGAACGGCGCATGGACGTCGACGTCGATGGGCAGCCTCCGGGAGTGCGTGCGCAGCCGGTCCAGGACCCTCCGCGGGTTTTCGCCTTCGGCACCCGCTGCCAGGGCGGCGATGGCGCCGGGGTCCTCCGTGCGGAAGGACCCGTCTTCGGTGCGGCCGAAGTAGAGCAGGCTCCTGACGGGCACGAATACGGCGCCCAGGGTCGGGCGCCGGTCTTCGACCAGCGCGATGTTGACCGTGAACTCGCCCAGGCGCTTGACGAACTCCTTGGTTCCGTCCAGCGGATCGACGATCCACAGCCGCCGCCAGCCCTGTCGCTGTTCGGGCGGGATGTCCCGACCTTCTTCGCTCAGGATCGGGATCCCGGCCGGCTTCAAACGCTCGACGATCAGTTCGTGGGAACGCCGGTCCGCTAGGGTCAGCGGCGAGCGGTCCGCTTTGTATTCCACCTCGATATCGGTCTGGTACACCTCGAGGGTCGCTTCTCCTGCGAGAACCGCCGCGCGGGCCGCCAACACGAGCAGGTCGTCGCGCTCCATGCTCACGCCGCCGGAAAATTGATTTCGTTCAGGGCGGCGCGAATCTGCGCCTCGGTGGCCGGAGCGTCCCACTCGACCTCAACGGTCCTGAGCTGCGGGTTGCCCTCCACTTTGCAAATCCCCTTCAGTTCTTTCAGTTCCTTGGTGATGGTCATCACGCAGTGGCCACAGGAAATATTGGGTATCGAAAACGTCTTGCGTTCCATGTTCAAAAACCCCCTTGGGTTGCAGGTGTCGGTGGATTGCGGACGGCGAATTTCGGCGCGCCGGAGATGAATTCCGGCGAGTTCCTCTATCCATGATCGGTGCCGCAGAAGCGGCGCGAGAAATTTTCGAAGTCGCTTTCCTGGAAGAGATGAGCGAAGCGTTCGCCGTTCCGGCTGCGGACCTTGTAGAGATCCAGACAGGCCTTCACGATCTCGACGACCTGGTCCTCGGTGAAGATCCCCGGCAGCTCCCAGGCCAGCCGCGGATGGCGTCCGAGTCGTCCCCCGATCTGGACCCGGAACCCGCGCCAGCCTTCGGCAATGCTCCCCGTGGGGCAGACGCGGATGCACTCGCCGCAGTTGATGCAGCGGCCGGTCTCCATGCGGGGCGGGGTGCCGGCTGCCGTGAGCGTGATGGCGTTTTCGCCGCAGGCATCCGTGCAGGCGCCGCATTCGGTGCAGGCCTCGTTCGTGGTTTCCGGCACCGCAGCGCCGATGATGCCGATGTCCTTGATCTGAGGCTGAGAGCAGGCGTTCGGGCAGTCGGCCAGGGTGGCCCGGAATTCATGGTGGAACTTGAGATCGCCCTTGACCCGGGACTTGAGAAAGCTTAGGAGGTCGGCCCCCTTGAGAACGGCTTCGACGCGGGCAAGCAGGGCATCGCTGATCACCGCCCGGTTCGGGCAGCCGCTGGGGCCGAAGCAGGTGTCGATCTGATAGCCTTTAATTTCGTCCTGCATGCCGGCCAGATAGCGGGATTGCGTGGCCTTGACATCGGCCAGGTCGACGCGCTTCTTGCCGGCGTCCTGCGCCTCCTTCTCGACGCGGGTGCGGACGCGCTTGCGGACGAAGAAAGGAACCCGCTTCAGCGCGGCTTCGGCCTCAGGGGTCCATTCCATAACCACCCTCACCTTTCTTCAGCGGGCGCCGGCCTCCACCGCAAGGCCTGCACCGCCAGCTCGCCCACCGTGCAGGTCTCCAGACGCTCGCGGCGATAGAGCTGCAAGGACGCGCCGTCGGCCGCCAGCCCTTCCAGAAGCGGAGCCATGCGGGCATCCGCCAGGGGGCCGCACGCCCATGCGGCGAGACCCCGCAGGACCGCCTCGGGCGCTGCCAGAAAAGGCCTGAGAAGCTCCGCACCATCGGCCGTCGGGGCCGGACGGGCATGCGCCAGGCGCCCGACGCCCCACAGCACGCCTGCCTGCAGGGCGGGATGCTCGATGTAATTGCGTTCCGGGTGCAGGTAGGACCACAGGATGCATCCGTACTCGTCGGCCAGCCGGTCGCTGCGCGCCATGCACTCGCCCATGGCCTCCGGGCAGCCCCAGCCGATGCCACCGGATTCCTCGTTCAGGTTCCACATGAAACGGCGCATGACGATCCGCGCGGATTCCATGTTCTCCCCGGCCAGCCGGGAGACCATCCGCCCCATCGCGCTCACGGCGCGCCAGCGCCGCAACGGGTCCGCATCGCAGAAAAACCCGAACAACGGGTTGACCACCTGCCGGATCGGCAGGTGGCGGATGGCATCCAGGGAGGACGGAAACGAGTCGGCAACCAGCAGTCCGGCGGCCATCCGCTTGAGTTCGCGCCCGCCGATGGAGCGATGCGGCGTCATGCTCAGCGCTATTCTTCCTCCCAGCGGATGCAGTCGGTCGGGCAGTTCTTGATGGCCTCGTCCACGTCCGCGACGGGATAATCAGCAAGATCGGCGACCTCGATGAATCCGGCATCGTTCAAGCGGAAAACAGCGGGGCACAGCGCCACGCAGCCCTCGCACAGGGTGCAATCGCCCAGGTCGACCACGGGTTTTTTCATGAGCGCACGGTCTTTCTCAGGCGGCCGGAGGCCCCGCGCCGCCGGCAACGGCCCGGCCGACGGCCCGGCCGAATTCGCGGCAGGCGTCCAGGACGGGTTTTTCCGGGACGAACTGCACCTTCAGACCCGGCTGGAGGAGGTCGATCTTCATCGCCTTGAGCTCTTCTTCGATCAGCTTGACGGCCTCGCCGCTCCAGCCGTAGGAGCCGAACGCCGCCCCGATCTTGTTCTTGGGCTTGAGCCCCTTCAGATAACAGAGAAAATCGGCCACGGTCGGAAACAAGCCGTTGTTCAGCGTCGGGGAGCCCACGACCACGGCACGGGCGTCGAAGAGCTCGGTCATGACCTCGCTGCGGTGCCAGGCGCGCAGGCTCATCGGCTTCGACGGCACGCCGGCCGCCATGATCCCTGCGTTGATGGCCTCGGCCATTTTGGCGGTGCTGTGCCACATCGTATCGTAGATCACCACCGCCTTCCGCTCCGGCTCCTGGCGGCACCATTCAAGGTAGGCATTCACGATCTTGCCGGGATCCCGGCGCCAAATCACCCCGTGGTCGGGGCAGATCATGCGCAGATCAAGCTTCATTTCCGCCACCTGCCGGATCAGCTTTTCGATGTGGCCGGCGTAGAGCAGCAGGATGTTGGCGAAGTACTTCTTGGCGTGGATCATGATCCGGTCTCCGATCTCGTCGTCGAAGGCCTCGGGGCCCGCGTAGTGCTGGCCGAAGCCGTCGCTCGAGAAAAGGATGCCGTCCTCCTTCAGATAGGAAAACATGCTGTCTGGCCAGTGGATCATGCGGGTCTCCAGGAAGGCCAGGGTGCGCTTGCCCAGCTTGAGTTCGTCGCCCGAGCCGACCGCCCGGTAGTTCCAATTCCGGGGGAAGTGTTGCGCCAGGTTTTTGGCTCCCATCTTCGAGCAAAAAAGCGGCTTGTCCTCCCCGACCCGGTGCATGATGCGGGCGAGGCTTCCGGAGTGGTCGAGCTCGGTGTGGTTGCTGATCACCACGTCGATTTTGCGCGGATCGACAATGCGGGCGATATTCTCGATCAGCTGGTCGGCGAATTCCTTCTTGACGGAGTCGATCAGCGCGATCTTCTCATCGACCACCAAAAATGCGTTGTACGTGGTTCCCAGATCGGTCGAATAGCCATGAAAGTCTCTGATATTCCAATCCCTTACACCAACACTGTAAATCCCTGGAGCAATCTGGACAGGATCCATGCGTCTACCTCATCGCAACCGTTGCATTACCTATAACGCTAAACTTTAAGCATCAACCTGGAGATCGCAATCGCCGTCAACCGAGGGCTGGAATCGACCCGGCCAAATGGAGATGCCCTCTGCCTTCTATCCCGGGGCTGAAAGCAAAGGGCACCTCCCCAACTGAAACGATCGGCGGTTCCGGACGGCTGGACACCCCCCCCATCAGGCCTCTGGGGAGAAATCCGCCTTCGAGGCGCCGCACACCGGGCATTCCCAGCTGTCCGGAACCTTCTCAAAGGGCGTTCCGGGCGCGACACCGTTGTCGGGGTCTCCCTGCGCCGGGTCGTAAACATATCCGCATACCTGACAGACGTATCTGGCCATTTTTTTTCTCCTCCTTCTGTGGTTGAGTGCGATTAAGATGACGTGTCCGCGAAAAAGCGATCGCCTCGGGTCCGTCACCCCTGTTCCTCTCTGACCGAGCCCGGCCCGGCCAGGGGTTTGAACATTTTCTTGCTGGCGCCGCACACCGGGCAGAGCCACTGATCCGGAAGGTCCTTGAACCGGGTTCCCTTGGGAATCTTGCCGCGGCGATCCCCGCGGTCGGGATCGTATAGGCAGCCGCAGTTGACGGTCTGGCACTGATGGATTTCTTCGGGTGTGGCCATGGGCTCGTTCCCCCCTTTCTTAAGATTCGGATACGGTTCGGATCAACTGTTGGACACGGGCTTCGATACGGTCCCTCAGCGCGCGCATCGCCTCCGGCGACGGGTCGACCGGAACGGGCAGATCCCATTCCAGATGCCGAGCCCCGGCGAACGCCGGGCAATCCCCGCCGACGCCGATGGCGACAATGATGTCCGGCGGGCCTTGGGAGAGAGCGGCCTCGATCGGATGCGGCGTCCGGAAGGCCATGTCGATGCCCTTTTCGGCCATGGCGTTAACCATTCCGGCGTCGATCGCATCGGCGGGCTGGATGCCGGCGGTCGTCACATCCAGCCGGTCGGCGGCCAAATGCTGCGCGAAGGCCCCGGCCGCCTGGCTGCAACAGGCGTTGGTGCGGCCCAGGAAGAGCACTTTTTTCCTGCCGGCATAGGCGGCCATGAGGTCTCCCATGGCGCGCTCGATGTCTTCCATGACCGTGGGGTGACGGACCATGTCCTTGGAACCTTCGACGCCGCGATACACCAGGCTGCCTTCGTAACGGGCGTCGATGGCGTCAAAGAAGTACTTGGCGGTCAGCTGCAGCCCCTCGAAGAGGTTCTTGCCCCGGCTGGCCGCGACGCTGAGCATATATCCCCGGCGCGAGGACTTGAGGGGGTCGCTCAGCTTCAGCCGGTACTTGCGCGCCCAGAACGTCTGGCAGCGGTCCACCAGCGCCTTGAGCTGGGAGGTCATGTTGTAAAAAAAGATGGGCGAGGCCAGGACGACGACCTCCGCCTGGCGCAGCAGCCCGTAGATCTCGCTCGCCATGTCGTCGTCGATAGGGCAGTAGCCTTTCTTCTCGCAGACCACGTATTCCTTGCAGGGCAGGATATTGCGTTCCACCACCTGGATGGTGCGCGTCGCGGCGCCGCGGCGTTCGGCCGCCTGCAGAAAGCTGGAAAGGAGGAAGTTCGTGTTGCCCTTCTTGCGCGGGCTTCCCTGCAATCCGAGGATCAGCATGGCAAGGGTCCAATCACTGTTTGAGGTGGCAGGCCGTGCAGGTGGTCGGGCCGGCCTTCTCGCCGGCCCGCTTCTTTTCCTTGTGGCATTGGGTGCACTGCTCGTTCATGATCTGCTTGCGGGCGAGCTTGCCCTGGGCCTTGAGGTCCTCGATGGCGCCGGCCTTCTGCGGAAACGCCGCATGGCATATGCTGCAGTCCCCCAGCGCCTGCTGATGCCGGTGGTGGGGGAAGGCGACCTTGCCGCTGGTGCCGCCTTCCAGAATAATGTCGGCTGCGCCTTTGTTTTGGGCCGGGTCCGAGGCCCAGCCGCCGGCGGTCAGCGCCAGCAGGCCGAGCGCCATCAGCGTCCTTCGGATCTTCATGATGCGCGCGAGCCTCGTTCTCCGCGACCGCTCAACGGAAGACCGCCTCTCGGGACATCCACTGCGGCAATTTGCATATGGCGTGGGCTCGGATGCGCCGCGGGTCACCGTGGCGACAGGCTCTTGCCTTCGCCCGCCAGCTGGCATTGGGTGAAATCGATGGGTTGCCCGCATTTGGCGCACTTGTGGGGCCGATCGAACTCGTCGGAGAAAATTTCTTTCTCGGCGCCGCATTTCGGGCAGTTGCAGCTGAAAGATTTCAGGCTTTTGAAGTTGGCGTAGCCGGGGCAATGCTGGGGGGTGGTTTCATTCGGGGCCATGGCGTCTCCTCCCTCTTTGCAAGCAAGAGTTTAGGCGTTTAATTTCTGGGCCAGCTGACGACCATACTCCTGAGCCATCTGGACGCCGCCGCCGAGGAGGCTCGACTTCAGCCGCAGGCAGTCGGCCACCATGCTCATCCGGAAGATGTTCTTCATGGTCTGGTAAATGCGGTCGTTGGCTTCGCCGCTCCATCCGAAAGAGCCGAAAGCCCCGCCGATTTTGTTCGCCAGCGAGGCCTTTTCGGCCATGAACAGGAACGTTTTCATCGTCTGCAGCATGTCGCCGTGATAGGTGGCGGACCCGAACACGTATCCGTCGTAGCCGGACAGGTCCGCCTCGCTCCTGACGTTCTTCACGTTGACCACGTCGGCCTGGTGGCCGGCCAAGCGGACCCCTTCGCCGATCAGTTCGGCAATATTCTGGGTTTCGCCGGTCCGCGTGGCATATACAATCAGAACTTTTCCCATGATGACCGCTCTCCCTCGACGACGGCGGCGAACCGCCGGCGACGCTCCTTCGGCACAGCAGGGCCGTCTGCCGGTCAGGAACCGGGTTTCGCGATCCGCGGGTCAATGCCCTCGGCGGCGCAGTCCGGCGTGTAGCAGGTGTTATCGAGAAATTCGCATTTTTCCTTGCAGGACGGGCATTGATTGGGATGAACGTCCGCCTCGAAGGTGTAGCCGCATTTGGAGCATTTCCAGCTGGGCATGGCGGTTTCTCCTATGCCTTCCACAGGCCGTGCAGGTTGCAGTACTCCCGCGCGGTGGCCTTGTCGGCCTTGATGCAGAAGGTCGCCTCCGGCGCCTGGCCGGGTTTCAGGAACTGGCGGTAGACCTTGCCGTCGACGATCAGCTCGACCCACTCGATCCAGTGTTTTTCCTCCATGGGGTGCGCCACGCTGCCGACCTTGACCTTGAACCCGTCGGCGGTTTTCTCGACGACCGGCACATGCTTTTCCTTGGCGGCATCAACGGTGTTTTCCTTGAAAAGCTTCATGGGCTGACCGCAGCAAACCAGTTCGCCCCCGCCGGCGTGCAGCACCTCGACGATGTTTCCACACACATCGCATTTGTAGATTTGAAGCTGTTCGGCCATGTCAGACCTCCTTTTCTCGTTTAATTTCGTGAACGGTTGACCGGACGGAGTCCCCATTCTCCCCCGGCACTCCGAAACGGGTCTGCGGATGGTTGTCAGGGAGGGTCGGCCGCGTCGTCTTCCAGGAGCCACCATCCCTTGCGCACATGGTTGCGCTTTTCTTCTTCGGCCAATTTCCTGAGCTTGTATGCCGAATCACGCAGAATCCCGTACAGAATCGCGCAGCCGCTGTCTTCGTGGTCCGTCTCGCCGTGGTCGGCCAGGCGGAGCATTTCTTCCGTCAATCGCAGGGTCTTGACGATGTGACGATTGCAGGGTCTCACGGCGTTACCTTCCGGCGGAGCGAATTCACCTGAGCTGTTTGGACTCAATCAAGTTCCATGCCAGAGGGCAACACCGGCCGCGGGCGCCTGCAAGCGCTTGAATTCTTTGGATTGGACTCGCGTCCGTGAGCGGACGGAACGGCCGTGACCAGCTTCCGCCACGCGGGCCCGATACAGGCCTCCAACGATCCATCCCGGCGGCAATCCGGTGCAGCTGCGAACAATGGCTCAATATCACACCGGAAAAAACATTGCAATCCAGTCTCGAGTTGGTTCTTGAAACAGGCGTGTCTCACAATACAGGCTCAGGCCGCAGCCACCTGGCGGCGCTGCAGGATCTTGCCGCGCACGCTGATGACCACTTCCTCCATCGGGATCTTGACTCCGGAACGCTGCATGCCTTTCTGGACGATGACCGGCAGGGCCGAGCAGCAGGGGACTTCCATGACCACCGAGGTGATGCTGCGGATGCCGGACTGCCGGCAGATCTGAGCGAACTTGTCGATATACGCCTCGGCGTTGTCGAACTTGGGGCAGCCGAGCATCACGCGCCGGCCCTGCAGGAAGTCGCGGTGCAGGCTCGGGAAGGCGACCGGCACGCAGTCGGCGAGCACCAGGAGGTCTGCGCCTTTCAGAAACGGCGCCGTCGGGGGCACCAGCATGATCTGCACCGGCCAGTGACTGAGGGCCGATTCGCCGGGTTCTCCTGCCGCGGGGTCGGCCGCGGGCGCGGAGCCGAAGCTTTGCACCATGCGCGCCGACGGGCAGCCGCCGGCGGTCATGGGCAGGACCTTCGGTGGCTCCGGGGCCGTGTGTTTTTCCGCCAGCATCTTTTCCACCGCGTGTTCGTCGAACTCATCGGCCGTCCGCTCTTCGATGGTCAGCGCGCCGGTCGGGCACTCGCCCAGGCAGGCGCCCAGGCCGTCGCAGTAGATGTCGGCGATCACGCGGGCCTTGCCGTCGATGATCTCCAGCGCACCCTCGGCGCAGGCGGGGACGCAGTTGCCGCAGCCGTTGCAGAGGTCTTCATCGATTTTGATGATTTTGCGAATGACTTTCATTTGCTCACCTCGTCATCATTAGGGTCTCGCGCGCCGCCTCTCGAGCGGATGCGGTCAACAAGGAGGTTTCGATGCGCGCGGCCAGCTCATCGGCGTCGATGGGCCGGTCCTTGTGCGCGGCTTCCAGGGTTTCCAGGACGTCGGCATCGTGCACGGTCCAGGAATTGACCGATTCACCGGTCCGGCCGGACCGGTGAAGGGTGATGATTTCGCAGACCTCGGCGATCAGGTCTTGCCGGGCGTCGAGCTTGGCGAGGATTGCGCGGGCGACGACCGGTTCGCCGGCAACCGGCTTCTCCGCCGAAGCGTCGATGTCCAGCAGGTAGGCGGCCGCCAGAATCACCGCCAGGTTGCCCTTCTCGGCCTTGCCGATGCGCTCGGCGTAGCGCGCCAGCCGTCCGGCGCGGCCGATGCGCTTGAAGTCGTTTTTATACGCGCGCTTCATCTCGACGGCCACGCGGTCCTTGAGCATGTTCTCCTTCTGAACCGCCAGGCCCTCCGGCAGCGTGCCGAGGCACTGCTCGGCATAGGGGCAATAGGCGGCGCAGCCGAAGTCCATCCGGGGGTTCACGAAGCGATGGCCGCACTGGCCGCACGTGCGCGCCGTGTCGTCCTTGAAGAACTCCACGGGGTGCCCGCATTGCGGGCAATTGGATTCGAAGATGGCGCCCGGTTTCCAGTACTGCATGTCTTGTCCAGGGCATCGCATGGTCAACTCTCCTTGGGCAGAGGTTCAACTCATCGGCGCCGATGCTACCGCGCATCGCCGCCGGCGTCTTTGATCTACATCAAGAAATCCATCCCGTTTGCTCTCAAACGACGCGGGGCTCCCCTGGGGGAGCCCCGATTCTGCTTCCGCTGCGCGGTTGAAGCTACTTCAGGATGGCCCTGAGGTCCTCGTCGGGCGTCTTGATGGGGGCGATGTTGAACTTCTCCACCAGGACGTTGAGCACGTTGGGGCTCACGAAGGCCGGCAGGCTCGGGCCGAGCCGGATGTTCTTGATGCCGAGGTGGAGAAGCGTCAGCAGGATCGCCACCGCCTTCTGCTCGTACCAGGAAAGGATCAGCGACAGGGGCAGGTCGTTGACCCCGCAGTTGAAGGCCTTCGACAGCGCGACCGCGATCTGGATGGCCGAATAGGCATCGTTGCACTGGCCGACGTCCAATAGCCGCGGGATCCCGTCGATGGCCCCCAGGTCCTGGTCGAAGAAGCGGAACTTGCCGCAGGCCAGCGTCAGCACCACGCAGTCCCGGGGCACTTTTTCGACAAACTCGGTGTAGTAGCTGCGGCCGGGCTTGGCACCGTCGCAGCCGCCCACCAGGAAGAAGTGCTTGATCTTGCCGGCCTTGACCAGCTCGATCACCTTCCCGGCCACGCTCATCACCGTGTTGCGGGCGAAGCCGACCATGACCTCCTTGCCGGCCTCGTCATCGGTGAAGCCGGGCAGGGCCAGGGCCTTGTCGATGGCGGCTTTGAAGTCGGATCCGGCGATGTGCTGCACCCCGGGCCAGCCCACCAGGCCGGCGCTGAATATGTTGTCCCGGTAGGCGTCGGTGGGCTTCTGGATGCAGTTGGTGGTCATGACGATGGCACCCGGGAATTTGCTGAATTCCTTGGCCTGGTTCTGCCAGGCCGTGCCGTAGTGGCCGAAGAAATGCGGGTATTTCTGCTTCAGCTCGGGATAGCCGTGGCAGGGCAGCATCTCGCCGTGAGTGTACACGTTGATGCCCTTGCCGGCGCTCTGCTTGAGAATTTCCTCGAGGTCCTTCAAGTCGTGGCCGGACACCAGGATGGCCTTGCCCTTCTTGTGGCCGAGCGGGACCTTGGTCGGCACCGGATGTCCGTAAGCGCCGGTGTTGCCGGCATCCAGGAGCTCCATCGCCTTCAGGTTGACTTCGCCGCATTTGAGCACCAGTCCGAGGTAGTCGTTCACGCCCAGGGCGGGGTTCAGGGTGGCGGCTAGGGCCTCGTGGATGAAGGCGTAGACGTTCTCATCCTTTTGGCCGAGGATCCAGGCGTGGTCCGAGTAAGCGGCGACGCCCTTGAGGCCATAGATCAGAAGCTCGCGCAGGGCCTGGGCGTCTGCATCCGCGGCCGGCGCTTTGACGCCGCCGGTCTTCTCGGCCTGGGCCACCAGGGCTTCTACCCCGGCTGCCGGCGCGAAGGCGGCCGCCTCGTGGCCGAAATCGGCATTGCCGCCGGCCTGTTTGATCTTCTTTTTCAACTCCTCCCGCAGGGCCGCGCAGCGGCCGATCAGCTCCACGAACCGGGCGGGGTCGAAATCGACGTTGGTGAGCGTCGAGAAGGTGGCCTGCAGGGTGAAGCGGTTGACCTCGGTCAGATCGAGCTTGAGCCTGCGGGCCTCCACGGCCGCGAGGGAAAGCCCCTTCAACCCGTAGATCAGAAGGTCCTGCAAGGCCGCGACCTCGGCGGTCTTGCCGCAAACGCCGATCTTGGTGCAGCCTTCGCCTTTGGACGTCTGTTCGCACTGGTAACAAAACATGATGCAGCTCCTTTCGTTGTGTAATTTCGGTTTTCGAGCTCGCGGAACCACCAGGTCGCCGTTTCGAGCGTGGCCGCATCCTATGCGCCGCCGCCGGGACGCACCTTGATCTAGATCAAAAAGCGCTGTTTTTTTCCAATCAGAACTCTCGTCCGTCATCCACAGGAGCGCGGCCGATATGGAGATGGAACAATATGATAATGCTCCCAACCCGGGCTGTCGAACCATAGCGGGCCTTTTTCCGGCGCCGATGCCTTGACTTCGATTTCAATTCCTGCCAGAAGGGCGGCTATGGAAAAACCGGCCGATGTCATTGCCCGTATTCCGCTTTTTAGCGGCCTGAGCCGCGGGCAGGTGGCCCAGTTCCTGGACATCGCCCTTCAAAAGAGCTTCGGCCGGGGCGAATTGATCTTTTCCGAAGGAGACGACGGCAACGGCTTTTATGTCGTCCTCGATGGGACGGTGAAGATTTTCAAGGTCTCACCCGACGGCAAGGAGCACATCCTGCATATCTTCGCCTCCGGACAGACCTTCGGCGAAGTGCCCGTGTTCGCCGGCGAGCATTTCCCGGCGAATGCGGAAGCCATCCAGGACACGCGAGTGCTGCTTTTCCCGCGCACGGCATTCGTCAGCCTGCTCGAAAAGAACCCGGCGCTTTCCCTCAAGCTCCTGGCCGATCTCTCTCTCAAGCTGCGGCAGTTTACGGTTCAAATCGAGAACCTCTCGCTGAAGGAGATTCCGGCGCGACTGGCCAGCTACCTCCTTTATCTCTCGCTTGAGCAGGGCGGCGGCGATCAGGTCGTGCTGAGCATATCCAAGGGCCAGCTGGCCAGCCTGCTCGGCACGATCCCCGAAACCCTCTCACGGATTTTTGCCAAGCTCTCCTCGCAACAGCTCATCCGGGTCCAGGGCCGGAAGATCGCGCTGCTCGACACCCAGGGCCTGAAGGCACTGGCGGAGTCCGGCAAGCGCCTTTAGCGCCCAGTCGCTGAACGCCGATGGCGTTTTATGAGTTCATCGACGCCGCCTCGGGCTCATTTTTTCTGTTGACAGTCCTTCATCGCAGCATCTATTGTCGATTGGTATGAATGGCGTGATTGCCAGAACCGCCCATGCCCTGCTGATCGTGCTCTTGCTCGCGACGGCGGCGGCGCCTGCCTGCGTCGGCTCCCGGGACTGCCGGATGCCCTGCTGCCGGCACACGCCCGAGCCGGTTTCCCATCCTCACGACCCAGAGGGGACGGCCTCCACGCCCTGCTGCCCGCAAACGGCGGATCCGTCCGACGGGACGGGGCCAGGCTGCCGGTGGGTTCAGAGCCGCCTCGCGCTGCCGTCCGGGGCGGAGACCGGACCGGGTTTCACCGCGACGGCCGCAGTGGCGGTTCGCGATGATCCGTTTCCATGGCGGGGCGGGCCACGGGAACTGCGCCGAGCGAATTCAACTCCTCCCGAAACACGGCGCTACCTGCGTCTTCTAACCCTGTTGATCTGATCCGTCCCCCTGCGAGATTCTGCCTTTCGGCCATAAAGACGCCGCAATGCCGATTCCGGCGGCAGCAGACGACCGTCCGGTCGGCGCGGCGGGTTCATGCGTGAACGCGCCCATACCCTCGCCATCAGGAGTAGGACCATGACTCGGAAAACTGCCAATGACAAGCTGGCGGCCAAGAAAGCCGCCGTTCTCGACGCCCGTCCCCAAACCCGCCGGCCGCTGCTCGCCGGGCTCGCTCTTGCGGCTATTCTGGCCGGAGGGGCCTATTTCTACTTCGGAGCGCGCGCCCCGGAAACCCGGCCCGGCCCGGCGGTGACCGCCATCCCTCCGGGGGACACCGTCCTTCTGCCGACGTCCACTTTCGATGACGGCCGACCGCATTACTATCAGCACAAGACCGGCGAGATCACGATCCGATACTTTGTGCTCAAGAGCGCCGACGGCGTCCTCCGCGCCGCCTTCGATGCCTGCGATGTGTGCTGGCCGGCCGGCAAGGGCTACGCCCCGGACGGAGAGTTCATGGTCTGCCGCAACTGCGGCCAACGGTTCCACTCGACCAGAATCAACGAGGTCAAAGGCGGCTGCAACCCGGCCCCGCTGGAACGGCGGGTCGAAAACGGGATGCTGATCATCCGCGTGAGCGACATTCTCGAAGGCAAGAGCTACTTCGACTTTGCCGGAAAGGCCTGAACCATGACGCTGAAACTGATCTCCCTCCGCCATCTGATGCGGCGCAAGACCAAGGCCGCGTTCATCCTGGCCGGGCTGGCGATGGCGGTCGCGACGGTGGTCGGGATCATCACCTACGTGCAGGCCACCCGCCACGACATCGCCCACAAGCTCGAGCAGTACGGCGCCAACATCCTGATCGTTCCCAAGACCGAAAACCTCTCACTGAGCTACGGCGGGCTCTCCATGGGCGGGGTGTCCTTTGATCTCGAGGAGATCAGGGAATCCGAACTGACGCGGCTCGCCACCATTCCCAATCACAAAAACATAGCGGCGGTGGGCCCCATGGTGCTCGGTGTGGCATCCGTCGAGGGCCGGCGGATGCTGCTGGCCGGCGTGGATTTCAAGGCCGCCGCGATCCTCAAGCCCTGGTGGCATGTGGAGGGCCGGCTGCCGCAGGACGACGGGGTGCTGCTCGGGGCCGAGGCCGCGCGCGTCTTGAACCTGGACACCGGGCAGCGTCTGTCCGTGAACGGCCGCAGCCTGGTCGTGTCCGGCCGGCTCGCGATCACCGGCTCTCAGGACGATCAGCTGGCCTTTCTCACCCTGGCCGCCGCGCAGCAGCTCTTCGCCAAGCCCGGCCGGATCTCGATGGTCGAGGTGGCGGCATTGTGCAAGGACTGCCCGATCGAAGACATGGTGCGCCAGATTTCCGCGGCGCTCCCCGGCGCCAAGGTCATGGCCATCCAGCAGGTGGTCAAGAGCCGCATGGAGGCGCTGGCCCAGTTCCAGCGGTTTTCATACGGAATTTCGGGTGTGATTCTTTTCATCGGCGGCCTGGTGGTGCTGGTCACCATGATGGGCAGCGTCCGGGAGCGCACCCGGGAAATCGGCATCTTCCGGGCAGTCGGCTTCCGGCGCACCCACATCCTGCAGATCGTACTCCTGGAGGCCGGGATCATTTCGGCCCTGGCCGGAATTCTCGGCTATGGCGCGGGATGGGCGTCGGCCGCCGCTGCGCTGGCGTTTTTCGGCGATGCCCATTCGGGGCATGTCCCCTTCGCGCCCGGGCTGGCGGCGGGGTCCGTGGCGCTTGCGATGGCCTTGGGCCTGATCGCGAGCGTCTACCCGGCGCAGATGGGCGCGCGGATGGACCCGAACGAGGCGCTGCGTTCGCTCTAGCGGCCGCCTGAAAGGAACGAGGCATGAGCTACATCATCGCGGATCGCCTTTGCAAGTCGTTCGGAAGCGGCGCGACGGCGGTTCAGG
>Ga0114939_10000998_pt1 | contig 22936 bp, 22 predicted proteins | sample AshMeaCrysSpring_FD_87196 | JGI IMG/M metagenome (GOLD analysis project Ga0114939, IMG submission 87196) | Groundwater microbial communities from Big Spring, Nevada to study Microbial Dark Matter (Phase II) - Ash Meadows Crystal Spring | ecosystem: Environmental > Aquatic > Deep subsurface >...
GAGGCCGCGCGATGATCGTCGCGCTGCTCCGCCATGGCCGCACCGAGTGGAACGACGCGCGGCGCATGCAGGGTCGCGCGGACATCCCGCTGTCGGAGGCGGGCCGCGCGCAGGTCGCGGCGTGGCGGTTGCCGGCGTCGCTTCGCGGCGCGCGCATCGTCGCGAGCCCGCTCGCCCGCGCCGCCGAGACCGCGCGCCTGCTCGCCGGCGCGCAGCCCGAGCTCGCTCACGAGCTGGTCGAGATGGACTGGGGCGCGTGGGAGGGCCGCACCTTCGACGAGCTGCGCGCCGAGCTCGGCCCGGTGTATGCGGTCGCGGAGTCGCTCGGCGTCGACTACCGTCCGCCGCGCGGCGAGAGCCCGCGCGACGTGCAGGCACGGATCCGGCCCTGGATCGAACGGGTCTCCAGGGAACCAGGCCCCGTGGTCGCGGTCACGCACAACGGCGTGCTGCGGGCGCTGCTCGCGCAACTCACCGGGTGGGACATGGTCTCGCGGCCGCCGGTGAAGCTCAAGCCGGATCGCGTCCACCTGTTCGCTGTGGAACGCGGCGCGCTGCGCGCCGTCGAATGGAACGTTTCCCTGCACGGCGCCGGAGCCGGGCGTCCCGAGCCCCCCCTATGAGCCAGCTCCTCGACGTCCTGCGCACTGCGCTGCCGGGCGCGCCGTGGCGCAACGCGCTGCCCTCCCGCGTCCGGGAGCGGGTGCGCCTGCAGGAGGAGCGCTCCGAGATCCTGGTCGGCATCGTCCAGCTCGCCTTCATCGCGGGAATGGCGCTGCTCTACGCGATCGCGCCGAAGAAGTTCGGCGCGGACGCCCCGTTCGCGCCGGTTCCCTGGGTGCTGGCCGCCTACGCCGCGTTCACGCTGGTTCGACTCGCGCTCGCGCTCGCCCGCCGGCTGCCGCGCGGCTTCGTGTACCTGTCGATCGTCGTAGACATCGCACTGCTGCTGGGCCTCATCTTCAGCTTCCACATCCAGTACGCGCAGCCGCCGTCGTTCATGCTGAAGTCGCCGACGTTCATGTGGCTGTTCGTGCTGATCGCACTGCGCACGCTGAACTTCGAGTCGCGCTACGTGGCGACCGCGGGCCTGGTCGCCGGCGCGGGCTGGCTCCTGCTGGTGCTCTACGTGGTCACGATCGACCCCCGCGACCCGATGATCACGCGCGACTACGTCGCCTACCTCACCTCGAACAGCGTGCTGATCGGCGCCGAGATCGACAAGACCGTCGCGATCCTCGTGTTCACCGCCGTGCTCGCGCTCGGCACCGGGAGGGCGCGCCGGCTCGTCGAGTACGCGGCGCTCGAGACCGCGAGCGCCGAGGAGCTCGCGCGCTTCGTCCCCCGCGAGGTCGTCGCGCAGGCGCGCACTGCGGAGGACGCGCTTGCCGCGGGGCAGGGGGAGACCGCCGACGCGACCGTGCTCTTCCTCGACATCGAGGGCTTCACGGCGCTCTCGGAGCGCCTCGCGCCGGAGGAGGTCGTCGGCACGCTCAACGACTTCTACGCCGCCGCCGCGGTGCCGATCGAGGCGCGCGAAGGCACGATCAACCAGTTCCTCGGCGACGCGATCGTCGCCACGTTCAACGCGCCGCGCGCCGATGCCCGGCACGCCACGCATGCCGTCGAGGCCGCGCTCGACATCGTCGCGCTGTGCGCGTCGCGCACATTCGGCGCCGGGCACCGGCTCTCGGTGCGCATCGGCATCAACACCGGACCGATGACCTGCGGGCTGGTCGGAACGCCCGAGCGGCTGGTCTACACGGTGGTGGGCGACGAGGTGAACCTCGCGGCCCGACTCGAGGCGCTGAACAAGGCCTACGGCACGCGGATCATCGTCTCGGAGCGCACGCGGGACGAGGCAGGCCCCGACGCCTTCGCGTTCGAGCCGATCGGCGACGTGCAGGTCCGGGGGCGCAGCACGCCGACGCCGGTCTACGCGCTGCGCGACGACCCCCGACGCGCAGCGTAGCGAAGCCCCGCGCAACCCGCGGATCCGCGCAGGCTTCCTAGGCCGCGCGCGGGATGTGCCCGGCCGCGCGCCACTCCTCGAGCAGCAGCCCGACGTTGCGGCGCGCCGTCGCCTCGCAGCGGTCCCGGAACCAGTCGGTCGCGAACATCCGCTGCCGCGCGGTAAGCGAGCGCAGGAAGGGCGCGAGGCCCGCCGCGAACTCGCGGTCGGAGCGTTGCGGGGACTCGGCGCGGATCAGGTCGGTGGTGCTGCGGAACTCGGGCCAGGGACGCCCGAAGCCGGCGAGGTCGATGTCGACCAGGTAGCCGGGATCGGCACCCGCCGCCGGGCGCCGGTGGCGCGAGGCGAGGATCATGCGGCAGACGGCGCGGCGCAGGCGCGGCGTCGCGCCCGCCGAGCGCGCGAGGTAGAAGCGCGCGCTCTGCGCCTCGTTGTCGCGACGGCCGGGCGTGCAGACGACGTCGTGCAGCCAGATCGCGAGCTCGACGGCTGCGGGGTCGTCGACGCGGTCGGCGACCTCGTCGAGCCTCGCGAGGCAGTCGTCGACGTGCCCGAGCGTGTGGTAGTGGCGCACCGGCTCGGCGTAGCGGGCCGCGACCTCGGCGAAGACCGGCGCCGGATCGCGGGCCTCGCCGCCGTTGTGGCAGCGTCCCCACGCCGTGGCGAAGCGCTCCGGCGTGGCACGGGCGAGGAGCATGCGCGGCAGCGGGCCCGTCAGGCGCGAGCGGCGGCGTGGTCGCTCGCGCCGAACTCGCCCAGCGCCTTCTGCGCCGCCTCGAGGCGCTTGGTCGTTGCCGCGAGACGCTCGGAGAGCTGGCGCATCATGTCGAGGGCGACCTCCGGGTTCTCCGAGAGGAGCCGCAGGAACACCGGCGCGGTGATGCGCAGCACGCGCACGGCGTCGCGCGCGCGGACGTTGATCGTGCGCGGGGCGTTCATGATTACCCCCATCTCGCCGATCATCAGGTGCGGACCCGCGGTGCCGATCACGAACTCGCTCTCGCCTGCGCCACCGAGGAACTCGACGTTGCCCTCGAGGATCACGAACGCGCTGTCGGAAGGATCGCCCGCGCGGATCAGCAGCTCGCCCGGCGCGAAGCGCAGCGCGCGGCTGGTGAAAGCGAGGAGCTTGAGGCGCGCGGGATCGAGCCTCGCGAACGTCTCTACGCGAGCGAGGACCGCGGCTTCCTGATCGACATTGACAACCAAGGGGCCTCCATCTCGGCCAAGGGCCGCCCCGCCGGCCGAGCGGCGCGCGCCATCGCATGGCGGCGGGACGCGCCAAGGATACGGCAACCCGACGCCTCCGGGGAAGGCGCGCCGACGGATGCGCCGCCGGCTGGTATCCTGCGGCCGGACGCTTCCGACTCGAGCCCCGTGAACGCCGACCGCGACGAGACCTGCATCGACATCCTGTCGGGGCTCGCCGCGTACTTCGACTCGCCGCTCGTCGCCGACATCGCCGCGACGCTGACGCGCCACCGCGAGCCGGATCTCGGGCACGCGCTCAATCCCAACCAGATCGCCTCGAAGCGCTGGCTCGCCGACGCACTCGCCAGCGCCGCCGGCGGGCGCTTCGGCAACGTCACCGTGCTCGGCGGCTGGTTCGGCGTGCTGCCGGCGATGCTGCTCGACGACCGGCGGCTGTCGATCCGCCGCGTGGTGAGCGTCGACGTCGATCCGCGTTGCGAGGCGGTGGCGCGCTCCCTCAACGCGACGCACGTCGGGAGCGGCCGCTTCGCCGCGGTGACCGCCGACATGCACGCGATCACGTACGCGCCGCCGGCCGCGCGCGATGCCGACCCCGACCTCCTGGTGAACACCGCCTGCGAGCACCTCGCCGACTTCGCGGGTTGGTTCGACCGGGTGCCCGTCGGGCAGCTGGTCGCCCTGCAGTCGAACGACTACTACGCGATCGCCGAGCACGTGAACTGCGTTCCCGACCTCGCCGCGTTCGGCGCCCAGGCCCCGCTCGCCCAAGTCCTGTTCCAGGGCGAGCAGCCGCGAAAGCGCTACCGGCGATTCATGCTGATCGGCCGCAAGTAACCGGGCCCGGCAGCCGGGCCGTTTCAGCCTGCGAACGCCTGTGCGGCGCCGAGCCAGCGCGCCGCCGCGTGGCCGTGAGTGCGCCCGAGCAGCGCATCGGCGAAGTGCCACGCGTCCTCGTCGAACACCAGGTGGTGGGTTAGGAGCCCGGTCGGCTCGTCCGCGTCCACGGTGCCCTCGCGCCGTTGCGCGAGGTGGCGGACGACGGCGTCGAGCGCGCGCTCCGTGCCGGCGAAGCGCCGTCCTTCGCGCCAGGCGATCGGGTCGACGTGTGCATTGCAGCGGACGAGTCCCGGCGCGGAACGGCGCGCGCGACGGGGCGCGAACGTCGACAGTCCGACGTAGCCGAGCGACGGCAGCCCGGCGACGAGCGCCTCGTCGATCCGGTTCCAGGGCGGCACCAGCACCGGCAGGAAGCGGTCGCCGAAGGTGGCCGCGAGGCGCTCGCGGCCGGCGTCGAGCTCGCGCGCAACGATGGCGCGCGGGCGCCCGGACCCGAGCTCGCACGACTTCGCGCCGGACGGCGCGTGATTGGCGTGCGCGTAGCCGTGTTGGACGACCGTGCACTGCGACAAGCGCTCGACCGCCTCGCCAAGCGAGGACTCGAGCGCCGCGGGCACGACGGCGAGCACCACGGGGACGTCGTGGGCGCGGGCGAGCGCCGCGAGCCGGGCGAGCGCCCGCGTGGCCGCGACGGCGTCGTCGTCGCGCCACCAGAAAGTCGCGACCCGGCCCGCGTCCGCCCAGCGTGCGAGCTCGTCGTCGAGGCGGGCGAAGCTCACGGCGCCCCGCCCGCGCGCTGCGGCGCGATCGCGAGGATGCGCAGGGCCGCGCGCGCCGCCCCGTCGGACGCGAACGGGCACGGCGGCGCGAGGCCGCGCGCCGCGGCGCGGTCGATCGCGGAAGCAAGGACGTCCGGCGCGAGGTCGCGCTCGGCGACGACCTCCGCGAGACCGCGCGTGGCGAGCCGCGCCGCCCGCATCGGCTGCTCGGTCTCGCCTTCGGCGGCGAACGGTACCAGTACCGCAGGCGTGCGCGCCGCGAGCACGTCCTGCACGGTGTTGTATCCGGCCTGGGACACCGACACGCGGGCGCGCGCGACCAGCGCCCGGTAGTCCGGCCGGTGCCGCTCGACGCTCACCCCGGCGCGCCCGCCCCGCTCCGCAAGCGCCGCGAAGGCCGCCTCGGGCACACCCGGGCCGACCAGCACGCGCCACGTCGACGCGGCGAGTGCCGACAGCGCGCGCGCGGCGATCGCTGCGTCGAGGAGGGCGCCTCCCACGTCGCCGCTGCTCGCGGCAACGATGACGCCCTGTCGCTCGGCGATCGGCAATGGGACCGCGTCGGTGTCGGCGGCGCCGACGTAGCCGGTGTAGGTGATCCGCACGGCGCCGTCGGCCGCTGGCGGGAACGTGTCCTCGAGGCGCGCGAACGACGGGTCGCCGTGAACCAGGATCTCGTCGACCCGCTCGCGGGCGAGGCGCCAGACGGCCGCGTCTCGCGCGGCGTCGCCGCGCAGCTGCAGCAGGTCGCGCGCCGACACGACCACGCGCGGCCGCGGGCGCGTCGTAGCGACGCGCTCGAGCAGGGGTGCGAGCTCGAAGGCGAACGCGCGGCGCCCGAAGGGCCAGGTCTCGAGCACGACGACGTCGGGGCGCGCGGCTTCGGCGGCCGCGAGCAATGCAGCCACCCGCCGCGCGCGGAACGCGTCGGTCAGCGGCGCGCCCGTGGCATCGACGAGAGGCGCGAAGCGCGCATCCTCGACCCGGACCGGCGGCAATTGCACCTCGTCCACGCCGTGCGGCCGGCGAGCCGGCCGGGGCATGCCTCCCGTGACCAGCGTCACGGCCGCCCCGCGCGCGGCCAGCGCCTCGGCGATGAGGCGCGTGCGCTCGAGGTGGCCCGCGCCCAGCAGGTGCTGGACCCAGATCAGGACGCGGGCCTGCGCCGGCGGCGCGCCCTCGCCGGCAGTTCGCGTCACACCGCGGCGATGGCGGCGCGCACGCGTCGGCGATGCGTCGGCAGGTGCCGCGCCGCAAGCCGGCCGATGGTGTCGAGCCCGCGCAGCATCTCGGTGGCGCCGCAAACGGAGGGCTTGGGCTGCGACGGCAGGCCGCGCAGCGCCAGCGCCATCTGCTCCGCGTCCGCGCCGAGCTCGATGTCCAGCATGCGCACGAGACCCAGGTCGGAGGCGCGGGTGGCGCGCAGCAATTGCTCCTGGCGCGGCGCGGTGCGGGGCACCAGGATCGCCGGCCGATCGAACGAGAGGATCTCGCAGAACGTGTTGTAGCCGCCCATCGACACCACCCCGGCCGCGTTGGCGATCAGGAATTCGGGGTTGCTGTCGAAAGTGAGCACTCGCACTCGAGGCAGCCGATCGACGCGGGCGCGGAACTCGCGCTGGCGGGCGGGGCTCATGAATGGTCCGAGCACGATCACCATGTTGATGGGAATGTCGGGATCGTGCTCGTAGGCCCGAAGCACCCAGTCGACAACGGGCATGCCGTCGCCGCCGCCGCCGACGGTCGTCAGCAGGTACGGCTCGTCGCCGAACGGCCGCTCCGGCGGGCGCTCGGTGAACGGCAGCGTGCGCCGGATGTAGCCCGTGTACGCGACCTTGGCGTGGACCGCGGGCGGGCAGTCGATGCCGGCCAGCGGATCGGCAAGCGCCTCGAGGCCGTACACCCAGATCTCGTCGTAGAGGCCGGTGAGCGCGGGCATCACGTGCTTGTGCTCCCACTCCCGCGACAGCATCGTCGGCTCGTCCATGATGTCGCGCAGCCCCAGCACCAGCCGCGAGCCGCGGGCCTTGAGGTCGTTGAGGGTCGGCACGACCTCGCCCTTGAGCCCGAGCGGCTCCTTGTCGACGAGGAACAGGTTGGGCCGGAACGCCTCGGCGGTGTGGCGAATGATCGCCGCGCGCATCGCCATCGTCTCCTCGAGGTCGATGTGCAGGCCGAGCGACTTGTACTCGCCGCTGTGCAGCTTGATCACGCCGGGGATGCGCACGAAGTCGACGCGCGCGCGGAAGTCGAAGCTGCCGATGATCGGCGAGCCCGAGAGGATCAGGACCGACAGGCCCTTGAAACGCTCGACCAGCGAATGCGCGATCGCCCGGCAGCGGCGCAGGTGGCCCAGGCCGAACGTGTCGTGGCTGTAGATGAGGACGCGGGCGCCTTCGAGCCGTTCCGACATGACCTTTCCTGGCGAGTGGCCCGGGACGACGGCCGGTGAGTTGAGTGTAGCCGATGCACGTTACCGGTGCACGACCGCCCGCGCCGCGGGTCAGGCGTAGGTGCGGGCGTCGTCCACGACCTTGCCGTCGTTGGGCAGCTCGCCCGGCGCCCGGACGCGCACCTCGCCGCGCAGCTTGGTCACGTCGCGGATGGTGGCGACCACCGCCTCGACCGGCACCGCCTGCCCTGGACGCGGTTCGACGTGCAGCGTCATGCGGTCGGACTGGTCCGGGTTGTCGACCACCAGCCGGGCCTTCGCGATCTCGGCGTGGCGGGCGACGATCGCTGCGACCTGCGACGGGTGCACGAACATCCCCTTGACCTTCGTCGTCTGGTCGGCCCGCCCCATCCAGCCCCTGATGCGGACGTTGGTGCGGCCGCAGGGCGAAACCCCGGGGAGCACCGCCGACAGGTCGCCGGTCCCGAAGCGGATCAGGGGGTAGTCGGCGTTGGCGAGCGTCGTGACGACCACCTCGCCGACCTCGCCGTCCGGCACGGGATCGCCGGTGCCCGGGCGCACGATCTCGACCAGCACGCCCTCGTCGACGACGAGGCCCTCGCGGGCGGGCGTCTCGTAGGCGATGCTGCCTAGGTCCGCCGTCGCGTAGACCTGGTAGCCCCGGATCCCGCGGGCGACCAGCGCATCGCAGAGCGACCGCGGGAACGCCTCGCCCGACACCAGCGCCTTCGCGAGCGAGGGCAGCGCGACGCCGAGCTCGTCGGCCTTCTCGAGGATGATGCGTAGGAATGACGGCGTGCCGACGTAGCCGGCGGGCGCGAGATCCGCGATCGCCTGCACCTGCTGCTCGGTCTGGCCGGTGCCGCCGGGAAACACGGTGCAGCCCAGCGCGTGCGCCCCGGTCTCGAGCATCGACCCGGCCGGCGTGAAGTGGTAGGAGAAGCAGTTGTGGACGAGGTCTCCACGGCGGAAGCCGGCGGCGAAGAGCGCGCGCGCGAGCCGCCACCAGTCCGCGGCGCGTCCTTCCGGCTCGTAGATCGGGCCGGGCGAGGCGAACACGCGCGCGATCTCGCCCCAGCCGGACGCCGCGAGGCCTCCGAACGGCCGCGCGGCGTTCTGCCGGTCGAGGAGCTCGCCCTTGCGGATCACCGGAAGCGCCGCGAGCGCGGCGCGCGTGGTCACCGCGCCGGGCTCGACGCCCGCGAGGGACCCCGCGAACGCCGGCGCGCGGGCCTTGGCGTGCGCGACCTGAAGCGGAAGGCGCGCGAGGATGTCGCGCTCGCGCGCCTCGGGGTCGCGCGTCTCGAGCGCGTCGTAGTGGTCGGCCATGTCGTCGTTGCCGTGTCTCGGTTGCGGGGCCACCGCCCGACCCCGCCGCTCGGTTCGTTTCGACGCGTTGCGGTCCCGCGTCCCGCGCGCCGGTCAGGCGAGCCAGCGCTTGCGCCGCCGGTAGTGCTTGACGTCGCGGAAGCTCTTGCGCCCGGCGGTGGAAACCCCGAGGTAGAACTCCTTCACGTCCTCGTTGGCCGCGAGTGCGGCGGCCTCGCCGTCCATCACCACGCGGCCCGTCTCGAGGATGTAGCCGTAGTTGGCGTAGCGCAGCGCGACCATCGTGTTCTGCTCGGCGAGCAGGAACGACACGCGCTCCTTGGCGTTGAGGTCGCGCACGATCTCGAAGATCTCCTCGACGATCTGCGGCGCAAGACCCATCGACGGCTCGTCGAGCAGGATCATCGTGGGCCGCGCCATCAGCGCACGGCCGATCGCGGTCATCTGCTGCTCGCCGCCGGACGTGTACCCGGACTGGCTCGAGCGCCGCTGCTTGAGCCGCGGGAAGTAGTGGTAGACGCGCTCGAGCTCGGCCTTGAGCTCCGCCCGCGAGACCCTGCGCGTGAACGCGCCGGTGAGCAGGTTCTCCTCGACGGTGAGGTGCTGGAAGCAGTGCCGGCCCTCCATCACCTGGCACACGCCCATCCGAACGAGCTGGTTCGCGGTGAGCTTGTCGACGCGCTTGCCCTTGAACTCGATCGTGCCCTTCGTGACGTCGCCCCGCTCGGCCGCGAGCAGGTTCGAGATCGCCTTGAGGGTCGTCGACTTCCCGGCGCCGTTCGCGCCGAGAAGCGCGACGATGCGGCCCTCGGGCACCTCGAGCGAGACGCCCTTCAGCACGAGGATCACGTGGTCGTAGATGACCTCGATGTTGTTGACCGACAGGTACGCGGCGGTCGTCGGGGCGGCGTTGGACATGGCGGGTGGCTCGGAAGGGCCGGGGTGAGGGACCGGGAAGCCCTCACCCCGGCCCTCCCCCGTGTCGCGGGAGAGGGCCCGGGCCCGGCGCCCGCGCGAGGGGCGCCGGGGACGGCGTCGTCAGGACTCCTTGCCGCAGTCGCGCAGCGTGATGTTCTTCTCCTTCGCGTACTTGCCCGCCGACTCCTCGATCATCGCGCGTATCATCTGCTTGTCCGGCGCGACCCAGTCGGGCGTCACGATCTTCCACTGGTTGCCGTCCCAGGTCTGGAACTTGACGAGCCCCGAGCCCTCGTGGTCGGCGCAGGACATCTTGAGCGGCGGCATCATGCCGGAGGCGTTCAGCGCCTTGAGGCGGGCCTCGTCGAGATTGAGGTTCTCGAGGCCCCAGCGGACCTGCTCTGCCGTCATCACCTTGCCCTTGCCGTACTTCTCCTGCGCCTTGCGGATCGCCTCGACCGTGATGATGCCGTGCACGAGGCCGCGCACGTGGTACACCGAGCCGACGCGCGAGACGTCCTCCATGTTGCCCTTGCCCTTGCCGTAGACGACCTTCTTCACGTCCTGGACCAGCGGCAGGTTCGCGCCGGCGACGTTGAACACGGCGGTCGTGTAGCCCTTGGACGCGTCGCCGGCCGGGATCACGTCCTCCTCGGAGCCCGCCCACCACACGCCGATCATCTTCTCGCGCGGGAAGCCGTTGCGCTGCGCGGTCTTGAGCGCCACGGTGTTCATGACGCCCCAGCCCCAGAGGATCACGTAGTCGGGACGGATCTGGCGGATCTGCAGCCACTGCGACTGCTGCTCGTTGCCCGGGTGGGGCACGGCGATCGAGGTGATCTCGAAGCCCAGCCGCTTTGCGTACTCCTGGAACACGCCGATCGGCTCCTTGCCGTACGCCGAGTCGTGATACAGGTGCACGATCTTCTTGCCCTTGAGCTTGTCCTCCCCGCCCTCCCGCTTCGCGATGTACTTGATCATCGCGGAGGCCTGCGACCAGTAGGTGGTGATCGCCGGGAACACCCACGGGAAGACGCGCCCGTCGGCGGCGTCGGTGCGGCCGTAGCCGATGGTGACCATCGGGATCTTGTCGGCGGCCACCCGGTCGATCAGCGAGTAGGTGATGCCGGTGGAGAGCGGTTGCACCATCGTCGCGCCGGTGCCCTTCTTCTTCAGCCGCTCGTAGCACTCGACGCCGCGCGAATTGTTGTACTCGGTCTCGCATTCCTCCCAGGCGAGCTTGACGCCGTTGACGCCCCCCTCCTTCATGTTGATGTAGTTCATGTAGTCGATGTAGCCGCCGAAGATCCCCGAGCCGCCGGCGGCGTAGGCGCCGACGCGGTAGGACAGCAGCGGCACGAACTGCTCGCCCTGCGCGGCGGCGGAGAGCGAGGTCAGGCCCAATGCGGCGCCAGCGAGCCAGGCGACGAGCTTGTTGCGATGCGACATGATTCCTCCTCCTTGGGTGACGCGGACTGCGAAATGCCCCCGGGTGACGGGCGAAGACTTCACGGTCGGGCGCTCGCGCACGTGGATCAGTGCGGGAACGGCCAGAGCCTGAGCTTCTCCTTCCCGATCTGCCAGAGCCGGGCGAGGCCGTGCGGCTCGACGATCAGGAAGAAGATGATGAGGCCGCCGAACACCATCAGCTCGAGGTTGCTGGTGATGGACGCCGGCAGCGATAAGGAGAACAGCGACTGCAACACCCCGTTCGCGGCGTGCACGAAGATGTTGAGGAAGATCGGCAGGAGGACGATGAACGCCGCCCCGAGGAACGAGCCGAGGATGCTGCCGATCCCGCCGATGATCACCATGAAGAGGATGCGAAACGACATGTCGAGCGTGAACGCCTCGGGCTCGACCGTGCCGAGGTACGCGTACGCGTAGAGCGCGCCGGCGACGCCGCAGTAGAACGAGCTCACGGCGAAGGCGGTGAGCTTCGTGCGCATCAGCCGGAAGCCGATCACCTCGGCCGCGACGTCCATGTCGCGCACCGCCATCCAAGCCCGGCCGATCGCGCTGCGCACCATGTTCTTGGCGGCGAGCGCCATCAGCGCGACGATGGAGAGCGTGAGCAGGTACTTGCTGACCGGAGTGTCGAAGTCGAAGCCGAGGATCGTCACCTTCTGCGCGGTGATGACCCCGGAGCTCGAGTAGTTCGAGAACCACGGAAACTTGACCAGCGCCCAGACCACGAAGAACTGCGCCGCGAGCGTCGCAACGGCGAGGTAGAACCCCTTGATGCGCAGGCTCGGCAGGCCGAAGACGACCCCGACCAGCGCCGCGCAGCCGCCGGCGAGGACGAAGGCGACCAGCACCGGCATCCCGGGCACGCGCAGCACGAAGTTGTAGGCGGCGAAGGCGCCGACCGCCATGAACGCCGCGGTGCCGAGCGAGAGCTGCCCGGCGTACCCGGTGAGGATGTTGAGGCCGAGCGCGGCGAGCGCGAAGATCAGGAAGGGGATGAGGATCGCCGAGAACCAGTACTGGTTGCCGATCAGCGGGACGACGACGAAGGCGAAGAGCGCGAGCGCGGTCACCCCGATCCGGTCCTGCCGGATCGGGAAGATCTGCTGGTCCGTCGCGTAGGACGTCTTGAACTGGCCGGCTTCCCTGTAGAGCATGGCGTCAGACCCGGTCGATGTGCTTTTCGCCGAACAGCCCCTCGGGCCGGACCAGCAGGAACATCAGCGCGATGACGTAGGCCACCCAGCCCTCGATGCCGCCGCCGACCATCGGGCCGATGTACACCTCCGCGAGCTTCTCCGCCGCCCCGATGATCAGCCCGCCGACGATCGCGCCCGGCACCGACTCGAATCCGCCGAGGATCAGCACCGGCAGCGCCTTCAGCGCCGTGAAGGTGAGCGCGAACTGCACACCGTTGCGGGCGCCCCACAGGAGGCCCGACACCAGCGCGACGAATCCCGCGGCCGCCCACACGTACGCCCAGATCACCTGCAGCGGGATGCCGATCGACTGCGCCGCCTGGTGGTCGTCGGCCACCGCGCGAAGGCCGCGTCCGATGCGCGTCTTCTGGAAGAACAGCGCGAGCACCACCACCATCACCGCGGCGACCCCGGCCCCGAAGAGGTCGAACTGGCTGACGACGATGCCGGCGCGGTCGAGCACCCACTCGATCGGCTGGTCGGGAATGCCAAGGTCGAGGCCGCGCGGGTTGCTGCCCCAGACCATCTGCGTCAGGCCCTCGAGGAAGAACGTGAGGCCGATCGTCGCCATGAACAGCGTGATCTGCGGCTGGTTGACCAGCTTGCGCAGCACGAGCCGCTCCGTGAGGAGCGCGCCGACGATCATCACTCCGAGCGTGAGCGCGAGCGCGAGCCAGAAGCCGAGGCCGAGCTCCTGCAGCCCGACGAAGGTCAGGGCCGCCATGAACACCAGCGCGCCCTGCGCGAAGTTGAAGACGCCCGAGGCCTTGTAGATCAGCACGAAGCCGAGCGCGACGAGCGAGTACATCACGCCCGAGAGCAGGCCGCCGATCAGTACCTCGAAGAAGAATGTCATGGCTCGAGTCGCTCGCTGCGGTCGGGGAGATCGGAGGGATCGGCGGCGGCCCGTCAGCGCGCGACGCCCAGGTAGGCGTCGATCACCTGCTGGTTCGAGCGGACCTCGTCGGGCGTGCCGTCGCCGATCTTCTTGCCGTAGTCGAGGACGACGACGCGGTCGGAGATGTCCATCACCACGCCCATGTCGTGCTCGATCAGCACGATCGTCGTGCCGTACTGCTCGTTGACGTCGAGGACGAAGCGGCACATGTCCTGCTTCTCCTCGACGTTCATGCCGGCCATCGGCTCGTCGAGCAGCAGCAGCGAGGGCTCCGCGGCCAGCGCGCGCGCGAGCTCGACGCGCTTCATCAGCCCGTAGGGCAGGCGGCCCACCGGCGTCTTGCGGATGTGCTGGATCTCCAGGAAGTCGATGATCTCCTCGACCTTGGCACGGTTCTCGATCTCCTCGCGCTGCGCGCGCCCCACGCGGATCGCCTGCTCGAGCAGGTTCGCCTTCATGCGCAGGTTGCGGCCGGTCATGATGTTGTCCAGCACGCTCATGCCCTTGAACAGCGCGATGTTCTGGAACGTGCGCGCGATGCCCTGCCGCGCCGCCGTGTGCGGCTCCATGTCGCGGCGCACCTCGCCGCGGAACGTGATGGTCCCCTGCTGCGGGCGATAGACACCGTTGATCACATTGAGCATCGAGCTCTTGCCGGCGCCGTTCGGGCCGATGATCGCGCGGATCTCGTGCTCGCGGACGTCGAAGCTGATGTCGGAGAGCGCCTTCACCCCGCCGAATGCGAGCGAGATGCTCTCGAGCCGAAGGATCACGTCGCCGATGCGGCGCGAGGCTTCCGTCACGCGGCCCTCCGCGCCGCCTCGGGCGGGTGGGTCTTCGCGTCCGCGATCACGAGGTCGGCGGCGACCACGCCGGCGCGGCCGTCCTCGAACTTGACCTGCGTCTCGATGTGCTCGACGGCCTTGCCGCCGTAGAGCGCGTCGATCAGCACCGCGTACTTCTCGGCGACGAAGCCGCGCCGCACCTTGCGCGTGCGCGTGAGCTCGTCGTCGTCGGGGTCGAGCTCCTTGTGCAGCACGAGGAAGCGGTGGATCTGGGAGTCGGCGACCGCCGGGTCGGCGGCGAGCGCCGCGTTCACCTGCTCGACGCACTCGCGGACGAGTTCGTAGACCTCGGGCTTGGCCGCGAGGTCGGTATAGCCCGAATACGCGAGGCCCCGACGCTCGGCCCAGTTGCCGACCGAGCCGATGTCGATGTTGAGGAACGCGCACACCATGTCGCGGTCGTGCCCGAAGGCGACCGCTTCCTTGATGTGCGGGAAGAACTTGAGCTTGTTCTCGATGTAGTTGGGCGCGAACATCGCGCCGTTGGCGAGCTTGCCGACGTCCTTCGCGCGGTCGATGATCTTGAGCTGGCCGTCGGCGTCGAAGTAGCCCGCATCGCCGGTGTGGAAGTAGCCTTCGCCGTCGATCGACTCGGCGGTCGCGTCGGGCCGCTTGTAGTACTCCTTGAGCAGCATCGGCCCGCGCACCAGCACCTCGCCCCCGTCGCCGATCTTCACCTCGACTCCGGGCGCCGGCAGTCCGACGGTGTCGAGCTTGACGCCGCCGTCCGGCTGCAGGCAGACGTACGCGCAGGTCTCGGTCGAGCCGTAGAGCTGCTTCAGGTTGATGCCGATCGAGCGGTAGAAGCGGAAGAGGTCCGGCCCGATCGCCGCGCCGGCGGTGTAGGCGACGCGGATGCGGCTCATGCCGAGCACGTTGCGCAGCGGCCCGTAGACCAGCAGGTTGCCGATCGCGTACTGCGCCCGGTCGCCGGCGGCGACCGGCTTGCCGTCGAGGAGCTCGGCGCCGCAGCGGCGCGCGACGTCCATGTAGCGGCGGAACAGCCAGCGCTTGGGGCGGCTCGCGTCCTCCATGCGGATCATCACCTGGGTCAGCAGGTTCTCGAAGATCCTCGGCGGCGCGAAGTAGTAGGTGGGCCCGATCTCGCGGAGATCGGTCATCACCGTGTCGCCCGACTCGGGGCAGTTGATCGTGAAGCCGGCGTACACCCACTGCGCGAGCGAGAACAGGTGGTCGCCCACCCAGGCCATCGGCAGGTACGAGAGGATGCTGTCCGAGGGCCCCAGCCTGTCGAAGCCGCAACCGCCCGCGGCGGACGCGATGAACGCGCGGTGCGTCTGCCGCACGCCCTTGGGCTTGCCGGTCGTGCCGGAGGTGTAGAGCATCACCGAGGCGTCCTCGGTATGCCCGCGGGCGACCTCCGCATCGAAGAAGCCCGGGTTCGCGCGGTCGTGGTCGCGGCCGATCCGCTGCAGCTCCTCGAAGCTCGTCACGCCCTCGTAGTTGCGCAGGCCGCGCGGATCGTCGTAGTAGATGTGCGCGAGCGTCGGCACCTGCGGCTTCGCCTCGAGCACCTTGTCGACCTGCTCCTGGTCCTCGACGATCACGAAGTCGATCTCGGCGTCGTTCAGCACGAACACGAACTCGGCCGCTGGGGCGTCCTGGTACATCGGCACGGGGACGCCGCCCAGGCACTGCGCGGCGAGCATCGACCAGTACAGGCGCGGCCGGTTGTCGCCGATGATCGCGAGGTGCATGCCGCGGCGGAATCCCTGCGCCGCGAGGCCGCAGGCGAGGGCGCGCACTTCGTCTGCGACCTGGCGCCACGTCCAGGTCTGCCAGATGCCGAGATCCTTCTCCCGCGTCGCGGGGTGATCGGGCCGCACCCGCGCGTGCTCGAGCATGAGCCGCGGGAACGTGTCGAGGTTCCCTGCCATCTCCTCCTCCGGCACGAAGGATGCGGACCCCTCGTGCGGTCACGGGCGCTCGCCATCGGCGCCCGGTACCACGCTGCCGCGGACATTCCGGGGCCGCCGCCTCTTGGTGGGCGGTCGGCCGGCGCGGCGGCGCGCGTTCTCTGGCGCGTCCGCCGCGAGCCCGCGGCAAGAAACTCAGCCTATGTTACCCAATCCACCCCGCGGCAAACGCTTTTCGGCCGGGCATCCGGCAGCCCGCGTAAAATTCTCCCGGAAATGTAGCGGCTCGCCGCCGCCGCCATTGTCGTCGCGCGGACAATTCCCGGCCCTCCATGCCCCGCACGTTTGCCGAAATGCTTGGCGCGGCGCCGTGGTACGGCGCGCTGCACCCTGCGCTGGCCCAGCGCATCGCCACCGAGACGATGGTGCGGCAGGCGCCGGCGGGCAGCCTCGTCTGCCGCAAGGGCGAGCCGGTCGAGCACTGGATCGGGGTGGTCGACGGGCTGGTCAAGATGGCCAACGTGTCGGCGGATGGCCGCCCGACGAGCTTCACCGGCATCCCCTCGGGTGGCTGGTTCGGCGAGGGGTCGCTCCTCAAGGACGAGCCGCGCCGCTACGACATCGTAGCGCTGCGCGACTCGACGATCGCCCACGTGCCGCGGGCGACCTTCATGGCGCTGCTCGACGAGAGCGTCGCGTTCAACCGATTCCTGCTGGTCCAGCTGAACGAGCGGCTCGGGCAGTTCATCGCCATGGTCGAGCACGACCGCCTGCTCGGCCCTGACGCGCGCCTCGCGCGCGGCCTCGCGGGGCTGTTCAACCCGCTGCTCTACCCGGGCATCGGCCCGACGCTGCCGATCTCGCAGGAAGAGCTGGGCCAGCTGGTCGGGTTGTCGCGGCAGCGCGTCAACCGCGGCCTCAAGGTGCTCGAGGCGCACGGCCTGCTGCGCATCGAATACGGCGCCGTCACCGTGCTCGACCTCGGCGGCTTGCGCCGCTTCGAAGGTTGAGCGTGGCGCCGCGCGCCGCCACGCGAAACGGAGCGTTCCCATGACCGACACCCTGCCCCACGACGCGCTCGCCGCGCGACTCGTCGCCGCCCGCCACACCGGCCGCGGCCGTTTCGAACCCGCGCTCGCGCCGCCCGATGCCGCCGGCGCAATGGGCGTGCAGCGCGACGTCGCGAAGCGCCTCGGCGCGCGGATCGCCGGCTGGAAGGTCGGCTTCGGCCCCGACGGGGCGCCGTTCGCCGGGCCGCTCTACGAATCCGGCATCGTGCGTTCGCCGGGGACGCGGCGGCTCGCCGCTGGCGACCACGTGCTGGTCGAGGTGGAGCTCGCCTTCCGGCTCGCGCGCGACCTGCCCTCGCGGGAGACGCCGCGCCAGGAGATCGTCGACGCGATCGACGAGGCCGTCGCCGGCATCGAGCTGATCCGCGGCCGGCTGGGCGAACCGCCGGACGTCCCCTTCCTCGCGTTCCTCGCCGACAACGCCGGCAACGACGGCTACGTGACCGGCGCGGCAACGCACGATTTCCGCAAGCTCGACCTGTCCGCGTTGCGCTGCCGCCTCGCCGTCGACGGCGCCACGGTCCACGACAAGGTTGGCGGCCACCCGCAGGGCGACCCTATCGAGCCGATCCGCGCCTACCTCGCGCACGCCAACGACGCGCTCGGCGGCCTGCGCGCCGGTCAGTTGGTGACGACGGGCAGCCTCACCGCGCCGTTTCGCGCCGGGAAGCCGGCGCGGTTCGAGGCGTCGATCGAGGGCATCGGCGAGGTCCGGCTCGAGCTCGCCCCCTGACGCCGCCCGCGCACGGGTGGCGAGGGCGGCTCGCGGGGGAGGCGGGCGCGTCTATCGGCCGCCTCGCTGGTGCCGCCTGCGCATGTCGAGACCCTCCACGTCGGCCGCGGCGCATCGCGCGGCGACGGGCCCTGCGGGCCTGCGCTCGGCGACGCCTCGCGCGCCGCGCTCAGCGCCCTGCGAACGTCGGCTTGCGCTTCTCGAGGAAGGCGCTCATGCCCTCGCGGCGGTCCTCGCTCGCGAAGGCGACGCCGAAGGCGTCCGCCTCGAAGGCATTGGCATTGGCGAGGTCCATGTCTTGCCCGTGCTGCACGAGGTGCTTGGCGAGCCTGACCGCGAGCGGGCCCTTCGCCGCGATCATCTGCGCGAGCTCGAGGCCCTTCGCGAGGAGCTCGCCCGCCGGCACGACGTGATTGGCGAGGCCGATGCGAAGCGCCTCGTCGGCCTTGACCTGCCGGCCGGTCGTGCAGAGCTCGACCGCCATCCCCTTGCCGACGAGCCGCGTCAGGCGCTGCGTGCCCCCGAAGCCCGGGACGATGCCTAGGTTGACCTCCGGCTGGCCGAACACCGCGCGCTCCGAGGCGACGATGAAGTCGCAGGCGAGCGCGAGCTCGCAGCCGCCGCCCAGCGCGAAGCCGTTGACCAGCGCGATCGTCGGGAACGGCGCGAGCTCGAGCGAGCGCATCACCGCGTGGCCCCGGATCGCGAACTCGCGGCCCTCGAGCGGCGACATGTCGCGCATCGCCGCGATGTCGGCGCCCGCGACGAACGCCTTCTCGCCGGCGCCGGTCACGAGCAGCGCCCGGGCGGCCGCGTCGGTCGCAGCCTGCACCGCCGCCCCGATCTCGGAAAGCACCTGCGGCGCGAGCGCGTTGAGCGCCTGCGGACGGTTGACGGTCAAGAGGAAGATGCCGGGTGCCTTTTCCTCGAAGAGGATCGTCTGGTAGCTCATCGTCCGCCTATCTCGTCTGGTAGGTGTAGAAGCCGCGGCCGCTCTTGCGTCCGAGCCAGCCCGCCGCGACCATCTCCTTCAGGAGCGGCGCCGGCCGGTACTTGTCCTCGCCGAAGTCGGCGTGGAACACCTCCATCACCGCGAGCAGCACGTCGAGCCCGATCATGTCGGTGAGCGCGAGCGGGCCGATCGGGTGGTTGCAGCCGAGCTTCATGCCCTCGTCGATCTCCTTCGCGCTGGCGAGCCCCTCGCCGTAGACGAAGATCGCCTCGTTCAGCATCGGGCAGAGGATGCGGTTCACCACGAACCCGGGGCTGTTCTTCACCGCGATCGGTGTCTTGCCGAGCGCGTTGGCGAACGCGTCGGCGGCGGCGACGGTCGCATCCGAGGTCTGCAGGCCCCGGATCACCTCGACCAGCGCCATCATCGGCACCGGGTTGAAGAAGTGCAGGCCGACGAAGCGGTCGGGGCGGTTCGTCACCGCGGCGAGCTGCGTGATCGAGATCGACGACGTGTTGGTGGCGAGGACCACCTCCGGCTTAGCGATGCCGTCGGCCTTGCGAAGGATCTCGAACTTGACCGAGGGATTCTCGGTCACCGCCTCGATCACCAGGTCGACGCCGGCCAGCGCCGCATAGTCGGTGGACGTCGCGACGCGGGCGAGCGCCGCGTCCCGGTCCGCGACCGACAGCTTCTCCTTCTTCACCAGCCGATCGAGGCTCCCTGCGATTGCCGCCCTGCCTTTCGCGAGCGGCGCCTCGGCGACGTCGATCATCACCGCGCCGATGCCGGCGACCGCGCAGGCCTGGGCGATGCCGTTGCCCATCGTGCCGGCGCCGATCACGCCGACGTTCCTGATCGTGCTCATGGGTTGTTCCGGTGGGGACGAGGACCCGATTATCCCTCCGCACGGGCCCGCGCGCACCGCCTCGGGGCGCCCGCTGCCGCGGCAAGTGTCAGGCGGCCGGGGCGGGTTCGCGCACGACCAGCGCGCGCGCGATCGCCGTCTCGAGCGCGAGCTCGACGTGGTCGCAGACGACCACGGTCATCGGCCGCTGCGCGATCACCTCGAGCGAGCGCCCGGGTGCGATGCCGTAGGCCGCGAGCTGCTCGCGGAAGTCCGCCGCGAGCGACTCGTCGATGCGTGCGAGCAGCACGGTGCGGCCCGGGGCGACAGCGTCGAGCGTGCAGGTCACGTCCAGGCCCCGAGCGCCACGAGCGCGAGGCGCACCAGGCCGCCGATCCCGAAGGCGAGCGGCACGATCATGGCGACGATCAGCGCCGCGACGCGCGTGCCCTGCTCCTTGACGATCATCATCAGGCTGGCGATGCACGGCACGAACAGCGTGATCGCGACCATGCCGACGAGCGTCTGTGCCGGCGACAGCGCCGAGCCGAGCGCGAACAGGCCCGTGGCGCCGAAGTCGCGGCGCAGGAAGCCCATGACGAATGCGGCCGCGGCCTCCTTCGGCAGCCCGAGCCAGCCGGTGACGAGCGGCTCGCCGCGCTCGATGAGCCAGGGCAGCACGCCGATCCGGTCCATCAGCCACATCAGGAACGTGCCGAGCAGGAACAGCGGGATGACCTCGCGCAGGTACCAGACCAGCCGTCCAGTGGTCTTCTTGACCACGTTGCCGGCGACCGGCCAGCGCAGCGGCGGCAGCTCGGTCACGAGGGCGATGCGGCGCCCGGGGATCAGGCGTGCCGCCAGCGCGCCGGCGAGTACCAGCACCGCCACGAGCACCGCGGCCCACGCGACGGTCCAGCCGAAGCCCAGCGCCGCCAGCATGCCGAGCACGACGCCGAGCTGGGCCGAGCAGGGAATCGCGAGCGCCATCAGGAACGTCGCGATCAGGCGTTCCCGCCGCGTCGCGAGGATGCGGGTGGTGAGCGTCGCCATCGTCACGCAGCCGAGGCCGAGCACCATCGGCAGCACCGCGCGGCCGTTCATGCCCATCGCCGCGAAGCCGCGGTTCGCGAGCACCGAAAGCCGCGCGAAGTAGCCGGAGTCCTCGAGCACCCCGAAGACGAGGAAGAACGTGGTCACGATCGGCAGGATCAGCGCGATGGCGTAGGTCATGCCCATCGTCCACAGGCCGTACGGTCCGACGAGGAGATCGGCGAGCCAGCGCCACGGCGCATGCGCCTCGACGAACGCGGTCACCGCGGGATTGACGAGGCCGCCGAACAGGCGCTCCTCGGTCAGGTCCACGAGCGTGCCCGCGCCGAACACGCCGACGACGAGATAGGTCGCGTAGAGCACCGCGAGCAGGATGGGGACGCCCCAGCGTCGGTGCAGCGCGAGGCGACTCAGCCTCTGTGCGCGCGACTCGACGGGCCGCGGCGCAGCCAGCTCGACACGCGCGGCGAGCGTACCGGCGGCCTCGGCGCGCGCGTGCGCGATGGCCGCGGCGTAGCGCTCGCCGCCTGCTTCCTCCGCGTCGCGGCTCGCACCGAGCTCGCGCGCGAGATCGGCGTCGCGGTCGGCGAGCCACTGCTCGACCTCGGGGTCGCGCGCGAGCAGCAGGATCGCGAGAGCGCGCGCCGCAAAGGGCAGGGGCACGATGCGGGCGGCAATCCGCTGCGCGGTCGCCGCGATCGCGGCCTCGACCGCCGGCGGGTAGTGCACGCGCGCCCTCGGAATGCGCGCCGCGCGCATCGCCTCGCCCAGCCGGCCGACGCCTTCGCCGAGCGTGGCGACCGTGGGCACGACGTCGATGCCAAGCGCCTGTGCGAGCGCCGGCAGGTCGAGGCGCACGCCGCGTGCCGCGGCCTCGTCGCTCATGTTGAGCGCGAGGACGAGCGGCAGCCCGGCCTCGGCGAGCGTCAGGGTGATGGCTAGGCTGCGACGCAGGTGCTTGGCGTCGGCGACCTGGACCAGCGCTCGCGCGCCTTCATCGAGGAGCGCGCGCATCGCGGCGCGCTCGTCGAAGCTGCGCGAAGGGAAGGCCAGCACGCCGGGCGTGTCGAGCAACGTGGACTCGCGCTCGAAGCGCAGCGGCGCCCGCGCAACCTCGACCGTCGTGCCGGGGTAGTTGGAGACGTTCGCGTAGGTGCCGGTAAGGCGATGGAACACCACCGACTTGCCGACGTTCGGCGCGCCGAGCAGGATGTAGGTCGAGCGCGACGGGCCGGCGGGTCGGGCGGACAGCGTCTGGGCAGCGCAGGGATCCATCGGGGGGCACGCCTTGCCGGAGGCCTCTTCTCGCAGGTGCAGGATTCGTGTTGCGAATGATTCTCGTTCATGCTAGCAGAATCCGAACGCCGGGGGATTCCCGGAGGTCGTCGGAGAGCGCTTCCCTTGACGCGAATCAATCCCCCGCCTCGCAGCCTTCGGCGTTTCCGGCACCGGCCGCCGCGGTCATCCGCCGGAAACGTTGTGCGGCGTCAACAAAGGGCGCTCGGACCCCTCCCGCCGGGTGCGCGCGTGCTCGCATAATTCCGAACGGAGCCGGCGCGTCCGCGAGCCGGGAGGAGGAGAGAAGGCATGCTCGTCAAGAACCGCATGTCCCGGCCGGTGGTCACGGTGCGCCAAGATGCGGATTTCCAGAAGGCGCTCGCGCTCATGCAGGAGCACCGGCTGCGGCGCCTGCCGGTGGTCGACAGCGAAGGGCAACTGGTCGGCATCGTCGTCGAGCGCGACCTCCTGGTCGCGGCCATGCGCTACCTGCAGTCGCGCGTGGAGGTCGGCGACGTCATGACCCGCGATGTGATCGCCGTCGGCCCCGACACCGATCTCGTCGACGTCGCGCGCACGATGCTCGCGCGCAAGATCGGCGGATTGCCGGTCGTCGACGACGGCCGGCTCGTGGGCATCGTCACCGAGAGCGACATCTTCAAGCGCTTCGTCGAGCTCGCCGGCTGATCGAGGCGCCGAGGGGCGCCGGGGCGCGAGGCCCGGGCTTCGCCGGGCGCGCGCTGCCGCGAAGCGTCTACACTTGCGGCTTTCGATCGCCCCCGACGCGATGCTTTCCCGCCTGAAGAAGCTCCTCGATCCCGCCCCCGACCCCGGCGATCCGACCCAAGCGTACCGCAGGATCGAGCTCGCCACTGCCGCGCTGCTGGTCGAGGTGATGCGCGCCGACGGCATCGCGCCGGACGAACGCGCCTCGGTCGAGGATGCGGTCGCGCGCCGCTTCGGCCTTTCCCCCGGCGAAGCGCAGGCGCTCGTCGCCGATGCCGAGGCCGAGGTCCGCGACGCGGTCGGCTACTACCCCTTCACCTCGCTCATCAACCGCCACTTCAGCGCTGGGCAGAAGGAAGCGGTGGTCGAGCTGCTCTGGCGGGTCGCCTGGGCCGACGCGACGCTGTCGGCGCACGAGCAACACGTGATCCGCAAGGTCGCCGACCTCTTGCACCTGTCGCACGCCGCCTACGTCGGCGCAAAGCTTCGCGCCCGCGACGACGCCCTGGGCAGCAAGTGACAAGAGGCCGA